>TARA_R110002050_G_scaffold180471_1_pt1 | contig 11672 bp, 7 predicted proteins | sample TARA_R110002050 | Tara Oceans TARA_R110002050 (sample SAMEA4396988) | marine metagenome | biome: Polar Biome; feature: [DCM] deep chlorophyll maximum layer (ENVO:01000326); material: water (ENVO:00002006), including particulate matter (ENVO:01000060) such as... | depth 25 m
CAGAAACAATTCCTGCTGTTACCGTTGAAGTTAAATTAAATGGATTTCCAACTGCCAAAACCCATTCCCCAATTCTGAGATCATCTGAATTTCCAAAGTTTAAGTGGGGTAGGTTATTTTCTTCAATTTTAAGTACTGCCAAATCTGTAGAGGGGTCTCTTCCAATTATACTTGCTAGATAAGTTTTTTTATTGTTTAAAGTCACTTCAATTTTATCTGCATGTTCAATAACATGGTTGTTGGTAACGATGTATCCATCGTCGGAAATAATTACTCCTGAACCAGCTCCATTGATAGGTTGCTTGTATTGTCTTTCAAAATTTCCATTGCCATAAAAGAATTCTCTGAATGGATCGTAGCCTCTTTTACTGTATTCAATTGTTCCAGCTGTTGTTACGTGGACAACCCCATTTACACTCATTTCTGCGGCAGTGATGTAATCTGCACCTAATGTGGGTTCGGGACTTATAATGTTAACAAGTTTTGCTTGCTCTGTTTGACGTTGATTAATTTGAGGAGTTAGTTCTGGTTCAAACGCTTTGTAAATACCTAACGACGCTACACCTCCCATAAGCGCCATTAAAAAGCCACTAATAAATTTTTTCATGATTAAAAGGTTTAAATTATTGAACTTAAATTTGTGCTCTATAACTGCAATTTTAACGCCACTTTAAACTGTATGTTGAATTGTCGCTGTTAATTAATGTTAAGCTACAGGCATTGATATCAAAGGAAAATATGGAAATATCATTTGTAAAATACCAGGGCACAGGAAATGACTTTATCATGATTGATGCACGAGAAAAAACTGTCAATTTTTCAGTTGATACAATCGTGAAAACTTGTCATAGAAGATTTGGAATTGGTGCAGATGGTTTAATTCTAATAAATAATCACTCAGCTTGTGATTTCGAAATGGATTATTACAATGCCGATGGTTCTCAAAGTTTTTGTGGGAATGGCAGCAGGTGTGCTCAGGCATTTGCTAAACAGTTGGGAATAATTGACAAGGAATCAATATTTCTAGCAATTGATGGAATGCATATGGGCAAGTCGGTAGGAGCGGAGTTTGCCACCAAGATGGGGGATGTCAATCAAATTCAGAAAATTGGAGATGATTATTTTATTCATACTGGTTCACCACATTTTATTAAATATGTAGCTGATATCAATTCCATTGATGTAGAAAAAGAAGGTGCTGCAATTCGAAATTCTCCTGCTTACAAAAAAGAAGGAACCAATGTGAATTTTGTAAGTGTAGCGGAAGATTGTTTAATGGTGAGAACTTATGAAAGAGGAGTTGAGGCAGAAACTTATTCTTGTGGCACAGGAGTAACTGCTGTGGCAATTAGTTATTTACATCAAATAAACTCCTCTCAAAATCAAGTGAAAATTAGTACTAAAGGAGGGGACTTGCTGATTCTTTTAAAAAGAGAAAGTGACACAAATTTTAAAAATATTTGGTTACAAGGTCCCGCTCAAGAAGTTTATAAAGGTGTTATAAATATTTAAAAACTCCCTTAATTTAATCCTGTTTACTATTTTTTTGAGTTTTCAGCTCTTTCAGAGTGCCGCTGAATAATTCATATTTTCTAAATTGACAAGCTAATTTCCCATTCATTAAAGGAATCTTTTTAGAATCTTTCAATCCGATGTTCTTAAATGAATCTTCATCAGAGCTAATGATCCAAGCTGACCAATCATTGTACTCATGTTTAAGCGTTGAACCAATTTTACTGTAAAAATCAACTAGGTTTCCGCTAACATTTAAACGTTCCCCATAAGGAGGATTCATAATAATTACCCCTTTAGAAAAGGGCGCTTCAGCTTTGAAAAAATCTTCTTGTTCCAGCAAAATACTTTTGCGCATGTTTGCTGCATTAATGTTTATTCTTGCAGCTCTCAATGAATTTGACTGAATTTCTCTGGCAACGATTTTTACTTTTAATGGTCGGTATTCGTTTTTAGCTTCACCCAAGATTTTTGAAAAAAGTGCAGCATCATAATTATCCCACGTTTCAAAAGCAAAATGGATGCGGTTGAAGTTCGGTGGAATATTTGAGGCAATCATGGCAGCTTCAATAGCAATTGTCCCCGAACCACACATTGGATCCAAAAAGTTTTCTTCTCCTCTCCAACCTGATTTTAATACAAGTCCGGCTGCTAAAGATTCATTAATCGGAGCTGCGTGACTTTCTTTTCGGTAACCTCTTTTAAAAAGTGGATCTCCTGAACTGTCTAGAGAAATTGTAACATTATTATCATTTATGTGTAAGTGCAATCGAATATCGGGTTGAATGCGTTCAACATTCGGACGATTTTTTCCAACTGAACGGAAATAATCAACAATGGCATCTTTCATTTTCAATGCTGCAAACTGACTGTGATTGAAGTTTTCTGAATTCACTGCAAAATCAATAGAGAAAGTTTTATCTTCAGAGAAAAGATCATCCCATTTTATTTTACTCGCAGCTTTATAAAGTTGGTCCTCATCTTTAGCTTTAAACTTAATAATGGGTTTTAAAACTTTTATTGCAGTTCTCAACCATATATTTACTTTGTAAAGCAATTCTAAATCAGCAGTAAAACTAACTGCACGTTTTTTCTTGTCAATATCTTTTGCACCTAAATCTATTAATTCTTGCTCTAATTCGTCTTCAAGGTTTTGCATGCAAGTGGCTACCAAAGTAAACTCTTCGGTATCCTTTATTTGAATAGGACTTGAAGTTTCACTTTTAACAGTTTTACTAGGTTCCTTTTTTTGGGTGCCAACCTTCTTGATTTTTAGTTTCTTAAGAATCGAAGGGCTTGCTTCTTCTTGTTGATTGTCAGGGTCAATTTCCATGTTGCAAACTTAATTAATCCATTGTTAGAATACTCATTTAATTCAAGAAGCCTTGTTCATAAAGAAATTCCATAAACTGAATTAATTTGTCAAAATTCATTTCTTTTGGTCTCGAATTAGAACAGATGAATTTAGAATTTATAGATTGGTTAATCATTGTTGTCTATTTGCTGATTGCAATTGGAATAGGATTCTATTATCGAAATCAAGCGGGAAAGAGTCTAACAGATTACTTTTTAGGAGGTAGAAATCTGCCTTGGTACATAGCAGGAATTTCAATGGTTGCAACTACTTTCGCTGCCGATACACCACTTTGGGTGACAGAAAGAATTGCTAAAAATGGTATATCTGGCAATTGGCTTTGGTGGAACATGCTAATAGGCGGAATGCTCACCACTTTTTTCTTCGCTCGACTTTGGCGAAGGGCAGACATTGTAACGGAGTTAGAATTTATTGAGTTGAGATATAGTGGGAAAGCAGCAGCATTCTTAAGAGCTTTTAAATCAATTTACATGGGCATTTTTCTGAATGCCATCATTATTGGTTGGGTAAATGTTGCTTTAGCTTCTATTTTAAAATCCTTTTTTGATATTCCTGAAAATGAATTGTTCTACTACGTTTTAGGAGCGATGTTAGTAGTTGTTTTATATTCATCCCTTTCGGGTTTGATGGGAGTAGCTATCACAGATTTCTTTCAATTTTTTATTGCGATGATTGGTTGTACTGTATTGGCAGTCGTTGTGTTAAATACAGAGAAAGTAGGAGGGATGGCAGGTTTAAAAGAACAATTGCCAGCGTGGCGATTTGATTTTTTTCCGAAGATTGGGAAAAGTAATTTAGTGGATGATATTGGTACCTATAGTGTAACAATTGGAGCTTTTTTATCTTTTAGTTTGGTGCAATGGTGGGCAAGTTGGTATCCAGGAGCTGAGCCTGGAGGTGGAGGCTATATTGCTCAAAGAATGATGAGTACTAAAAGTGAGAAAGATGCTGTTATGGCAACTCTCTTTTTCCAAATTGCGCATTATTGCATACGTCCATGGCCATGGATTATTGTTGGGCTTTGCGCTTTAGTGCTTTACCCGAATTTACCAATAGAAAATTCTGCAGATGGTTTTGTTTTAGCCATGAGAGATTATTTACCTGCTGGTTTGAAAGGCCTTTTGCTCGTTGCTTTTTTATCTGCTTACATGAGTACAATTTCCACTCAACTCAATTGGGGTGCAAGCTACCTTACCAACGATTTTTATAAAAGATTTATTCGAAAAGAGAAAGCAGGAGAATCGGAAGAAGTAGTTCAAAAAGATTATGTAAGAAAAGCCCGTTACTTTACCTTTTTAATTGTATTTATTAGCTTATTTGCTACATCTCAAATGAACAGTATTGATGGAGCAGCAAGGTTTTTAATTGAGTGTGGAGCAGGTTTAGGCTTGGTTTTAATTTTGAGATGGTATTGGTGGAGGATTAATGCTTGGAGTGAAATCACTGCGAGTGTTGCACCGTTTGTTGGCTATTTTTTGGCAAATTTTCTTTTAGAATTACCTGATCCGCTCAATTTTTTATTCACCGTAGGATTTAGCACCATTAGTTGGTTATTGGTAACTTTTTTAACGAAGTCAACGAATGAAAAGCACCTCTTAGAGTTTTATGAAAAAGTTCAACCAGATGGTTGGTGGAAGCCTTTTGAAAGGTACAAAAAGTTTAAATCTAATTTAAAACCACTGTTTTATTGTTGGCTAAGTTCCATTGGGGTGGTTTACAGCTTTCTGTTTTTTATTGGCGATATAATTTTTTTAAATTTCGAAAAAGCACTGATTGAAATGGGATTAGGATTATTTTTTTACTTCTTTCTAAGATTTCAGCTGAAAAAAACTCGAATTTTCGATATTTAATTATCTTTACGCCCTAACTTATTTTAGCAGACTTATTTAAAGACTAATCATGTCAAAATCAAATTCTTTCAACACTATGCTGTTTTATAACAAATTAACGCTAGTAGTACTAATTGCTCTAACCTTATTTTTTAGCTGTGCAGAAGGTCCAAAAAGAGAATCTTCCACCGTTGAAAAGCAAGAAGAGAAACGAAATACTAATCTTTTTGAAATTGATGGAAAAGTATTTAGTATTCCATCTCCAATTCAAACGGCATTTCTTTTGAAAGATGCTGGTGCAAGCTATTCTTCAGAATTACTCAATCCTACAATCAATGCCGCTTCTTACGAAACAAAAAGCAAGAAAGCACTTAACTTGGGGGTTTTTGGTGCAAATCTTGGTTATGCAACCATTTATGACCAAACTCAAGATGCTATTTCTTACATGGCAGTTACCAAAAGAATTTCTGGAGAATTGGGAATAGCTGATTTGTTTGATAAAAGAATGATTACACGTTTTGAAGCTAATTTAGGAGATCAAGATTCACTTTTGGCACTTATTTCAGATGCATTTAAATCATCCGATCAATTTCTAAAAAATAACAAGCAAAATGATTTAAGTGTATTAATTCTTGCAGGTGGATGGGTTGAAACCTTGTATTTTGCAACTCAATTGACTGGAACAACTAACAACCAATTAATAAGAAACCGAATTGGCGAGCAAAAAATTACCATTAAGAACTTAATTAATTTATTATTGCCCTATCAAAGTAACCCTGATGTGATGGAGTTAATCAATAAGCTGAATGAATTGAAAGACTTGTACAATGATGTTGACTTTACTTATACTTATGAAGCTCCTACAACAGATGTTGAGAATAAAGTTACAACCATCAACAGTGTTTCTAACGTAAACATGACCGACAATCAGCTTCAAGATATCATTGATCAGGTTTCAGCTATCAGAACTTTTATTATAAAATAAACTTCCACATCGATATGAACAAATTAATAAAAATAGTATTTTCAATCTGCATCATTTGCTTGGCTAGTTTAGCTGCAAATGCACAATGCGATACAATTGCTACAGTTTGTCAAAACAATTTTAGTAAAGCTTATCTTTCTGATGGGCAAGATTATAGAGCGCTTTTGATTGAAGATCAAACTGCTGAATTTCACCTAACACTATACGGAGGTAGTGTTTACCGCTTTGGTGGTTGCAGTGGACTTGAAAATGGAAACCTTATCTTTCGTTTGTACGATGAAGAACGAAATGAATTATTTAGCAATGCTGAACAACAGATGGCACCTTATTGGGATTTTAAAGTAAATTCAACACTAGATATTATTGTTGAGGCTAATCTGAATTTAGAAAAAATTAGTTCGGGTTGCGCCGTACTCCTAGTCGGATTTAAGCCCTAAATAACTGTTGATTAAAATTTCTTTACACAATTCTAAATGAGTGAACGGATTCTAAAAGCTTTAATGCAGCTTTTTGCTATTGTGGCAAATGTTGGCAAGGATACGACTAACAGCGAAGAATTTGTTCGATTATTTCTCGATGAACAGTTAAACAAAGACCTAGTTGACGAATACCTTCAAGTTTACAACCGTTTTCATGAAGAGCAAAACAAAAAGAGAGAAGGCTTAAAAGCTAGAAAACGTACTTCTTTAAATTCCGTGAAAGTTCTTAAGATTTGCATGGAAATTAACAAGGAGTTAACACAAAAACAGAAAATGTATGTGTTGATTCAGTTGCTAGAATTTATTTATCAAAACAACAACGATACAGAACAAGCAATAGAATTTGTTGAAACAGTAGCTGATTCATTTAACATTAGTCAAAAAGACTATTTACTCAGTAAGGATTTTGTGAGTTTACCAATTAACCAAATGCCTTTTACCGAGGAGGTATTGTTAATTAGTAGTGAAGAAAAGTCAAAAGGAAATCATTTTCACATACAAGCGAATGGCTTAAAAGGAGAACTTAGGGTACTTCACATGAGTAATGTGAACATGTTGTTTATGAAGTACTTCGGAACTACAGAACTTCAGTTGAATGGACAATTAATCAATCCTGAAAAATCATACACTTTAACGCAAGGCTCTTCTATAAGAAGCTCAAAAGTTTCTCCGATATATTACAGTGATATTATCAATCGCTTTTTGAGTGATTCAGGTATTGAGCGAACGAGTTTTAATGCTGAAAATATAGAGTATCGCTTTCAAAATGGGGGAATTGGGTTACATCCAATGACAATTAAAGAAGAGTCTGGAAATTTAATTGGCATAATGGGAGCCAGTGGAGCAGGAAAGTCAACTCTATTAAATGTCTTAAATGGAAACTACAAACCAACAGCGGGAGCAGTAAAAATTAATGGTTTTGATATTCACGACCCTGAGAATAAAGAGAAAATTGAAGGTGTAATTGGCTATGTTTCTCAAGATGATTTATTGATTGAAGAACTGACCGTTTTTCAAAATATATTTTATAATGCGAAATTATGCTTTGGAGACTTAGCTGATAAGCAGATTATTCGTTTAACTTTTAAAATTCTCAATAGCTTAGGGCTTTATGAAACAAGAAACCTAAAAGTTGGCAGTCCACTTGAAAAAACAATTAGTGGCGGTCAGCGAAAACGAGTCAATATCGCACTGGAGTTGATTAGAGAACCTTCTGTCCTCTTTGTCGATGAGCCCACTTCAGGACTTTCTTCTCGTGATTCTGAAAACATCATGGACTTGTTGAAAGAATTAAGTTTGCGTGGAAAATTGATTTTTGTAGTTATCCACCAACCATCTTCAGACATTTTTAAAATGTTTGATAAATTAATTATTCTCGACACAGGAGGGTATTTAATTTACAATGGAAATCCAGTTGATGCAATTGTTTACTTTAAGAAGCAAACACAACAAGCCAACGCTGTAGAAAGCGAATGTCCTCAATGTGGAAATGTAAATCCCGAACAAATTTTCAACATTATTGAGTCTAAAATAATTGATGAATATGGAAATCAGACGGATAATCGAAAAATTCAGCCAAAAGATTGGAGTCAAAAGTACCATGAGAATTTAGAGGGAAAAAATGGAAGTCTTGTTGAAGCTACAAAGGCTCCACATACAACGTTGAAAATTCCTTCTGCTTGGAATCAATTAAAGGTGTTTATCAAAAGAGATGTTCTTTCCAAATTATCGAATAAGCAGTACATGTTTATTAATTTCTTGGAGGCACCTGTTTTAGCGTTTATTTTATCATTCATAATCAAGTACTACAATGCAGATCAAGCAGCCCAAGAAGGATACATTTTTAGACAAAACGACAATTTAGTAGCTTATATTTTTATGAGTGTTATCGTTGCCTTGTTTTTAGGTTTAACGGTTGCAGCAGAGGAGATTATACGAGATAGAAAGATATTAAAACGCGAAAAGTTTCTCAATTTAAGTAAGGGAAGTTATTTGTTTTCAAAGATTTTCATCTTGTTTGGTGTTTCTGCTATTCAAATTTTAACCTTTGTATTAGTAGGTAACTCTATACTTGAAATAAAAGGAATGTATTTTGAGTATTGGTTGGTATTATTTTCAGCAGCATGTTTTGCCAACATGCTTGGACTAAACATTTCATCCAGCTTTGATTCTGCTGTAACCATTTACATTTTAATACCATTTTTAGTAATTCCTCAATTAATACTTAGTGGCGTAATTGTCAAGTTTGAAAAGCTCAACCCAATTATTACTGTACAGAAAAAAGTACCATTAACTGGCGAGGTGATGGCCTCAAAATGGGCTTTTGAAGCACTAGCAGTCAATCAGTTTAAAAATAATAAATTCAATAAGCAATTCTACTACCTCGATAAAGACATTAAAACAACCAGTTTTAGAAAGAATTTTTGGTTAAGTAGATTGAAAGACAAATTAAACTTTGTTCAACGAAACTTAGATTCAGAAGAGAATAGAACGGAAGTAGAAAACTCTATTGAACTACTTATTAATGAAGTGAGTAAAGAAGTTAACCGAAATCAAGTTGTTAAATTCGATTCTTTTGAAAAACTAAATCAAAATGAAATTTCTGCAGAGTTTCTTTCTGAATTGAAAAGCTATTTTGACGAATTAAATGATTATTACATTGATAAATACAATCAATACAGCAATGAAAAGGACCGTCTTTTAATGGATTTGAATCAGACAGATGAAGCTAAAGAAGCCTTTCTAGAACTAAAGAATGATTACACCAATGAATCACTCGAGGACTTAGTGACCAATAAAAATGAATTAGATAAAATTATCGAGTGGGAGAATGAACTCATTCAACGTGCAGATCCGGTTTATAAAGATCCACAGGGATTTAGAGCACATTTCTTAGCTCCATCTAAAAAAATATTTGGTCTTTACTTAACGACTTTCTCTGCCAATATCCTGGTGCTTTGGTTGTTTTCTATTATTTTAGCAATAACATTATACTATGATGCTCTAAGAAAATTGCTTGCAAAAATTGCTAGTATACTTCCTACGAATAAGGGGTACTAGATTATCTAAGGCTATTTATTTTTAAGAGATGTAATGTTTCTTTTTAAGGGATTTAACTTATTTTTGAATTTAAAATCCTAATAATGAAAACACCTTCTTTATTCAAAATATTTCTTCAAATTTTCCTTCTAGTATTCTCAACGAACTTATTTTCTCAAGAATTAGATTGGGTTAATACTTTCGGAGGTTCAGGAGATGACCGATCTCTTTCAATAACTCATGACTCTAATGGGAATGTATACTCTACAGGTTATTTTAGTGGGAATGTAGATTTTGACAATGGTCCTAATACTTTTATATTATCTTCAAGTGGCTCATCTGATGCTTTTATTACTAAATACGATAAAAATGGAAATTTTGTTTGGGCAAGAAAATTTAGTGGTTCAGACGAAATCAGGGGATTAAGAATAGCAGTGGACAAATTAGGAAATGTATACACCACAGGTTCATTTGAAGGAACTGCCGATTTTAATCCCGGTTTTGCCTCTAATATTTTAACTTCATCAGGTAATACCGATGTATTTGTTTCTAAGTTAGATTCAACTGGAAGTTACGTATGGGCAAAAAGTTTTAGCGGAACAGGAATGAGTAGAGGTTTGGGGGTTGAAGTTGATGATCAAGGAAATGTTTATACGACAGGTTTTTTTCAAGGAAATTTTGACTTTGACCCTGATACTGCTAGTTACATATTAAATTCTGGTTCTGGACAAGGTGTATTTATAAGTAAGTTAGATGCAGCTGGAAATTTTATTTTAGCAAAAATGCTTGATGGTTCAGGAAGTACGGTTAGTTATGGATTGGTAGTTGATTCAGATAAAAATATATATACAACCGGGTTTTTTACAGGTAATGTTGATTTTGATCCAAACTCCGGCACATTTAATTTGTCATCATCTGGAGGTAGAGATGTCTTTGTATCTATGTTAGATTCATTGGGTGATTTTGTGTGGGTAAAAAAAATAAGTGGTGTTAATGATATTATTTCAAGGTCTATGAGTATTGGAACGAGTGGAGATTTATATATAACAGGATACTTCTCTGGTACAGCAGACTTTAATCCCGATTCTTCTGGAACGTTCAATTTGTCAGCAAGTGGTATTGATGTTTTTGTTTTGAAATTGAATAATTTAGGAGGGTTAGTTTGGTCTAAGAAGTTAGGAGGGTCTGGAAATGATTATGGTTACGCTATTGATATTGATATGGATGAAAATGTTTATGTTACAGGTAATTATATTGGTACGGCTGATTTCGACCCAGGAATGTCACAGCAAAATTTAGTTTCCGCTGGTCAATCTGATATTTTCATTAGCAAATTGGATGTATCTGGAAATTATTTATGGGCAGGAAGTTTTGGTGGTAATTCAGATGAGACAGGTTTTTCAATCTCTGTTGATAATGAATATAATGTTTATGCATCTGGGTTTTTTAGAGGAACTGTAGACTTTGATCCAAGTTCAAACTCAAGCCTTGCTACTTCAAATGGCAGTAACGATATTTTTAATTTAAAATTATATACTTGTAGCGATACTATTACTTCTGATAGTACATTTATCTGTATGGGTGATACACTTACAATTAATGGGAATAAGTATTTTCAGTCTGGTTTATACATTGATACACTAACTTCTATAAAAGGTTGTGATAGTATTCTTGAAACAAATTTAAAAATAGTAAATATAGATTTAAGTTTTGATTCAATTTCGTATTCAAGTCCTAATTTATTAAGATCAAATCAAAGTGGCGCTAGTTATCAGTGGTTAGATTGCAATAATAGCTATCAGGCAATTTCCGGAGAAACAAACCAAAGCTTTTCAATTCCTTCAACAGGATATTATGCAGTAGAAATAAGTTTTAACGGATGTATTGATACAACCAATTGCATTAATAAAATGTTGGTTGGGATCCAAGAACAAACTACTGCGGAAAACTTTAAAATTTACCCAAATCCTTCTACAGGTTATTTTACAATGGAGTTGCCAAATAATGGAACTATAGCTATTTATACTATTACAGGTCAACTAGTTTCTAGTAATATATACAATAAAGGTACTTTGAGGTTAGATCTATCAGATCTTCATGAGGGTATTTATCTTGTAAGGTATATTTTGGAAGAGGATATTTTTACTAAAAAATTGATTGTAAGTAAATAATTTCTAATTTTTAAAAACTTTAAATACCTTAAACCTTTCTGAGTCAGCAGTTAATTCTATTAAATAGAGTCCAGGGTTAGCATCAATATTTAATTCAACTTTATTGGTATTTAAATAGTTTTGGGTGAAAACCTCTTGGCCAATTGTGTTTCTGACTCTAATTACAATATCAGAATATTCAGCACCCAATTCAATAATAAGCTTTTCTTTCATAGGATTGGGGTAAAATCTCAATTTACTTTCTCGCACTAATTCTTGAAGTGAAACAGTATTCACATTTAA
>TARA_R110002050_G_scaffold9611_8_pt1 | contig 11656 bp, 11 predicted proteins | sample TARA_R110002050 | Tara Oceans TARA_R110002050 (sample SAMEA4396988) | marine metagenome | biome: Polar Biome; feature: [DCM] deep chlorophyll maximum layer (ENVO:01000326); material: water (ENVO:00002006), including particulate matter (ENVO:01000060) such as... | depth 25 m
AGAATAGCTTTCAATTTCATTAATAACACCTCAGAATCAAAAGGCTTATTCAGATAATCATCTGCACCAGCTTTATATCCTTTTAGAACATCTTCCTTCATCGTCTTTGCCGTTAGAAAAACAATAGGAACATTCTCGTTCTTTTCGCGAATCTCTTTTGCTAAGGTAAAACCATCTTTGTAAGGCATCATGACATCCAAAATACAGATATCAAAATTATCTTTTTTGAACTTCTCAAAACCTTCCATCCCGTTTTTGGCCAATGTAACATCGAAGTCATTCATTGACAAATAATCTTTCAATACAATTCCAAAATTTGGATCGTCCTCAACTAAGAGTATCTTTTTATTTATTGTTTCCATAATATTTATATTAACGGCAGTTTAATGTAAAATGTACTTCCTTTACCTTTTTCACTTTCGGCGTATACTTCGCCTTGATGATCTTCAACTATTTTTTTAACGTAGGCCAATCCTAAACCATGACCCTTAACGTTGTGTATATTTCCTGTGTGTTCTCTATAGAATTTTTCAAAAACCTTCTTGAGAACACCTTTGCTCATACCAGTACCTTGATCTTGAACCTTAATAATGATATAATTCTTTGCTCTTTCTGTAAACACATCTATTTTTGGTGCCTCTTCCGAATACTTAATGGCGTTATCGAGCATGTTGACTATTACATTGGTAAAATGCATTTCGTTAGCTAATACTTCTGAACGTTCCGCATCTAGATGTGTATGTATATATCCTCCTCTATCATCGACTATTAGCTCGACATGGGTAATTGCGTCTTCTATTATGTCATGTACATCGACTCTATCCTTACTAATATCAAGCTGATTTTTCTCCAACTTCGATATACGTAATACATTCTCTACTTGAGCGTGCATTCTTTTATTCTCATCACGAATCATCTGCAAGTATCGTAACACTTTTTCTTGATCTCCAATAATTTTTGGGTTTTTAATAGCTTCAACCGCTAAGTTTATTGTCGCAATAGGTGTTTTAAATTCATGCGTCATGTTATTGATGAAATCTGTCTTTATTTCAGATATCTGTTTTTGACGAATCAATTGATAAATTGCTCCAGAATAAGCTACTACAATAATTATTGTAAACAATAAAGAAAGTAAAGCCAAACCTAAAATGGACTGAACCAGGAAACGTTTCTTCTTTGGAAACGATATTAACAAATCAAAATTTGAAATCCCTTCAAAGTCAACAAACATGGGAGATTTATAAATATTGGTCTCTGCATACTTAAATCTTTTCGATTTAATTTTAGTCGGCAAACCATTACTATAAACACCATATTCAAATGAAATATCTATACCTCTGTTTTCTAATTCGCGCTGTAACAACAATTCAATTTCTTGCTTAGAAACTCTTTTATGAATTGGTATACGTTTTGCGTGAACCATAAACATTTCTTCCATAGCAGCCTCTTCCATTTTATTTAGGCCACCAATTTTTTCAACACGCTGAATTGGATTCAAACGAAATCTATTACCCTCTAAATCGAAATCCTCCTTAAAAATAGAGGTCGTTCGTTTACTGGTATAATTTTTAATAATAGTGGTATCTGCAACATCAGTACTATCAAAGAACGTGGACGAAATACCATAATCCTCTTCCAAAATACCGTGCTCATACAGTAAAATTTCATTAGAGTTGACATCCCTATCAATAAAGAAAAAATTTGTTAATTGTGTTCCCTTAAGCTCACCTATACTATCTACCGCACTCCAATACCTATCGAAATAGTTTTTGGTTTCTCTTTCAGAAATTTTATTGGTGACACTGTTCAATGCTTCAGCAACACTACTAGAAAATTGCTCTTCACTGCTATCAATAGACTTTTTAATCCAGAAGCTTTGAACGAAAATCAGACCAATAAGCGAAAGGCTCATTAAAATTACTAAGAGCACAAATAACTTTTTGTTCATTGGGGGATAAAATTAAAGATTTAACAGGTAGACAATAGTACGTTTAACCTAACCTTAACAAAAATGTTAAAATTGCTAAGAAACTAACAATCAGCAAGAATTGCTTCGTGTACATCTTGAACTTTTAAAGCTGTACTTTTTAGGTCAATATTTTCTATTACAAAATTGGTTGATTCTAACTTGGTTTCATCATCAAGTTGATTATTCATTCTAGCAATAATCTGCTCTTTTGTAGATCCATCACGCGACAAAACCCGCTCTATTCTTATTTTTTTTGGTGCGGTAACTAGAATTACCGAATCATATAATTCTTGAGCATTATTTTCGAATAACAATGCCGTTTCTTGAATTACGTAGGGGGCATTTTGTTTTTTTGTCCACTTAATAAAATCCTTCCGAACCACAGGATGCACTATTTTATTAAGTTTCTCTAACATATCAGCATCATTGAAAACCTTTTTTGCTATATAAGTTCTATTTATTTTATCATCTAAATAAGCTTTTTTACCTAAAAGCTCAACTAACTCCTTCTTTATTTTTTTAGAGGTATTCATTAAATGCTTAGCACGCTCATCTGAATTGTACACGGGTACACCGAGCTCATGAAACATTGCCGCTATGGTAGATTTACCACTACCTATACCACCTGTCAGTCCTACTACAATCATTCCCTTCTTAAAATAAATTCAATCTCATTGGTATCTATCATTGCATTGTTCAAAGTCTTAGGGTATTGTTTTAATATAACCGATAAACGATTACCTGTTTCTGAAGAGAAATTTGAATAATCTGCTACAACCTCAAAATCCTTAACCTCTAATTCTTTTAAGCGCTCTAATGTACCTTGGCAACGAACTTCAACAATTTCAGGAAAAGTACGCACCTTTACGTTTGGCGGTAAATTTATTACTGTTACTGGAACCTTTATAACCAGCTCAGAGAATTTAACCACATTACCAATAACGCGAACAAAATCGTTCGAAAATGTAGTACCATTCAATTGTTTTGGCAACTTTAAAGCAACATCCTTCGAAAATGAATTATCTAAATCATCAATTTTAAGCAGATCTGTTTCAATAACGTTAATGGTGTCAATCTGACTTTTAGGGCCAGATATTTGAATAGAATCTGGCTGTATTACTATTTGTCCTTCTAAAATATGATTGGCAGCATAAGTCAATTCTAACATTGCCTTGACAAGAACTTTCTTGGTTTTCAAAGATGTAAAATCGAAATAAATAATATCACTATCGAAATCAGTTAACGTACTGTAATTATTAAGTTGAGCCTCTAACTGTATTCTAATCTGATCTGCCGTTAAGTAATAGCTATCGTCTTTATGCATTACTTTACTTACGTCTAATTGAATCTCTTTTGGCTTTAAGTGATATCCTAAAAATTGAAACCCTACTGCTTTTAGTCTTACTTGAAGTTCTTTCTTAGGAGTATTTGCCAACAAAAATTCTGAAGGAATATTTACGTAAGTAATATTAAAGGTAGTGTTGCTGGTATAGGTTTGCGAAAGCTTATTAATTAACCAAGCGAGCGAAGCACACAATAGAAATATAAGAAAGACTTTTACCTTTCTTTTTTTCAATCCTGTTCGTATCCATTCTATTAGCCGTACCATTAATTTAATCTAAAAAATAATTTAGGAAAAATCTCCTCTGGTTTTTTATTACTTAAATTAAGATATAGAGTTGATTTTAAAAATCCGAATCCATATCCGAAAAATTGTATCGCAGTTGCCATTAATGACAAAAGAGCAACCTTTAAACTTCCTGTTTTATTTAGCGCATCGATAAATAAAATAATAAAGTACGTGGCATAGAAATACAATGGAATCCTAAAACCGACTATGGCCAATAAAATAGAAATCAATAGACCTATACAAAATACCGTAGGAAACCAATAGGTTATTTTTTTAGTTTCAGGATGCCATAAATTTAAAATGGGTCTTACCGTACCAAACTTATTTACTTGTATGTAAAACTTATTCCAATCTATACGTCTTTTATGAAATACAAAGGCTGTTGTAATCAATTTGGTTCTGTAACCTTTGTTCCAAATGCGTATGGTGAGGTCTGGATCTTCCCCTGGGTGAATATTTCCATAACCGCCCACATTTTCATAAGCTTCTTTAGAAATACCCATATTAAAGCTTCTAGGCTGAAATTTATCCACCGCTTTATTACCGCCACGAATTCCGCCAGTGGTCAAAAATGAAGTCATGGCATAATTAATCGCTTTTTGTACAGCTGTAAAAGATTCATGCGCAGCGTCTGGACCACCATAGCAGTGTACAAAATCTTCTTTTAAACTCTCCTCAACTACCTTTAAATATTCCGGAGGAAGAATACAATCAGAGTCTAGTACGATAAAATAATTACCCTTAGCCCTAGCCATACCATAGTTACGTGAATCTCCAGGGCCTGAATTCGGTTTTTTGTAATAAGATATGGAAACTGAATCTAGATACTCACCTATAACATCCTCTGAAGAAATAGTAGAGCCATCTTCAACAATGACCACCTCAAAAGTTTTGTTATAGGTTTGTAACCGTAGACTGTTCAACAGCTCCTTAATTTCGTTGGGTCTATTGTATACGGGAATGATAAAAGAAAACGATAAGTCCATTATAACTCTCCTTTTATGAATAGGCTCCAAAAAAATTGGATGATTGTAAACCTGATTAAAATTTCTCTATAACTTCTTGACTAACCCCTGTATTAGAGAAACCACCATCATGAAACAAATTCTGCATGGTTACCTTTTTAGTGTAGTCTGAGAACAATGTCACCGTATATTCAGCACAATCTTGGGCCGTTGCATTACCTAGTGGAGACATTTTTTCTGCATAACTAATAAAGCCACCAAAACCTTTAACACCTTGACCAGCTGTAGTTGCTGTAGGAGATTGTGAAATCGTGTTTACTCTAACTTTTTTCTCTTTTCCGAAGAAATATCCAAAACTACGTGCGATAGATTCTAAATATGCTTTGTTATCGGCCATATCATTATAATCTGGGAATGTTCGTTGTGCAGCCATATAGGTCAATGCAACAATACTACCCCACTCGTTCATGGCATCGGCCTTATATAATGATTGCATTACCTTGTGAAAAGAAAGGGCTGAAACATCCCATCCTTTTGCAGTGAAATCATATTTTTCATCGGTGTAAGCACGCCCTTTTCGAACATTTACAGACATACCGATAGAATGCAATACAAAATCAATCTTACCTCCTAAAATCTCAACTGCCTTAGCTACTAAATTATCTAAATCTTCAACACTTGTAGCATCTGCTGGAATAATTTGAGAACCTGTTTTTTTAGCCAATTCATCAATCTGACCCATTCTCATCGCAATTGGGGCGTTTGTCAAAACAAAAGTACCACCTTCATCATGCACAGTTTGTGCCGTTTTCCATGCAATAGAATTTTCATCTAATGCTCCAAAAATAATTCCCCTTTTTCCTTTTAATAAGTTATATCCCATGATAGTTGATTCTATAGTTAAAGTTATAATTCAAAGATATCTAAAATATGTTAAAACCGAATTGAAGTGCGTAGTAAATACCCCTATCAACTAGATAAAGTCTAGGGCATTCGAAATAATATTAATACAAATAAATACAACTGCCAATATAAGTAATTCTAAATCAAACTCTTAATGACGGGTTCAGTAATTGCTTCGCATGAGCCAAAGCCGAGTCTGATAAGTCTTTACCACTCAGCATATGCGCTAATTCGACAATCCTTTCGTCAGTCGTCAATTTTTTCATATTGGTCATTGTACGTTCGGCACCTTCCGTTTTAAATACTTTAAAATGATTATTTCCTTTTGAGGCAACTTGCGGTAAATGAGTAATTGAAAATACTTGTAAATCAGCACTCATATCTTTCATGATATCAGCCATTCTATTAGATATTTCACCGGACACACCCGTGTCTATTTCATCGAACATAATAGTTGGTAATTTTTCATACTTAGCAAGTATCGCCTTAATTACCAGCATTATTCTTGACAATTCACCACCGGACGCTACTTTTTTCAATTCTCCATAACTACCACCTCTGTTAGCTGTAAACAGAAATGAAAGTTCATCCATTCCTGTTGTAGTGAAGGAATCGGTTGCACTTAAAACAATTTCAAAAGATGCACTTGGCATACCTAATAACGCTAAATCTACTTCTAACTTCGATTTCAATTTTGGTATGATAGCATTACGTTTTTCACGCAATACGACAGATTGCTCCTCTAGTGCAGATTCCATGTCCTGCAACTCGAGGGTCTTCAAAGAAATCTTTTCATCTAAATGAGCCGTCTCAAATACTTTGTCAGCAAGGTCATTTTTAATTGTAATCAACTCTGAAATCTCACTTACATTATGTTTCTTCAACAAGTTATAAAGAAGCTGCAATTTCCCATTCACCTCTTCAAGCCTTTTTGGGTCTGATTCAACACTCTCTTGCAACCGTTGTAATTCTGAGCTTACATCGTCTAATTCTATAAATACTGATTGTACACGCTGATACAACTCTTTAAAGTTAGCTCCAAAATCGACCAATTTCGATAAGGATTGCCTTATTTCGGTTACCAAAGACAGTACTCCTATTTGCTCGTCATTAAACAATTGGTCTCCTTTAGACAATTGCTCCATGATTAATTCAACATTATTTAATTGCTCGTACTCCTCTTCCAACTCTTCTATTACCCCAACTTTTAACGGTGCCTTTTCAAGCTCTTCCAACAAAAACGAGTTATAATCTTGTTCTTTATTTGCAGTACTCTGCACATCCATTAAACTTTGAAGCTCTTTTTCTGCTTTCCGGTAAATTTTTAAACCTTTTCTATATTCCGCTAATCGTTTTTGGTTGTTTGCCAATGCATCGACCAATTTCAATTGAAAGTCATTTTCGGTAAGCTGCATGGTCTGATGCTGAGAATGAATATCAATTAAATTTTCACCAAGTTTGGTAAGCACATCTAAAGTTACCGGAGTATCATTTATAAAAGCTCGTGATTTACCACTAGGTAAAATCTCTCTTCTAATGAAGGTACTAACATCATAATCTAAATCGTTCTCTTTAAAAAAATCCTGAAGTCCGTAGGTATCAATTTTAAAAATACCCTCAATTATACATTTCTCATCTTTAACTCGTAAAGAAGATAAATCTGCACGTTTACCAAGTACGAGAGACAAACCACCAAGTAATATTGATTTTCCTGCACCTGTCTCACCTGTAATTACGGTAAAACCTTTATCGAAGTCTACTTCAAGGCTATCAATTAATGCATAATTAGTAATGGAAAGGGTTGAAAGCACGTTTCGGAATTTTAGATTAACAAAGGTAATCTATATTCCGTTTTTAAAAAAGGCTCAATATTTAATATCGTTCCAAGTAGTTGCGTATAGAGGGGCAATTTTATTCAAGGTTTCCTTCAACTTAACTATATCTACCTTTGGTCCGTCAGAAAAAATATTTTGTATTTCTTCAGATTTTGCATCAAAAAACGTAGAAATCAAAAACGCATTGGGCCTTCTATTGATCATCGTTTGAAAAAGATTCATTGTACCTGCTATCACTTGCTTTCCTGTGCTATTATTATCGGACATGATGTCTAACCCTTTTCTATGGTAATTGTACATTGCAATACGATATTCCCTATACGTGTTCGATAACAGGTTATCTACCAATTCGAACCTACTTCTATTAGAGTCTGCAGATTGGCTCCATCCAGCAAAATTACTTCCTTGCGCCATGGTCACAATATTCTGTGCCTTTCTATAAAAATCAGTACCACCTTCTAAAGAAAAGGTATCAGCATCAAGACCTAAAATAATATACGCATAGTACGACAGTACACTTACCAAATTAGATTCGAACTGATTTTCGTTGAAAATTAATGGTTGAAATTCTATATATTGAAAACTAAACTGATTGTCTTTGTAATTAAAAACAGGAGTGGAATATGATGTGTTGTATACTGGTCTTGAAGATTGTATTTGAATAGTACCTTTAAATCGGTTCGATTCGTATTCTGTAATCGTAATGAACATCTGTGCATTTATACGCTCATTCTCTTTGTATACTCTATTCGTCCATTTTGACTTGTTCACAAAATCATTCAGCGAACGCTCTAATGTCTTAAACACCTGAAGGTCACCTTGCGATAACTGATCAGAATTAACGGTTACGGTACAGGTTAACTCTTGTGCCTTAACAGTGAAACTTACTGAACACAACAGTAGTAGAAAAAGAATCTTACGCATAACGTCTTTTAATAATTTCATTAAAGATGTCCACAGCAACATCTGCCTTGGTCTTTAATTCAAACGTAGTTATGCTAGAATTGGTATCTATAAATGAAATTTTATTGGTAGCACCGCCAAAGCCAGCACCTTTATCTCGCATTGAATTCAATACTATAGCATCTAAATTCTTACGCTTAAGCTTACTCAATGCATTCTCTACTTCATTTTCGGTCTCTAAGGCAAAACCAACCAAGTATTGATTTTTCTTGTGCTCACCGAAAGTTTTAAGAATATCTTTATTCTTGACCAAATTTATAGTAAAGTTCTCATCAGACTTTTTAATTTTCTGCTCTGCTACCGACTTAGGTCTATAGTCAGCTACTGCTGCGGCACAAATCACGATGTCTGAATCATCATAATACATATGTGCACTGTGATACATATCTTCTGCAGAAACAACTTTTACTACATGAATATTATCATGCTCTATCGACAAATGTGTAGGGCCCGATACCAAATAAACTTCGGCTCCTAAATTAGCTGCTGTTTTAGCAAGCTCAAAGCCCATTAAACCTGAAGAGTGATTTCCTATAAATCGCACAGGATCTATAGCTTCATAGGTAGGCCCTGCCGTAATCAATACTTTTTTTCCCGACAAAGGCAGACCTTGAGAAAGATGATTTTTAATAAAACCAACAATAGCTTCTGGTTCAGCCATTCTACCTTCACCATTTAGGCCGCTCGCAAGCTCACCACTGGTTGCAGGTATGATCATATTACCGAATGATATGAGCGCATTCATTGAGCTTTTTGTACTCGGATGCTTGTACATATCTAAATCCATGGCAGGGGCTACAAAAACCGGACATTTAGCCGATAAATAGGTAGCCAATAATATATTATCGCAACTACCAGAAGCCATTTTAGCCATGGTATTTGCGGTTGCCGGCGCAATTATCATTAGGTCTGCCCAAATCCCTAATTCTACATGATTGTTCCAATCTATGGTATTTGCTTCCGATTTAATAAAATCCATAACCACAGGGTTTTTAGCCAAAGTAGCTAACGTAAGTGGGGAAACAAAAGAGCTGGCGCTATCGGTAAGTATGACCTTAACGTTAGCGCCAGCTTTTATAAATAAACGAACTAAGAATGTTGTTTTATAAGCAGCAATTCCTCCGGTAATTCCTAAAAGAATGTTTTTGCCGTTCAACATGTTTCTTAAGCGTCTTTTTCTGTATTTCTATGGTAGATTTTATCCATCAACCACTCCTCTACTGCCATAGCATGCGGCTTAGGTAGTTTTTCATAAAATTTAGAAACTTCAATCTGCTCTTTATTTTCAAAAACTTCCTCTAAACTATCACTATAGGTAGCAAATTCTTCTAATTTCTCTAAAAGTTCTTTTTTAATTTCAGAATTAATCTGAACAGCACGTTTTGCAGTAATTGAAATAGCCTCGTAAATATTTTCAGTTGGCTTATCGAACTCGTTACGGTTAATAGTAACAGTAGATACCGCTGCTTTTGAGTTTTTTAAATCGTTCATATTCATAATTAAATTATTTATTTTGATTCAACGGTCTGTGGTTGCAAACGTTGTAATTCTTTATTTATTTTCTCGAGAAGATTATTAGCTTCTTTATCGAATTTTGATTCTGGAAATTGTTTCTTAAGTGTAGTGTAGGCAGCTTTTGCTGATTTTAAACGCTCCTCTTTTAAGCTCTCATAACTGTTCATAGCCATATGAGTCAAAGCCTCTAATTTAACGAACATTGCGTCTTCCCTATATATAGAGCCAGGATTATCTGAAACAAAATTATCACTTGCAGCTACGGCAGATTTAAGCATATCAAAGTTAAACTCACCTAACTTATTATATTGTTTCAATATTTGAAAAGCTTTCTCTTCTTTCTTAGCAGTAAGCTCTTGTGCCATAGCATTTGCTTCAGCAAAATATTCAGATTCAGAATACGTATTAATAAAGTTTTGCAACTTCAATAACGCTTTATCAGTTTCCGTCTGATCTAAAGAATATTCAGGTGATAACTCATAATAGCTTTTAGCACCTAAGAATGTTGCTTCAATAACTTTATCACTTTTGGGATACGATTTTATGAAACGTTCAAATTGATAGCCGGCCATATTAAAATCGCCACGCTTAAAATAACTATTGGATAAAAAGAACATTACACGCTCACCTTGTGGCTTGCCAACATATTTTGGTGCTATCTGCTCATACAAACGGTTAGCCCTTTTGAAATCTCCTTCTTCATAGTATTTTTCAGCCAAATCATATTTAACCTTAACATCATCGTTCTTAAGCGCCTTTTGGTACTCGCTACACGATTGTAAAGCAATGGCAATCAACAGAATCGGGAATATTCGCCTCATTTTAAAAAACATTTTGCAAAATTAATGATTATCAATGGATTTAAAAACATTTTAAACCAATAAAAATACAGGCTTAATGCGGCACAAAACTACCTTTTGGGGAAGTTTTAACGAAATTTATGCAGGTATACGAATCACCGATTCCATAAATGAAACAATTCTATGCTTCAATGAATCGGTCGCAGCCATAAGTGGAAGTCGTACAAAAGGCTTTGCTATACCTAGGTATTCAAAAATCACTTTAATGCCAGCTGGGTTGCCTTCCTCGAAAATTAGCTTCATACCTTCTTGCATCTTATAATGGTATTTATATGCTTCATCAGTATTCCCGTTCAATCCTTCATGGACCATCTTAGAGAATTCTACTGGCAGGCCTTGACCGATAACAGAAATTACGCCGTCACCACCAGCAACTATGGTAGGTAAAGCCGTTATATCGTCACCTGAAAGTACTAAAAAGCCCTCTGGTCTTTTAGAGATTAGTTCTAAAACTTGTGACATATCTCCACAAGCTTCCTTAACCGCAACAATATTCTCGAAGTTCTTTGCCAAACGTACTACAGTTTCTGGCAGCATATTACTTCCTGTTCGGCCTGGCACGTTATATACAATAATAGGTAATGGAGATACTTCTGAAAGTGCTTTAAAATGCTGAAAAATTCCTTCTTGTGTAGGTCTGTTATAATATGGAGAAACCGATAAAATTGCTGTATAGGCAGATAAATTTAAGGTCTGTAATTCCTCTACAAGACCCATCGTATTATTACCGCCTACGCCAATGACCAAAGGTAAAATATCTGCATTAGCCTCTTCCACGGTTCGCATCACCAACAGCTTTTCGGATCTTGTTAGCGTTACAGACTCTGCAGTTGTTCCTAACACTACCAAATAATCGATACCACCTTTGATATTATGGGTTACCACCTTTTTAAGGGCAAGAACATCTACCGAACCATCTTCTTTAAAAGGCGTAATCAACGCAACTCCTGCACCCTGTAATTCTTTCATAATTAAATCTCTTTAAAAATGCCCAAGTACTTTTTCAATTCTTTTTT
>TARA_R110002050_G_scaffold43127_2_pt1 | contig 11647 bp, 5 predicted proteins | sample TARA_R110002050 | Tara Oceans TARA_R110002050 (sample SAMEA4396988) | marine metagenome | biome: Polar Biome; feature: [DCM] deep chlorophyll maximum layer (ENVO:01000326); material: water (ENVO:00002006), including particulate matter (ENVO:01000060) such as... | depth 25 m
AGGCTCGAAAGGTCTACACCACATGGTTTATGAAGTGGTAGATAACTCCATTGATGAGGCCCTCGCAGGACATTGCGATACCATTAATGTAACTATTCTGGAAGACAATTCAATTCGGGTACAGGACAACGGAAGGGGTATTCCTACCGAAATGCACGAAAAAGAAGGTCGTTCAGCAGTAGAGGTGGTAATGACCGTTCTTCATGCCGGTGGTAAATTCGATAAGGATTCGTATAAAGTTTCGGGCGGATTACACGGTGTAGGGGTTTCTTGTGTGAATGCCCTTTCAGATGATCTTAAAGTTGAGGTGCATCGCAAAGGAAAATATTTCCACCAGATATTCCACAAAGGTGTACCAGAATACCCTTTGAAGGAAGAAGGAACTACTGATATCAGAGGTACAGTAGTAACCTTTAAACCGGATGCTACCATCTTTCAAATTACTGAATATCAATACGATATTTTAGCTTCCCGTTTAAGAGAGTTATCGTTCTTAAATAAAGGTATTCGTATTACTTTAACAGATTTACGCGATCTGGATGAGGAAAACAAGCCTAAATACGAGGAGTTTCATAGTCAAGGTGGTCTAAAAGAATTTGTTGAATTCATAGATCAGAACCGTGAAACTTTGATGCCATCGGTAATAAGCATGGAAGGCGAACGCAACGACATTCCTGTGGAAGTAGCAATGCACTACAATACTTCCTATGCGGAAAATATTCACTCTTATGTGAATAATATTAATACCCATGAAGGTGGTACCCATCTTACAGGCTTCCGCAGAGCTTTAACGCGTACCCTAAAAAAATACGCCGACGAAAGTGGTATGTTGGCCCGTGAAAAGGTGGAAGTGAGTGGAGATGACTTTCGTGAAGGATTAACCGCGGTAATTTCTGTTAAGGTGATGGAACCTCAGTTTGAGGGACAAACCAAAACTAAACTGGGTAACTCCGAAGTTTCGGGAGCAGTAGATCAGCTCGTAGGCGAAATGCTAAATAATTACCTGGAAGAGAATCCGAATGAAGCGAAAATTATCGTTCAAAAGGTAATTCTCGCCGCTAAGGCTAGAGTAGCCGCGAAGAAGGCCCGCGAAATGGTTCAGCGTAAAACTGTAATGGGAGGCACTAGTCTTCCTGGTAAACTTTCCGACTGCTCGGAAACGGATCCTGCCATTTGCGAGATATTCCTGGTGGAGGGCGATTCGGCTGGTGGTACAGCAAAACAGGGTCGTGATCGAAACTTTCAAGCTATTCTTCCGCTAAGGGGTAAAATCCTTAACGTAGAGAAAGCCATGCAGCACAAGGTTTTTGAAAATGAGGAAATTAAAAACATGTTTACCGCTCTTGGGGTAAGCATTGGAACTTTAGAAGATAGCAAGGCTCTAAACGTGGCCAAGTTACGTTACCATAAAGTCATTATCATGTGTGATGCCGATGTGGATGGTAGTCACATTGCAACATTAATTCTAACTTTCTTCTTCCGTTATATGAAGGAGCTTATCGAGGTGGGTAATATTTACATTGCGGCGCCTCCACTTTACTTAGTTAAGAAAGGTAAGAAAGAGGAATATGCTTGGAATGATGATCAACGTGATCGTTTTATAGCCCAACTGGGAGGGGAAAATAAATCTTCGGTGGCTGTGCAACGTTACAAAGGTCTTGGTGAAATGAATGCCGAGCAATTATGGGAAACGACTATGGATCCGGAGCGCAGAACTATGCGTCGCGTAACCATCGATAGCGCCGCAGAAGCGGATCGTGTATTCTCCATGTTAATGGGAGATGACGTTCCCCCACGACGCGAGTTTATTGAGAAAAATGCGAAATACGCTAAAATTGATGCTTAAAGTATTTTAATTTATACTATTTCTTCGAAAAGCCCGTCATTTAAATGATGGGCTTTTTTTTGGATTACATAACTTATGCCCTTCTAAAGTCATATCATAATCCCGCCTAATGAGAAAGCTGTTCCTTTTTTTATCTGCCCTTTATTTTATTGTTTCCTGCTCCTCGGCAGATGAGAATGTGCCCACCTTCGATAAAAAATTCAGTCCCTACATAGCTTCTTATACTGCAGGATTAATATCGAAAAAATCGACCATTAATATTTACTTTAATAAAGATGTTGGTGAATTTAAAGTAGGTGAAAACTTAAGTGAGTCTTTATTAGAATTTTCACCAAATTTAGAGGGAGACCTTATTTTAAGAGATAAAAGGCATTTAGAGTTTAGCCCGAAATCGCTATTAAAATCAGATCAAGTATATACAGCCGAACTTGCTCTAGCCAAACTTTTTGAAGTGCCGGATTCCCTCTCCGAATTCACCTTTGGTTTTAAAACAATTAAACAAGGTGTGGCTTTTCAAAACTATCATTTAGAGGCCATGCCAGTAGGACAGATGCAGTATTATAGTTTGTATCTCAACTTTGAGGCGGCCGATTACTGTGAAATGCAAGAGTTAAATGACTTATTGCAGGTAAAAAAGGATGATAAGACTATTACAGGACGCTGGTCGCAGGGCTTTGGTGGAATTTATCTTTATACTGTTGATAGCTTGATTCGTAAAGAAGAGGCCTTATATATAAAAGTGACCTTCAACGAAGATCATCCATTTAATAAAGGGCTGGAAGATCAGAACATCGAACTGCCATCCCTCAACGATTTTAAATATATATCCTACACTGTAGAAGGAGAAAATAGCGCCCAGTTAAAATTGAATTTCTCCGATCCTTTACGAGAAGACCAAGATTTACAGGGTATTATTAGCATAGTGGGCCAAGGCGACTTAAAACTGGAAGTGGATAATTCCAGCATTCGAGTGTACCTGCCCGAAAACTTAGCAGGTGAGCAAAAATTGAAAATCTCTCCTGGAATAGAGAATATCCTTGGCTATAAGTCGAAATTCACTCAAGAAGTGAATTTTAAAATTACCAATGAAAAACCGACGATCGTATTCTTAGAGGAGGGTAATATTATGCCCATTAATGATAATTTAAATCTAAGCTTTAAAGCAATAAATCTTAATGCGGTTGATTTACGACTGATTAAGATCTATGAAAATAATATCATCAACTTTTTGCAGGTTAATAACTACGATGGTGACTATCAATTATACCGTGTGGGCGAAAAAGTTTTAGAAACTAAAATTGAGCTGGGCTCTGAAGGAGCGAGCGATTGGCAGCATTTCGCCCTCGACCTTTCTGAATATTTTAAACCAGAAGAAGGAGCGGTTTACCGCGCCATGCTCAGCTTTAAAAAGGAGTATAGTTTATACAATTGTCCCACAGAAGCCGAAACAGAATCGGAAAACGAAGTGGAAGACTATTATTATGACGATTACTACTACGACGATTATTACTACGAAGGAAATTCTTCCGATATATACAATAGCTCCGATTATAGTTTTCGCTATCCCCCAGGTTATAATTGGCAACATAGAGATAACCCTTGCCACGTCTCGTATTATAATGCCAACAACTTCCTCAGTCGCAACATTTGGGTAAGTAATTTAGGACTTATCGCAAAAAAAGGGGAAAACGACGAATGGGACTTTACGGTAAGTGATTTGATTACCACCCAATCGGTAAGCAATGCTAAGCTGGAGCTCTACAATTTTCAAGGAAGACTGTTAGCTAGCGGAGAAAGTAATGAACAAGGATTTGCGAGTATCACTTGTAAAGAGCCGGCTTTTGTGGCTGTCGCATCTTATGAAAATAGTAAAACCTACCTTAAATTAATGCCGGGTGAATCCTTGCCTATGAGCAATTTTGCTGTTGGAGGAGAGTCGATTCAAAATGGTTTGAAGGGCTTTATTTATTTAGAGCGTGGCGTCCGTAGACCGGGCGATAGTCTTTATTTAGGATTTATTCTGCAGGACAAAGAAAAGTCATTGGCTCTGGGGCACCCGATCGAGTTCACCCTTACTGATCCGCAAAATAAATTGGTGGATAGACAGCTTTCCAGCATAGCAGAAAAGAGCATTTATACTTTTCAGTCTAAAACAAGAGCCTCTGCTATTACGGGCACTTATACCGCCACGGTTCGGATCGGAGACCGCAGCTTCAGTAAAGGCATCTTGGTGGAAACCATAAAGCCCAACCGCTTAAAGATTAATTTAAATTTTAGTGAGGAAACAGAATTTTTAGATAATGGTGAGCTACTTATTGAATCGCAGATAAATTGGTTAACCGGCATAGCTGCTAAAAACTCCAAGCTTACGCTTGATGCCAAATTTTACAGTTTAAACAATCCTTTCCCGCAGTTTAAAGGCTTTGAATTTAGCGATCGTACACGCAACTTCTATGTGGAGAACAAACGCATTTATGAAGGCGAAATGAATAGCCAGGGTAAGCAGAGTTTGGCTTTGGAGCTCGGTAATTTTAAAGCAGCCCCATCTTTAATTTCCATGAAAGTGGAAGCAAAAGCTTTCGAAGGCGGTGGCGATTTTAGCACTGAATATTTCCAGCAAAAGATCTCGCCTTTTCCAGCATTGCTTGGCATCAAAACCCCAGAAGCACAGAACAGTGGTTTTTTAGAAACCGATCGCAATTATGAACTGGAAATTAAAACGGTAGATTATAATGGTAAGCCGCTTTCGCTAGATGGATTAGAACTTAAGATTTATCGGGTAGACTGGCATTGGTGGTATTCTTCTCGGGGCGAAAATTTAGGTAGATACGTAGATAACGAAGCGACCTATCTCTACAGCAGCGCTATTTTGAAGAGCTTTAATGGCGTGGCCAAACATCAATTTAAGATTGATTATCCCAACTGGGGTCGATTTTTAGTGCGGGTTTGCGATCCCGATGGCGGGCATTGCAGCAGTACTTTTATGTGGTTTAATTGGCCGGCTGGCAGAAAGGGTGAAAGACCCGAATTGGCATCTTCAAATATTCTCAATTTTTCAGCCGAAAAGGAAGAGTATACTATTGGCGAAGAAGTTAAAATCAAATTCCCCGAAAGCCCTGGCGCACGCATTTTGGTGAGTATTGAAAATAGCCATAAGGTAATGCGTAAGCTTTGGCTGAATTCAGAAGAAGAGAAGAAGAACTTCTCCTTTAAAGTAAGTGAAGACATGGCGCCTAATATTTATGTGCAAGCCAATCTTATTCAGCCCCATGCTCAAAAAACCAATGACCGTCCCATGCGGCTTTATGGCATTGCATCTCTCGGTATTAAAAACCCTCAAAAGGAATTAAAACCCATGATTAAACACAGCGATGATTGGCGTCCAGAAACGGAAGAATGGGTGGAAATAAGCGAAGCAAATGGACAGCCGATGGAATATACTTTGGCCATTGTGGATGAAGGTTTACTCAATCTCACTGCCTTTAAAACTCCGCAGCCTTACCCTTATTTTTATGGTAAAGAAGCGCATGGCGTTAACACTTGGGATATGTATGAAGCTGTTTTGGGAGCCTATAGTGGTGCCTTGCAAAAGGTAATGGGAATTGGTGGTGATGAGGCTTTAAAGAATGCTGAAAATTCCAATCAGAATCGCTTCAAACCCATGGTGCGTTTTCTCGGGCCTTTTAAATTGGGCGCGGGTAAAACGGAAAAGCATCAAATTAAGCTGCCAAATTATATTGGCTCGGTTAAATTAATGGTAGTCGCCGCTAATACTAAGCTATCTTATGGAAATGCAGAGAAAGCTATAAAGGTTACTAAACCCTTGATGGTATTGAATACTCTACCGCGTATTCTCAGTCCGGAAGATGAAATCACCATGCCAGTAAGCGTTTTTGTGAGCGATCCTAAGATTAAATCAGTGAAAGTCAATTTGCAGAAAACAGGTCCCGTACAAATTATGGGCTCTAGCTCGAAGCAATTGACCTTTACTGAACCGGGCGAAGAGATTGTCTATTTTAAATTGAAAGTCCTTTCTGAGAGAGGAGTGGTGAAATTGAAATCTCAAGTTAGCGCTACGGGGGAATCATCTTATGATGAGACGGAGTTAAAAGTGCGCATCCCTAATTTACCAGAAACCCGCAGCAAGCAGTTTGTTATTGCCGCCAATAGCGATACCGTTATCGATTATCAACCTTTTGGAATAAAGGGAACTAACTTTTTAAATATTGAAGCTTCGAGTGTACCAAGTTTGAATATTGAAAAGCATTTACACTATCTTAGTTCCTATCCTTATGGCTGTTCCGAGCAAATAACTTCGTCGGTTTTCCCTTCCTTGTTTCTCCCAGAAATTATGGACTTAAGCGAAGCTCAGCTTAAAAATCGCAAGCAAAATGTAGACATTGCTTTGCAGAAATTATACGAAAGACAAATGTCATCGGGTGCGATCCGTTATTGGCCAAACTCCGGTTCTCACAGCTATAATGCCTATGTTACTTCCTACGTAGGTCATTTCTTAATGGAAGCGAAAAAGGCGGGTTTTGAATTACCGCCCACTATGTTCAAGCGCTGGTTATCCTATCAAAAATCTGCCGCACGCTCTTGGGCGCCCAGCTATCGTTCGTCTCCGCGCATTATAAGTAACGACATGGAGCAGTCCTACCGACTTTTAACTTTAGCCTTTAGCAATGAGCCCGAAATTGGTGCCATGAATCGTTTGAAAGAATTGGCGGTTTCGCCGCAAGCCTTGTATCAATTGGCGACTGCCTATGCGGTGATTGGGCAAAAGCAAACGGCCGAAATAATCTACCAACGCGCCGAAAATCTTGAATATAGTTCCACTGATTACCGCTATTTCGGCAATGCCCTAAAGGATGAGTCGGTTAAACTTTTATGCTTGCATATCCTCAATAATAAAACGGCAGCCCTTCAGCAAGGAAGAGTGGTGGCCAAGATGATGAATAACGCAAGTTACCGCACCACCCACAGTCTTTCCTTCGCAATGCTCTCTCTTCTGCAGGTTTTTGGTGACGACCTTAAAAAAGATACTTACTTAGAATGGGCGCTACAAAAGGCTGATCTTAAAAAGGATTTCCATTCTAACTATAGTTTTATTCGCTACGATTTAGAGTCGGGTCGAGATAAGTCTGGCGCCTTGAAGCTAAGCAATAAGGGCCCCAAACCGCTCTTTATAAGCCTAACTCAGCAAGGCTCCAGTTTAAGTACGGCGCAGCCATCTTATAATAAGGGATTGGAAATGGAAATCGTTTTCCGCGATATAAACGGCTCGTTGCTTGACCCAACTGATATTAAACAGGGAAGCGATTTTGAAATGGAAGTAAGTGTAACCAAAACGGGCAGTGTCAATGCTTATCAGGATTTAGCCCTAAAGCAATTTATTCCTGCTGGTTGGCAGGTGCTTACTAATAGTCAAGCTGGTTTATCAGGAACAGCGAATTTTGATTACCGCGACATTCGTGATGATCGGATTTATACCTTTTTTAGTTTACAGAATTCTAAAAAGCAAAGTTTCAAATTACGTTTAAACGCTACCTACGCGGGCAAATATTACTTACCCGCCTTTGAAGTTGAAGATATGTATCATCCAGAAATTACGGCACGCTCGGCGGCTAGATGGGTAGAAATAAGGCCATAGTTTTAAAATTAAAAAAGCGCAAATGGCTTTTATTGGCGGTCTTGGGAATCACAGTTATATACTATTTCCTTTTGCCCCAACCGCTTTTTAATAAGCCCTATGCTGCTGTACTCTTCGATCGCGATGGAGTATTACTTTCGGCCCGCTTACCCGCCGATGAGCAATGGCGTTTTCCACCCTCGCAAGAGCTTTCCCCAAAAATGGAGGCGAGCATTTTGCTACAAGAAGATCGCTATTTCCAGTACCATTGGGGCTTTAACCCGTGGTCGCTTTTAAGGGCGGCTTATTGGAATATGAAAAGCGGAAAAGTGCTCAGTGGTGCCAGTACCATCAGCATGCAAACGATTCGCCTATCACGCGACAATCCGCCTCGGACCATTAGCGAAAAGATCTGGGAAATTATTTTAGCAACTCGATTAGAATGGCGTTACAGCAAGAAAGAGATTTTAGGCTTGTATTTAGCGCATGCCCCTTTCGGGGGAAACGTAGTAGGAATCGACGCGGCTTCGTGGCGCTATTTCGGTAGACCGGCCACTGATTTGTCTTGGTCAGAATCTGCCACTTTAGCGGTGCTACCCAATGCGCCTGGATTAATTAATCCTGGTAGAAATAGATCCCTGCTTAAGCAGAAACGCAACCGACTTTTAAAGGAGTTGTTAGCCGAAAACCATCTCAGTGAGAACGATTATCAATTAGCCCTTTTAGAGCCATTGCCAGATAAACCGAAAGCCATTCCAAATTTGGCCGCTCATCTTTTGGAGCAGCAAATTGCCACTGGAAGAAGTTCACAAATGCCCAGTACCTTAAGTTTAAATCTGCAGGAAGAAGCTATTAGGCAGGTCGAAGCGGCTTTAGGAAAATTAGCAGTAAACCGCATATATAATGCAGGTCTCATCTTAATCGACAATAGTAATGCAGCCGTTTTAGCCTATGTTGGTAACGGTCAAAACGGTCCGGGTCACTATAATGATATGTTACAAACCGAAAGGAGTTCGGGGAGCATACTCAAACCCTTTTTATATGCAGCAGGCTTACAAAATGGCCAGTGGCTAGCCCAAGAAATTATGCCCGATATTCCCATGCATTTTGAGGGTTTTCATCCCAAAAATTACGACGGTCAATTTCGGGGAGTGGTAAAAGCCGATGAGGCCTTAGCGCTTTCGTTGAATATCCCTGCGGTGGTAGAACTACGCGATTTTGGGGTAGATCGATTTGCTAATTTGCTGCGGCAATCGGGCATTAGCACGCTGCATCAAAGCGGTGATCATTACGGTTTATCTTTAATTTTAGGAGGAGCAGAGGTAAAGGCTTGGGATTTGGCTAATGCTTATTCGGTCTGGGCGCAAAAGCTTAGTAATCATTCTGCTCTTAGGCAGATACATTATTACTCAGAAGACTCGGTGAGTATAAACAGTCCCTATACCAAGGCCGCAATCTGGCAAAGTTTGGAGGTGATGCAAAGACTAAATCGACCTGGCTCTGAACAGGGCTGGCAATATTTTGGTCGTTCGCCCATCGCTTGGAAAACGGGAACCAGTTTTGGTTTTAGAGATGCTTGGGCCGTAGGTATTTGCCCGCAATATACCTGTGTGGTTTGGGTGGGAAATGCCAGCGGAGAAGGAAGACCCGGATTAATAGGAGCCGAGGCGGCGGGACCGATTCTCTTCAATTATCTCAATACTATTGTGGATCAAAGGCCTTGGTTTGAGACGCCTTACAATCAATTAAGTGAAGAAATTATTTGTGCCCAATCGGGACAATTAGCCTCTTCCATTTGCCCGGAGCGAGATACGGTCTGGTTACCCTTTCAGGCGAAAGCCTTGAAACCCTGCCATTACCACCAACAATACTTTACCGATGCCGAAGGGAAATTTCGCTATAACTACAACTGCAGCGGTAATTTAAAAATTGAGGCCCGAAGCTTTTTCCAGTTGCCGGTTATTGAGACCTATTACTATGCGAAACAGCACCCTTCTTATCGTCGTTTACCGCCATTAGCTCCCGCTTGCGAGGAAGATATTTTGGCCGAAAATTATATTGATGTACTCTTTCCCATGGAAAATGAGCATATTTTTATTCCCAAAAAATTGGCCGGTGAAAAAAGTGAATTGATTGTCGAAGCCATTTTAATAGATGCAAATTCACGCCTATTTTGGCATCTCAATGGCGCGTTTTTAGGGGAAACTAAAGATATGCATACCATGGCTCTAAGTCTTAATCCAGGTGATTATAAGCTATGGTTGGAGGATGAAAAAGGCCATAATTATCAGCGAAAATTCACAGTATTACAGCAGTAGAAATCAGCGTTCTAACCAATTTTTCAGCATCAACTTTCCGCCTTCGGTCATAATGCTTTCGGGGTGGAATTGAATACCAGCCAAAGGAAATTCTTTATGTTCGAAAGCCATTAATACCTGCTTATCGCGATAAGCAAGCATGCTGAATTGAGCTTCCATTTTGGCCTTGGGCCTAATTGCCCAGCTGTGATATAATCCCGCTTTAAAAAGGGTGGGAATACCTTTTAATAACCAGCCCTCTTGGCATTGTTCCACTTCCCGTTGAATGCCATGTGCAACTTCATTTTGGTTATATAATTCACCCTCAAATACTTCGGCAATAGCCTGCGCTCCTAAGCAGATGCCCAGAATAGATTTATGTTGGTAATTTTGTGCGATTAAGTCTAAAATGCAAGCCGCATCTTTGGGCAATCCCGGTCCGGGGGAGATAATTATATGAGTGAATTCGTTTAGTTTATCCAGTTGAACTTGGTCGTTGCGGACAACGGTACTATCCGCTCCGAGCTCCTCCAGGTAATGCGCTAAATTAAAGGTGAAAGAATCGTAATTGTCAACTAGTAAAAGCTTCATACCTTCGGGCTCCAAAACAAATGTGATGAAAAAAATTATCAATACTAATCAGGCGCCAGCTCCAATTGGGCCTTATTCTCAGGCAGTGGTAGCCGGAAATATGCTTTTCACTTCGGGTCAAATTGCCATTAATCCGCAAACGGGAGTATTAGAAACGAACGATATTAAAAGCGAAACAAATTTAGTGATGAAAAACTTAGCAGCGGTATTAACTGCAGCAGGAACAGATTTTTCCCTAGTACTAAAATGCAGCATCTTCATTAAAGACATGAATCAGTTTGGTGAAATTAATTCGATTTATGCTACTTACTTTGAAGAAGACGCGGCACCGGCGCGTGAAACGGTAGAGGTTGCGCGTCTTCCTAAAGATGTAAATGTGGAAATTTCGGCCATAGCCTTAATTCCTTAATAGGGTATTCCTCAGCGGACTTTATTAGCCCAAGCCAGCAACGCCAAGCACTAAAACTACGATGATAATTAAGAAGTAGAGGGCAATAGCAATAGCCGTAACGATTCCCCAGAAGGAAAAAAGTTTCCTGTAGCAGCAATAAGACTTTCTATATAAGTAGTATCCGATGTGTAGGCAGCCATATCAGCGGCTTTGGACATATCACCTAAATATTTCGCACTGAAATAATAAAGGGCAGCACCTGCTAAATAAATCACAATAAATAAGGACCCGGGTATGGCTGAGTAGACCCCACCCAGTGATGAAAGGTTTGTGCCAAATACGCCCATAACCAGTGCTATAAGTATCATTAGTGCCGTACCTACGTAACTTAAAACGGATAGGAATTTGGTCCAGCGCTTGATTTTAGCAAGGTTATTTAATTAGGAGCCGTTTAATTGTTCTTTTTCTTCCATTGTTGTTTTGGTTTAGTGCCCAAATATAAAGGCTGAAGAAGTAAGAGTGGGATATTCATGAAAAATACTTTAGTTACATCTCATCTCCATTTAAAGCGAGACCACAGACCTAGTGTGAAAAGCAGAGCTAAAGCTGATGCGTCGCAATAGCAGAGGCTAACAATGAGAAGGTGAGAATGAAAATTTCTTTTTATATCGATCTCAGCTTAGGAGGTCAAATCCTTCATTTTTCCAATTTACCGCAGCCCGCCATAGCCTCTGGTCCAGGCCTCGCATTTTCTTTTTATTGAAAATCTGCAGCTCTAATTCTAAATAGAACTTAGGTTTCTACTAAATTTGCGACTTCGAAATAGAGAATCTATAAATACAAAAAGCATATGGAATTTGATGTAGTCGTTTTAGGTAGTGGTCCCGGAG
>TARA_R110002050_G_scaffold291575_5_pt1 | contig 11645 bp, 9 predicted proteins | sample TARA_R110002050 | Tara Oceans TARA_R110002050 (sample SAMEA4396988) | marine metagenome | biome: Polar Biome; feature: [DCM] deep chlorophyll maximum layer (ENVO:01000326); material: water (ENVO:00002006), including particulate matter (ENVO:01000060) such as... | depth 25 m
TAATCCGGGACTTGATAAACTGATTCCTTGAGGTTGATAGTAGAAACTAAAAAAAACTTCTTTATTTGATAAATTTGAAAGATTTATAGGAACAGAAGTTAGCTGATCTGCAGAAACAGTTTCTGGATCCAAAAAATCGTAAGCCATTCCAAATTCATCGAGCCCATCAAATGTTGCAACACCAATAGACGGTGGCTCAATAGGATAAGTATTACTTAGTAGCACAGAACGGTCGGTATAATAATCATTGCTATTTTTTTCAACAATAAAATAAGCTGCCGAATCAGCAAAATATTCAGGTGTTTTTAGCAAGGTATCAGATCCTCCATTTAAAGTATCGTAAATATCATAAGCTAAAAAAACAGTTAAGGTGTCAAAAGTGGTGGGAAATTTTGATATCTCGTGAAAATCTATCTTCCTTTCCGTATCTAAAAATAACTTAAAAATAATTGAACTGTCTGCTGGATTAATTACATACCTGAATGAGGAATCCGATGTAAACCCAGCTGGTTCTCTATAAATGGTGTCGTTAATTATTATTGAATAAACAGTTGTGTCACTTACTCTAGGGTCATTAATGTCTGTAATTCTTTTAGGAAAATGATTGGTAGAAAAATCATCAATAAAAGGGAGCGAAAGTGTATCAAATTGATAAACAAAATTCTCTTTTTGCACAAAGGATTTCTCATTCTGACGAAAAAAGTCGCCTTTAGGAAATAGCACTGGATTACTACTCGGACTTGTTAAAAAATCCTGAGCCATTAACTCAAATCCAATGAGAAAAAAAAGTGTACTGAAAATTAAAATTCTCATATTCCCTTATAAAGTATCACTTGGCAAACCAGAGTAGTCTATTCGAGTACTGTCAGCAGTTAAAAATAAGTCAACAGAACTTCCCATTCGCACGTTTGGCTCTTCTTGGTAAGATGGAATTTGGCGGTAAACTTTAGCAGAGACTGTATCGTTTTCTGTCATCACAGTTTCGTCATAAATTAAAGTTCCAAGATTTAAGGATTTTGAAACTAATAACACCCTAGAGAATTCAACATTCATTCCAATTAAGAATGGGACACTCACCAATTCATCTCCAAGACCTCTGCCAACGACCAAATCAATTTCAGATCCAGCAGGCACCTTTGTTCCTTTCATCAAGTCCACTCCATCTAATTTCTGTTCTAAAATACAGTTAACGCATAAATCTGCTATATATTCTAATTCACCAACAGCTAAACCATAAGTTTGAAGTAAAGTGGTCGCTTGCCTCAATGACATGTCCACCAAATCGGGCATGGTAACTTTTGAAGGTTCTGCTGCAGCTATTGTCAAATAAATTTTTCTTCCTTGTTTAACAGTTGTTCCCGCAATAGGGTTTTGTTCCAAGATCAATCCAGCAGTTTTACCTTTCACATAAATTGAATCATTTACAGCAATGGCAAAACGATTATTATCCACAAGTAAGGTATCGAAATCATTCATGTGTTGACCAACTAAGTCGGGAATTTCAATTTTTTTACCGTGCAAAGTATAGTTTTCCAAATATTGCATGGTACCAAAAAGCCCAAGAGAAATTAGCAATAAAGCAATTATGAGGTTAATCAAAAAGGTTTTGCTAAATAGAAATTTAAAAAAATGAGTCATAGCCTAAAGCGCTAAATAAAATTCAAAAATAGGAATATTAGCCTGCTCTTGTTAATTAATAATGTCAACTTAAACAATTCACAAAAGTAGAATGATTTACTTTGAAAAGAATTTAAACTACAATTTATGAGAATGGTTGTTGCGATTGCAGCAGGAGGTGATTCAGCTGAAGAAGAAATTTCATTAAAATCTGCTCAAACAGTTCATGATCACATTGATCGAAATCGCTATGAGGGAATTCTTGTTTTAATGCGAGAAGGAAATTGGCGGGCCAAATTAGGAGATGCCTTTTTTCCAATTGATAAAAATGACTTTAGTTTTGAATTTGAAGGCAAAAAAGTGCTTTTCGATTATGTGTTTATCGCCATTCACGGCACACCAGGTGAGGACGGTAAACTGCAAGCATATTTTGATTTATTAAAAATCCCCTACTCTTCACCGAATCACATTGGATCTACCTTAACTTTCAATAAATGGTATTGCAATACCCTTTTAAAACAATTGGGCTACACCGTTGCAAAGTCTCAGTATTTGAGAAAAGGCGATAAAATTGAGGAAGCAGCCATTTTAGAAAAATTGGGCTTACCTTGTTTCGTAAAACCTTGTTCTTGTGGAAGTAGTTATGGAATAACAAAAGTAAAAACTGCTGATGCATTACTTTTAGCTATTACAAAAGCTTTTGAATTTGATCATGAAATTATGATTGAAGAACACCTTCCTGGAAAGGAAGTTACCTGTGGGGTTTACCAAAAAAATGGAGAAGTAATTGCCTTACCCATCACTCAAATTATTCCAAAAGGAGAATTTTTCGATTACGAAGCCAAATATATGGGAAACTCAATCGAAATAACACCTGCGAGAATAGATGAAAATGCATATTTGCAAATTCAACAAATCAGTAGAGAAGTCTATGAAAAGTTTGATTTAAGAGGAGGAGTGAGAATTGATTTTATGTTGGTAGAGGATCAACCCTACATTATTGAAATAAATGCAGTTCCAGGCTTATCGGCAACAAGCTTAGTTCCACAGCAAGTTGAAGCTGCTAAACTATCACTCAGAGATTATTTTACAAGTATTATTGAAGAAACAAAAACGTAAACTATGGAATTTTTAGATGAAGAATTAGAAAATTATGTAAAAAACCACTGTACTCCAGAAAATGAGGTTTTAAAAGAATTAAATCGCGAAACAAATTTAAAAGTACTCCAACCACGAATGTTGAGTGGCCACCTACAAGGAAGAGTTCTAAGCATGTTTAGTAAAATGATTCAGCCCAAAAGAATTTTAGAAATTGGCACCTATACTGGATATTCTGCAATTTGCATGGCTGAAGGGCTCTCAGAAAATGGCGAGCTACACTCTATTGATATTAATGAGGAGCTCCACGAATTTTGTAAGAAATACATTGAAAAAGCTGGCTTCCAAAATCAAATTAGATTATACGTTGGTGATGCCATCGACATCATTCCACAAATAAAGCAAGATTGGGATTTAGTTTTCATTGATGCCGACAAAGAGAATTATTCCAACTATTACCAATTACTTATTGACAAGCTCCCTAGCGGTGCATTTATCATCGCCGATAATGTTTTGTGGAGTGGAAAAGTAATAAACGATTACAAAAAACTGGATGAAGAAACCAAAGCATTGGTAGATTTTAATAAAATGGTCCAAAATGATGCTAGGGTAGAAAATGTGCTATTTCCTGTTAGAGATGGGTTGATGGTAATAAGGAAAATTTAGGTTCAGTTAGTTTTGTGGTAATGAAATGGTATAAAATCGCTCCATCACAAATGCATGTGGCAAGGTAATCGATGATATCATTATTAGTAAGGAATATCCAAAAGGGAATTGAATCAAGGCCGTCTGACTCAAATAGTAAATACCCAGTAATCCGAAGACTGAAATCAATGTAAATGGAATTAGTAATTTTATGAAAATACTCAGACTCAAATTTCTTTTAATAAAATGAGATACGAATAAATACTCTTCATTCAACACTTTTATTGAATGAAGCACAACAAAATACAACGTAAATCCAACTAAAAGTGGAAAAACATAAAAACCTGCAAAAGCTAAAGAGTAAACGAAAACTTCCATTAGAAACTGTTCAATTTTAAGCTTCTTAAGAATTACTAGCCTAAACAGTAGAAAAAGAGTAAGAATAAAGAAAGCTAAAAATCCAATTTCTAAAAAGGATCCACTTAAAAATGCTGATAGTCGATCAAATTCGCTCATTTGACTTGTCATTTCTATAATTTCTAGTTGATTAAAACTCAACATTCCAAGTAACAAAGCCATACCCCATGATATAAATAGCAATTTTGATTGTGTGCCTTTAAAGTTATAATTACTAAACTGCGATTGTCCAAAATGATATGCAGAAATTAAGATAAAAAGCATGAATGCAAATTCAGGAAAATAAATCCAAGATAAAATATTAATGATAACTCCTCCAATGTAATTTAAATAAAACTTCCATTTAGAAAGTTTACTTTGCTGGAGAAAAATGACATTATCTATTGCCCCATGAGGAATTCCAAAAACAATAATAAGTATTAAAGCAAATAAAAGTTGTTGTTCTAAATTTACTACAAACCCTCCTGAAAAAATTGCAAGAAGAATAAAAAAGATGGAAATAAAGAGAAAAATAACTTTTGTCATACACAAAAAAAAAGGGAGGCATATAAAATGTCTCCCTAATAGAATTAAATTTAAGCTGTTACAGCAGCTTTTTTAGTTTCGCTTATAGCAATGTTATAAACTACTAAACCGAACCCAATTTTATTAATAGCATCTGCAATGTTGTAAAACAGGTCAACATTTTCTGAACCCCATCCCAACGAAGTGTTTAACCAACCTCCAGGCATGCACATATAACCGACTGGATAAATTGCCCAACCTACTAATACAAACCATGCTAAAGTTCTAACTCCTTTTTGAACTACAGGACTATTTGATTTTTTAGCGAGCTGAGCGACTTCACCAAACCAAGCAGAATATAAAATATAAATGTATCCCAAAGTTGACAATACACCATAAATTACTGAATGACTAGCACTTCCGCCTTCTGGATTAAATGCTTCACCAATGTAGCCAAATACTAACATCCAAACAGCCGCTATTATTAATTTCCACATCAAACTGCGTTTTGCACCCGCAACTACGGTGAGTAAATAAAACTCTACACACATTAATGGAACTGTCAATGTCCAATCAATGTATCGAAGAGCTGTTGGATTCTCTCCTGTTGCTAAATAATAGTCGCGCATGTAATAATAATGCACTGCGGCTATAAAAGTTATTAAACCAGAGACAAGAAGCGAAATTTTCCATTTTCGATCTACTTGACTCCTTTCAAAGAAAAAGAATACTGAGGCAGCCATCATTGCCATGTAACCAGTAAAAAAGGTGAATGCTACAGCATCATCCTTTGGGATCGTTAAAACATCTAATGTTATCATAATTTAAAGTATTAGGTTAGAATAAAATATATCCCAAACAAAACAGCTTTATGAATATTTTGTTTAATATTTATTAAAAATAATTAAACAAAAGATAAAATAAAATAATAATATACTAATTATCAGTTAATTAAATTTTAAAAAAAATATAAACTTATTGAGTTTATAATTTACTAAATAGACAAACAAAGACTTCTTAGCACTGTGAATTTGTAACAGCAATGAATGATTGAATAAAAGTACAAATTGAAACTAATCCAAATTCTTTTCAAAAACTTACTTTTGAAGCAATCAGAATTGGAAAATGCAAAACAAAAATTTCATTCGAAAGAAAATTACTCCTATTGATGTAGTACATTTAGCTAAAGCAATTCAATCAGGTAATTTTATTGCACTTAGTCGCGGAATTACACTCTGTGAAAGTAAGAAACAAGCAGATCGTGAACTTGCTAATAAACTCGTTAAACTTTGTTTGCCATTATCAGGAAATTCTATTCGAATTGGAATAACAGGTGTTCCTGGAGTAGGCAAAAGCACCTTTATTGAAAACTTTGGGATACACCTTATAAAAAATACTAAAAAAAAGGTAGCCGTTTTAGCAGTAGATCCAAGTAGCAGCAAAACCAAAGGAAGCATTCTAGGAGATAAAACACGTATGGAGAAATTGAGTACCAATCCTCATGCATACATTCGTCCTAGTCCAAGCTCAGGATCATTAGGTGGTGTTGCAAATCAAACAAGAGAAACCATTATTTTATGCGAAGCCGCCGGTTTTGAAATTATAATTGTAGAAACAGTAGGCGTTGGTCAATCAGAGACCGAAGTAAAAGAAATGACTGATTTCTTTTTACTTTTAATGCTAGCTGGCGCCGGCGATGAATTACAAGGAATAAAGAAAGGCATTATGGAAATGGCAGATGGCCTTTTAATAAATAAAGCCGATGGTGAAAATGTATTGAATGCTAAAAAAGCTAGAAGAGAATACTCAAATGCTTTTCACTTGTTCTCAATGAGTGAAAGTGGATGGACTCCTCAAGTTGATTTATGCTCAGCACTTGAAAGTATAAACATGGACAGTGCTTGGAAAATGGTTCAAGACTATATAACGCATACTAAAGACAACGGCTTTTTTGAAAAACAACGAAAAAAACAATTACGTTTTTGGTTTTTAAAAACCATCGATGAATTAATGCACAACAGCTTTTACAATTCAGCTAGTTTGAAAGGGCACTTAAAAGAGCTTGAAAGTAAAGTGGAAGCTAAAAGTATTTCCCCTTTTGAAGCTGCCTCCGAAATTTTTGAAGCCTTCAAAAAAAGCATAAAATAAAACCCCCATTTATTATAAAACTAAAAAGCCGCTAATCTTTCGATTAGCGGCTTTTTTTTAGAACTTAAATTATATTTTTTATTAGTTCACTGCAGCTTGAAATTCTGCGTTGTCTTTAAATGCTGTAAATTCAGCATCAGACTTAGCTTTAGCTTTCAAAGAAGCATCAGCAGCAACAGCACTTTTCAAATTGCTTACTACTACATTTTGATCATTCATTCTTGCACCAATTACAGCTTTCAAGTAATAACCTGCAGCTTGATCAGCAGAAGGAGAAGCATCAATAGTTTGCAATGCAGTTTGGTAATCTTTGTTTAGCGTTTGAGCTAAAGCAGCATTGAAAGATTTTACACTTCCGTAATTGCTAACAGCATCAGCATAATCACCACTTTTAATTTGTAAGTATCCAATGTTGTTTCCAACCTCAGCACCTGCGCCTTTAGCAGCAGCATAATATTCCATTGCTTTTTCATTATTTCCATTTGCTCTTTCGTAAACTCCCAAGTTGTTATTTATTACAGGAGTATTTGGAGCAATGCTATTGGCTTTATCTAATTCTTTTTTAGCTTCTTCCAATTTATTTTGCATCATTAAAACATAAGCAACATTGTTAGGTCCTCTCCAGTCATTTGGATGAATTTTAGAAAAAGACTGATAAATTTCCATTTTATCGTTCATATCATCAAACATTGTTGCTGCATAAAGTAATTCTTCAGCGCTTAAAGTATCAGGACTAGATTTAGCATATTCTTTGATTTTTTCGTCAGAAAAACTAGTCATTTCACCATTTACAGAAATTTCAGATCTTCTCAAATCTGGAAGAATTTTTTCTTGGATAACTTCAAAAGTAGCAGCAAGATTTCTGATTTCTTCTTCTCTTTTAGCATTGTCTTCATACATTTCTAAAACTCGAAGAATTAAATCTTTGTCTTTGATGTCAGAGGCTTGCATAGCAGATTTAAAACCATTCCAATCTTCACCTTTTCCTACTTCATTAAAAAATCCTTTGTCAGAAGCAGCTTTAACTCTATTATTTCTTAGAATACCACTAACTGCATTAGCTCCAGATTTTGCTCTGTTGTTAGCTAAATTAGTATTTAAAGAAAGTTCACCTTCAGGTGATGCATATGCAACAACATCTGTTCCTTTAAAAACAAACATTGGGTTATTTGACATTTCTTTTGACCAAGCTTTCAATTCTTTCATGTCAGCATCATTCATTTCAGTTGAACGAACTTCAGAACGATTAACTAAGTAATGAATAATAGCTTTTTTTGAAGCAGGTGTTACCTTCGTAAACTTATCTGCACCAACAATTGCACGGTCATCTTCTTGCACCCAATATGGAGTAATAATAGTACCTGTTGCAATTTGACGAGGATCAAAAGCTTTTTCTTTTCCTTTATATTTACCTACAGCATTTGCATTCAATACTGCAACTTGCATTCCTTCTTGGTAAGCAACTTTATCGTTGTAGGAAAAGTTTCCACCCTTCTCAAAGGCAATTTTAGTTCCTTCTACTTCTGAATCTTCTCCAACTAAAGTCAATGCTTTAAGTGAAGTTTCACCACCCTCAAAATTAATCACAGGAGTAACAACAACCGAAACCTTCTTATTGAAGAATTTTGGTGGAATAGCGCCCGAGATGTTAACCTCAACGCTATCGCTGTGCATTTCAAGTGGGTTTGGGGTAACAGAATAAGTTACTTCTTCTGCCCTTTTTGTCATGTTGCTTAATGGATTACATGCAGTTGTTACTGCTAAGGCAATTGCAACAAATGAGTATGTTGTAAATGTATTTTTCTTCATTTTTTTAAAGTCTAAACAGTTTAGTTTAAGGTGCAATATTAACTAATAAAAATAATTCCAACAAAAGGGATTTAAACTATCGTAAAATTTAAATTCAATATTAAGTCAATTAGATTGAAAACGAACTACTTCCAGATTATCTTCACATTTCTCTAAAAGTTGCTTTACAGTCAAATTATATACAGAAACTTTAAAATTGGGTGCAATTTCAGATAAAGGAAGTAAAACAAACTTTCTCAAATGCAATTTTGGATGAGGCAAAGTTAATTTTGGCGAACTGATAACTTTATCCTCGAATAGCAAAACATCTATATCAATAACTCTATTTTCATAAGAATTAACCGTTTTAGTTCTAATTCTTCCCATTTTATTCTCAATACGAAGACATTCTAATAGTAATCTCTCAGGAGATTTAGTTGAGCTTATCTCAATCACTTGATTTAAAAAAGGCAAAAGTGTACTATTCCCCCAAGCTTCGGTTTCATAAATTGAAGAATTATTAACAATCTCTCCAATATCATTTTGAATTAGTCTTCTAGCCTCTTCGAGTTCCTTTATTCGTTTTCCTTGATTGGAGCCCAAAGCGAGAAATGCTCTCTTATACCTTTCATCTGTCTGTTTTGCCATTGGTAAAAAAGTAAATTTAAAACTTACATTATTTTCTAATTTTGAAAAAAATATAAATTATGAAACAGTTTTTCAAATTCATGTTCGCCTCAATGTTAGGCTTTTTAATCACAATTTTCCTAACAGTATTAATTTTTGCAGGAATTATAGGTGCAGTTATCTCCTCCTCCAAAAAACCTTCAGAGGCAAAAATAAATGAAAACACGGTATTGGTTTTGAAATTAGATGAGGCAATTCAAGATCGTGGTTCTAATAATCCTTTCGAAAATTTTGATTTAAGCACATTCGAAAGTAAAAGTCCAATTGGCTTAAGAGAGGTTATTGGTAGTATTGATAAAGCCGCGAAAGACGATCGAATTAAAGGAATTTACCTTAAAGTAGCTTCATTACAAACCAACAGAGCTAATCTTGAAGAAATTAGAAGATCTTTAGTGAAGTTTAAGGAATCAGGAAAATTCATTGTCTCTTACAGTGAAAACTATTCACAAGGTATATACTACCTTTCTTCAGTTGCAGATGAAATATATTTAAATCCTGTTGGAGACTTTACTTTCAAAGGGTTGAGTGCTCAAATCATGTTTTTTAAAGATGCATTAAGCAGATTGGAAATTGACATGCAAATTATTCGACATGGGAAATTTAAAAGTGCTGTAGAGCCATTTATCCGAGAAGACATGAGTGATGCGAATAGAAAGCAAACTACTGCTCTCGTTAATTCTATTTGGGAAAAACAATTAGCTGAAATTTCAAAAGCTAGGGGTATTAGCATTGAACTCTTAAACGAAATTGCAGATGGTTTAAAAATTCGAAAAGCCGAAGATGCTCTAAAATACAACTTTGTTGATGGCTTAAAATATGAAGACGAGGTAGAAGAATTATTAAAACTTAAAACAAATACGGAAGAAGACAAGAAATTAGAAACTGTCGCTTTAAATGAATTAATGAAACTCAAAAAAGTAAAAAGTGCTGAAAAGTCTGACACTATTTCTGATACTACCAATGTCATAAAAGAACTTTTTAATTCTAAAAACAAGGTGGCCATTATTTATGCTGAAGGAGAAATTGTTAGTGGAAAAAGTAGAGAAGGGACGATGGGTTCTGAAACGATAGCTGAAGCGATTAAAAAAGCAAGAACAGACGATAAAGTCAAATCAATTGTACTTCGCGTGAACTCTCCTGGAGGAAGTGCCTTGGCTTCAGATGTAATTTGGAGAGAGATGGTTTTGGCAAAAGCAGAAAAACCTGTTATTGTATCAATGGGCGGAGTAGCTGCATCAGGAGGTTATTATATTTCTTGTGCTGCAGATAAAATTTTTGCAGAGCATTCTACAATTACAGGATCAATTGGAGTTTTTGGTGTGGTTCCAAACTTAAAAGGTTTATTCAACAAAAAAATGGGAATCACACTCGATCAAGCAAATACCAACTTATATGCTGATGGTTTAAGTGGATTTAGACCGCTTGCAGAAACTGAAAGAGAAGCCATCCAAGAAATGATAGAAGTTATATATGATGACTTCACATTAAAAGTATCTCAGGGCAGAAACATGACTCAAGCAGAAGTTGACAGCATTGGTCAAGGTAGAGTTTGGACAGGTGAGTTGGCGAAAAAAATAGGCTTGGTAGATGAGATTGGAGGAATTGATGCAGCAATTGCTGAAGCAGTTCGTTTAGCTGAATTGGATGACTATAAAATTATGGAGCTTCCTGAACAGAAAGACCCATTTGAGAAACTCATGAAAGAACTTTCTACCGAAGTAAGGATTCAACTTTTTGGAACTGAGTTTGGAAAAGCTGAAAAATACTATGGCAATATCAAACAAGTGCTTTCAACTAATGGAATATACACTAGGCTTCCTGTTGAAATAATCATCGATTAAAAAGCACTTTCAGTTTTGTGCTTCCATATTGGTGAATGTTTAGTGTATTTTTGGGATTTTTGAATTAATTTTAAAATTCCAAAATATAAGAATGGCCATATTTAATAAGATATTTTCCTGGTGGATGAAAAAAAGAATGCACCAGATTGAATTATTTACTAAATATCCGGTAGAGGTTCAAAAAGAGTGGTTTGAGGAATTAATCAATTCTGGAAGATACACAGAATTTGGATTGAAATATCAATTCAAAAATATCAAAGGCATCAATGATTTTAAAAAGCATGTGCCCGTCCATAGTTACGAAGACTTAAAACCTTACATCTCGCGCTTAATGAAAGGTGAGCAAAATATTTTATGGCCTTCAGAAATAAAATGGTTTGCAAAGTCATCAGGTACTACTGCTGATCGAAGTAAATTCATTCCAGTTAGTAAAGAAGCGCTTGAAGAATGTCATTACAAAGGTGGAAAAGACATGCTTTCCATTTACTGTTCCAACTTCGAAAATGCAGAAGTATTTACAGGAAGAACATTGATGATGGGTGGAAGTAGTCAAACAATCGACCCTGATAATAATTCCTATCAAGGTGACCTTTCATCTATTATTATTCAGAATCTTCCTTTTTGGGCAGATATTTTGCGCACACCAGACAGAGAAACTGCCTTGATGGAAGATTTTGAGTTAAAGCTTTCTAAGATGGTTGAAATTACCACGAAAGAAAATGTAACTAGCTTATCTGGAGTTCCTTCTTGGATGCTGGTTTTACTCAATAAGATTTTAGTCTATACAGGTGAAAAAGACATCCATGCCATTTGGCCTAATTTAGAAGTGTTTTTCCATGGTGGAATTGCTTTTTCTCCCTACAAAAATCAATTTGAATCGATTATTCCTTCTAAGAAAAT
>TARA_R110002050_G_scaffold1569_2_pt1 | contig 11642 bp, 7 predicted proteins | sample TARA_R110002050 | Tara Oceans TARA_R110002050 (sample SAMEA4396988) | marine metagenome | biome: Polar Biome; feature: [DCM] deep chlorophyll maximum layer (ENVO:01000326); material: water (ENVO:00002006), including particulate matter (ENVO:01000060) such as... | depth 25 m
GTATGCAAGGGAATGAAGGGTACGAAAGTAAGGTAAATCTTCTGAGCTTAAAGTAAAACGCTCCATTGCTCTTTGTTTTGCCTCTATGTTTGCTCTTCTTGTAAAAGCAAAGTAACCAATCCTATCGGGTGGAACACCTTGCGACAAAAACTTTTCTATTGTGCGTATGCTTGTTTCTGTTTTTCCTGTTCCTGGAGGTCCTAACAAAATGTTCACTAAAGAATATCCTTATCTCCGCTTAATGGTGGTAAATCCAAAGGTATATCCTCTTCTTGAATTTCTTCTTCACTGAAAAAACTGGTGGGTAAACTCCAAACATGAACACCCTTACCCTTTACTCTCCAAAATATTTTTTCTGCTTCTATATCTTGTAACTTTAAAGTTATTTTATTGGAAGTGTAATGGGTAAAATCGTTTGCTGATAAATGTTTTCGTAAATCTTTTACTTGAAAGTAAACACGGTCTTGATACCAAACAGATATACCTTGTAGTACATCTTCTTTTTCTACCCCCTTTGCTCTTTCGGTACAAAAACTATTCAGTAAATCTTCAAACTCACCCGACAAGGTAGCGTCAGGTGGTACTTCTACAATGGTAAGGTTGTCTAACAGTGTTTGTATTCTTGTTTGCCATGCTCTCTGGCTTACAGTAACAGGGAATTTATTAATTTGCGAAACACAATCTTTTTGAAACTGCTGTTGACTAATCAACCCCTGTGTTGAAAGTTCAACTCGAAGTTCGTCTACGTTTAATATCCATATAGGAGGATCGCCATCTATTTTTGTGAGGCTACTTAAATCATTAGATATACCTGCACTTCCTACACCATACTTACGCAACTTACATATTTCTTTATTGCAAAAAGGTTTTATGGGTTGATCTTCACATTTGTAGAAGTAATCTTTTTTATTTAACTGCTTTATTACAGTACCTACCTCATTGTGGCTTAACGGAGGGTTTAAAAAATCTGTGTTGTATTTTTGTACAAGAATTTCCCAACCGTCGCTGTCAAACATTCTTGCATAAACACCCAAGTTAAACAGAGCATTATTTCGACTGCCTTCTGCAAAACCCTGATTACACAAATGCTCTAAACACGGTGGTCCTTCTTCTAATTTTACCTTTTTACTTTTTTGAAACTGAAAATCTAACTTGTAAAACTTACTAGGTGTGATTTGGCACAACTTAGCAAACTCAATAAACTCTTTGGTCGATAATGTTTCACCCTCACTATCAAACGCATACCTAACTGTACGCTCACCGCTTTGATAAGGCATATTTAAAAAGTTACCTGTGTCTCCTCTGTCAACGAGGATAACAGTTTGTTTCGGAAATATTTCACTATCAGCATACCCTAGCGAAGATGCAAGATCAGCCATACCGCTTTGCATCTCGCTTGCAGATATAAACTCACTTACAAATACCCATATATGAGCTCCACCAGATTTACTCCTGCCTACCACTGCTGGTATTTTGTTTTTCTTTAACTTAGAAATTAAATCTTTGTGGTTAACTGTGTAACTATCAACATCTATTGCACCCCACTTACAACTGTTTTCACTGTTTATGGGGATTATACCTAATCCTGTTTTACCTTCTAAATGTTGTTGCCAGAGCTCTACCGTTGGCGGCTCTCTTAAAACTTTTGCTTGTCCTTGTTTTTTACCGTCTGCTCTATCAGAACCATTTACTTGAAAAGTACCATGAGCAATGTTACTTCCTTCAAATAAACTAAAAAATTCTTTGGCTAAACTTTCCATAAAGCCTCCCCTACTATAGTGAGGGTAGAGGTGATAACCCCTACCCAAACCATTTACATTACAGCAGAATCATTATCTTCTACTATTTCACCCGTTGCGGCTTCTTCTTTGCCCTCAACTTCACCTGCTAACACACTTTTACCAAAAGAAACTCCTTCTTCGAAAAGGTTTTGGTCATCTTCGTTAGCTAAATCAAGCCTTCGAACCATACTGTGATTCCAACCAAACCAAGAGCCTTTATCATTGCTTTCGGGAACAGTGGTTAGTTTCCAAATATGAGACATCATAGGCAAAACAAACAAACCATTTTTGCCTCTCGCTTTTAAAGATTGCATTTGCGTATTCCAACGCCTTGCTTTCTTTAACTGAGTACTGCTCATTGTAATGATTGCTTTCGTAAACCCTTCGTCTGGGTCAAGCAAAATTACAAAAAACTGAGCTGTGTTTGTCAACATATTACCGTTTGGCAATATGTCTTGACCACGATCATTTTTAACTGTGGTTTTAACAATCGGGTCTGTTGGTTCGTAACTTCCAACATAACCACCACCTTTTTCACGGGCAACCCACTCAACAAAACGTCGGTTATAATGACAAGGAATACACTCTATACCCTTTTCTCCACTGTACACTTTATTTAATACAGTATTAAAAAGCATTCCTGCCTCTGCACCTTCTACGTATGCACCTTCCCTTTTGTTTACCTGCGGACTTAACTGAGCAAGTATACGAAGAAAAGGTATTTGGTAGTCGTCTGTTTGAGTTTCATGAAACCCAGCACCTTGAAAATCTTCAAAAGAAGTAGCAAGAGCGATCTGATTTTGAGTCTCAGAGACTTTGGCAACGTCTTTGGTAGCCATATATCACCTCTTTCTGGTTATGGTAGCCTTTTCGCCAATAAAAAGACTAAATTTATCGTCAGGCAAAAGATTACCTTTTTCTGACTCGGAACGGTAGAACGCTTTAAGCGTCATTGGCTCTACCCACTTTTTATTAGAAGGCGACATACCTCTGCCTCCTAAATCATGCAACAGGTCGTTGGCATCACTTTCCTGACCTCTTACAAAATTCACAGTAACTTGGTTTTTAATTAAATCACCAAAGCCATTGTCGTTTAACCAATCAAAACACTCTTGTTGTTTGTCTTTAGGTATGCTTGCACTATAAAATGTTTTAACGGCAATTTTACTACTGTCTTCTAGTGTAAATTCCCTTATGTTATGTTCTAACATAGCGGCAGGAAGTTGGTCTTCTGCAATATCACGATGCTCACGTTTTACTTGCTTTAACTCTTCCTCTAAATCTTTTACACGTTGTTCTAATGTAACCTGCAAGTTGGCAAGTTTACTTACTTTACTTAATCCTACTTCGGTTACAGTAGAAAGTTCTTCTGCAACATTTTCAAAACTACTCACTTTTACCTCCTAACTTTTGGTTTAAATTTACTTCTAATGGGTAATACTTTTTATCGAGCCTGTCCCATTTTAGCATTTTAAAGTAACCTCTGTTATTTTGTGCGGCGAGAGCTCCAGCAATGGCTATCCCAGCAGGATCTCCTGCTAACAACAAGTAATCTTCATCACTAAACTTCGACAAACTCCTTACCATTTTTCGTATAGTAGGAGCAGTGCTGAAACTTGCTTGTTCTTTCGCAGGTAACAATATTTCAAGGTCGCCAAACTCAGAAGCATCTGAAATGTCACGACCTCGCATCTCTTGAATTATAAAAACCGTCATGGCTTTCTCCCCATGCTAACTAATAACCACTATACAATGGCACACTAATATATAGAAACAAAGTTAATTTTTATCTGTAGTTAGTTCAAAAAACTTTTCGTACACTTGTGCTTTGTTCCCTCGAAAAACAATAGTATCTGCTGTTTTTCCCGTTTCTTTATTTTCTCTTGGTATGTTGCATCTGTAGCAACGACAAACAGTTGAAGCTCGTGGAGCATTGTTCATATCTATTGCTACAACGTATTTTAGGTTTTTGCATACTCGACAATTTTCTTCCATAAAACCCCCCTTTTGGTACTTTTCTATATAGATGTGCTAGTAAGGAAATCAGCTTTTATTTTTTTACTAACTTTTGATCCCTTATCAGCGGAAAATATATTGTATATTGTATATTATAGAGTTACAAAACTTTTTTACTCTAAAACCTCCACTATATCATCTATATAGCAAAGTTAAGTAAAGATAAAAAAAGTATAGTTTTATGCTATAATATTTGTTAAGTTTAAGCAATACAAACCCTGTCAGAAAGAGGGCATAGTGAGATATAAATTTAAACTGCAACCTTATGAGCATCAACTCGACGCTCTTAAAAAGTCTTGGAACAAAGAATACTTTGCTTTGTTTATGGATATGGGTACTGGTAAATCAAAAGTATTGATAGATACAATGTCAATACTTTACGATAAAGGTGAAATATGCACCGCCCTTATTGTTGCACCTAAAAGTGTGTATAGAAACTGGTTGAAAAAAGAAATACCAAGCCATATCCCTGATCATGTAGATTATACTATGGTTGCGTGGTCACCAGAAAAAACAAAGAAAAAAGAAACAGAACTTCTTACTTTGTTTGAAGATAACGAAAATTTAAAAATATTTTTAATGAATGTAGAAGCATTAAGCACCAAACGAGGATACCAGTTTGCAGAAAAATTTGTGTATTCAAAAGAATGTTTATTGGCAATAGATGAAAGCACGACAATCAAAACTAAATCTGCGGCTCGTACAAAAAACATTATAAAACTAGGGAAACAAGCCGTTTACAGGAGGATATTGACAGGTTCACCTGTTACTAAATCACCTTTAGATTTGTTTACCCAATGTGAGTTTTTAAAAGAAGAAAGCCTACGACAATCTAGTTTCTGGGCTTTTCAAAACAGGTATGCAAAAGTTTTGCGTAGAAGTGTAGGAACACATACGTTTAATCAAATTGTTGGTTATCAAAACCTCAACGAACTAAACACTATAATAGAGCCGTTTAGTTTTAGAGTACGCAAAGAAGATTGTTTAGATTTACCTGACAAAGTGTACACACGCAGAACAGTAGAGCTAACAAAGGAACAAGAGGTTGCTTACTCAACTTTAAAAAGTGCTGCTCTAGCCGTGATAGAAGAAAGCATGGTAAGTGCGAACACTGTCCTTACTCAAATACTCCGACTGCAACAAGTATGTAGTGGATTTGCAAATATGGACGACGGTACAGTTAAAAAGTTACCAACAAACAAGATGCCAGAATTGTTATCTGCAATCGAAGAAACGGATAACAAAGTTATTATTTGGGCTAACTTTACGCATGATTTGTTAAGTATAAACAAAGAGTTAAGTAAAAAGTATGGGGAAAAGACGTGTGCTTTGTTTTATGGACAAACATCAGCCGAAGAACGACAAAACATTGTAGAAAAATTTCAAGACCCCGATAACCCGCTCAGATTTTTTATTGGGCAACCAAGAACAGGTGGGTATGGACTTACTCTCACCGAAGCTAAAACAGTGATATACTACAGTAATGGCTACGACTTAGAAGTACGGTTACAAAGTGAAGATAGAGCTCACCGCATAGGGCAAACCAACAAGGTAACGTATGTAGATATAGTTACAGAAAAAACGGTAGATGAAAAAATACTCAAAGCTCTAAGAGAAAAAATAAACATAGCCAGCAACGTACTAGCTGAAGATTACAAAGAGTGGATTATTTAAGCCAAACTACCTATCCCACCTTTTTTCCTATTAGCAATTACTTGTCCTAACGGATCATTTGGAAACAAAACTTCAAAAGGAGTAGTGGAAGTTGTTTGCGTTGGTGGTGCAGGTGGAATTTTATTTATAACAGGCGGTTGAGTACTGACAGGTGGTGGCGTAACTTTTCTCGTAGGTGGAGGGGGAGAAGGTGTACTTTGGGATAATTCTAACTCTGGTTGACTTTTAAAATTAGGTACTTCTACTGCTGGAGTTATTTTTTGTCCTCCAACTTCAATTTCTGATGGATCTACTATTCCAAGCAAAAGTAGTTGTTTCCTTAAATCTTTAGCAAGTTTGGGATCAATGCCACCCATAGGTAAATCTACTCCTTTAATTTCTTTATTCATTAAAGCAGCAAATTCTTTGTTGTAAATTGCTTCTTCCATAACTTGATCTAAAACACGACCTTGCCTTGCTCTTATTGCTTGTCCTATTAACCAAACCCCTGCTGTTCTTAAACCTGATCTATTTTCTATAATAGCGATAGAACGTGCAGATAACCCTTGTGGAGTAACACCACCTAATCTTGCTATTTGTCTTATAATATCTCCTGCTTGGAACACTTGTTCAGGTAATGGAGAAACATCTAATTGTTTCACTGTTCTTAAGTACAACGTATTTAACATTGTTAAATCATCAAAATGTTTATTTCCTAAAATATCTCTCAAAAGATTTTCGTTTTGATTTAAAAGACCTTGAAATTTTTCAGGGTTATCAAATCCAAATTTTCCTTTTCGAGAAGCTAATTTTTGCATCAAAACTCTGTTGAATTCTCTTTCAAGTTCTCCTGGATCAAATTGTTTTGATTTTTGTGTTGATTTTATTTCCCTTTGCAATCTTTTTAATAATTGGAAATTGTTGTTTTCTATTGCATCTTTGACACCAGCATTAATTATATCTTCTCCGCTATACGGTCTTAGTTTTCCTTCACCTTTTAATAAAGCTGTTGCTCCTATTTTGTCTTCTATATAATTTTTAGGAAAGTTTAATTTGTTAAATTGAGCAAAGAGAATATCTCGATTAGCTGCCTCTGTTAATTTTTTTACGTCTTCTTGTCTTTTTCTAAGCCCCTCAAAAACTTTTTTAGTGTTGTTAAGGTATTCAAGACCAGAAACTTCTATCCCAGCATCATCTATAATTTTTAGTTCTCTAAGAACAGGTTCTTTTTTATTTATATAATTTTTTATTTTTTGTATGTTTATTTTCCCAGCATCATCTAAAACCCCAGCCATTTTTATTTCTCTGAGCAATACATCTCTCATTAACCCTTGGACTTCTGTGTTTACCGTTGATGTTTTCCCCGTAAAGGTTGGTGATAAGGTAAAAGATTCAAATTGATTTCTACCTGTTCTTGCAATAATTTCTGCTTCTTCTCTACCACCAATAAAAATAACATCGTCTGCATTTATTGTAGAATATACTCTTGGTCCTGCTTTTCCTGTTGCGTACCCTTCTCTTCTATAAACAGGAATTTTTCCATCTGGATATGCTTTATTTATTATGTTTTTTAAAACTGTTGCGTAATCTTTATATTCAGGATTTCTTCTTGCAGCGTCTAAAAACATTCTGTCACTAGTTTGAACATATTCTTGTATAAGTTTACCAACTTGATTGAACTCGGTTTGTAAACCATCTTCTCCAGCTTTTTCTAAAACGTCATCTACAATTTTTTGTGAGCCTGTTACACCAGAAAATTGCTCATTGAAAAGTTTAGCATTTTGAGTGTTTTCTAAAAATTTACCAGCTATTTTTTCTGCTGCTGTCACATATTTTTCTGGATCCCCAACAGTTCTAAAATCTCCTGATTTCCTTATCATTCTTTGAATAACATCATTTGCAAATGGTTGGGTAACAATTTCGTCGTACTCTTTTAAAAACTTTTGGTAGTTTAAAGGAGTTTGAGCATCACCAGCTTTTCTAGCTCCAAATCTTTCTGTTAATTTTTGAAGATTATCTTTTAAAATTGTAAGTTCTTGTTGTTTTGCAGTTATTCTTGAACCTTGACTATTATAAAGTCTATTTAATTCTATACTTATGTTTTCTGTATCATCTAAATAGTTGTTAAATCTATAGTCTATGGATTTTTGTCCTCCTACGTCTTTTAAATCACGTTCAAGAAATTTTCTTACAACATCATTAGTTTCTCCAAACCTACCGTTTTTGTTTAGATACTCTTGTATGAGATTATTTTCTGGTATATCTTTTATGCTTATTCCACGACTTTTTGCATACTGTTTTATGAAATCAGTTTTCATTTTCATAAGTTCTGTATCTTTTACCATTGGGTTTTGTATATTTATACCAAGCTCTTTTGCTCTATTTTTCCCCCACTCTTTTGCACTTTCTTTTGCTCCTGCTACAGTATTTCTTAAAATTTCTCCAGCTTCTTCTATATTTATTTCGCCTCTCGAAAGTTTAGCTTCTGCTTCGGCAACAGTTTTTCCTAATTTTTGATTCCATCTTTCAATTCTATTAATAGCTTTTTTCTGTTGTTCTCCTGCACCTAAAATTATTAAACTATCAGGCTCATCACCATATTTCACTACGTTTTCTAACGTGTCTTTATCTAAACCCATAGATCTTGCAACTTCGTCAAGTTTTTCCATGTTAGATTGATATCTAGCTAATTCTTTCTGTGCTTTTTCTGGTCCCATTTTTTGAGCAAGAACTCTTTGTTGTGCCAAAACAGTTGGAGACATAGTTATTTCTGCTGTCGTTAATGTTAAAGGTTCAAACCCCAACTCCTGTAATCTTGCATTTGCAAAATCATAAAATTGTCTATTTTTCACAGCTTCTGCTTGACCAAATTGTTCTTCTAATGTTTGTGAAACTGTTCTTCTTGCTTTGCCTATTTCTTCTGGTTTAGGTTTTCCTATGAATTTATCTCTCCAATTTAAAACTGCTCCAGCAGCTTTTCCTTTTGTACCTTCTTGACTAGCAGCAGAACCAAGTTTGCTTTCCATTGCGTTAAAAGCTCGACCAGATAATGTCCAGTTAAAGGCTTTTTTCCCAAGTGTGCTAGCTGCTGGTAAAAACAAACCAGCTCCTAAAAGTGTCAAAAGAGCTCCGTCTGCTATTTCTCTATTTGTTGTTTGAGCTAAACCTTCGTAAGCAGTTCCTATTCCTGCTCCTATTGCAGCTTCTTTTTTCAAATATGAAAGTGGGCTATCTGTTATTCTTTTAGCTTCACTTGCTCTTAATGACCTTAAAAATCCAACACTAGCGTCACCACCAGCTTCTTCGACCATTTCTTTTTGAGCTGCTAACTGAGCTTCTTTTTTGCTAGGAATCACAACATCAGAATCTGCTTTTTTCCAACCACCAGTTTCTTTATCAAATTTATATTTGTTTAATTCGTTGTTTATTTCTTTTCTACGAGTTTTAAATTTTTGTTTTATAGCTCTTTTTTCAGCCGCCGTTCTAGCTTGGCTTAATAATTTTTGTTCAGCTCTTTGTATAGCTTTAAAACCTTCAATCCTAAATGCGTTTTTAGCGTTCCTAGCACCACCATAGAAAAATTGAGAAATACCTTTTGCTACTGCTCCTTGTGGTAAAGCAAAAGAACCAAATAGAGCAGCTACCTCTCCTACTTTACCTGCTCCTTTTTGAAACCCTAACTTTTCCCCAGCTCCAATTTTGAACCCTGCTCCTTCAACACTGTTTTTTATTGCTGCGTATGTTTCGTAATCCCCTTTGTTTATGATTCTATCTATAACATCAGGAATCATTTCTTTTTCAGTTATGTATCCTTCTTGAGCTAATCGTTTTTGTATAGTATTCAAAATTGTATCTGGTACAAAAGCAATAACAGATTTTAACTCCTGTACTGCTCCAACTGAAAAATCGGCAACTGCTTCTGCTGCTCCAGCAATTAAACCTTCACCAAAATCTGCTTTACCCCCCATGCGTTCAATTTCAACTTTTCCCCGTACAGGATCTAATTCTCTTTTACCTGTTTTTTTCAAACGAGCTTCTTCACCTATTTGCGGATCAAACTTAAAAGCACTCTCGCCTAATAAATCACTGATATTAAATTGAACGTCTCTTAGTGCATCTGCCATAAGTTACCTTTAATATTGAGGGTTATTTGGGTCACGAACTATTGTGCCAAACTGTGAAGTGTCAATCCTATCAGGAGTTAATTGATTAAATCGAATGTAGAAACCTTTACCTTTTTTGTCTCCGTGTATTTTCTTTTCTATTCTACCCCTGCGTTTCTTTTCATCACCAAAAAACTTTTTCAAATTGTTATTTTTTGCTACAAGTCCTGGAATCATTTTTTCTGGAACAAATATAAATTTATCTTCTAACTTTGTGGCTATACCTTGTTCTCCTGTTGCTGATATTGTTCCAGTAACACCATAAGTATCTACAGCAGCTTGTATAAACGTTCTATCTGCAGGATTTGCAACATCAAACGCTGTAGTTTTTGAAATTCCTAGTGGTGTAATATCATTTAATACTGTTATATTAGGAATAGTAAATCCACCTTCTTCTGGACTTTCTATCCTTGTTGTTACAGCTCTAACTTTTTGAAGACCATTATAAACATCTTTTCTAACTTCTTGAGCTTTCATAATAGCTGCTATTGGGTTTGAAAAGAAATCTTGTTCTTTTAAATATTCTCTTACAACTTCTAATTCTCTATTTGCAATTCTATCGGAACTTGTATATTGAAATTCTGCTTGTTTAAAAGCTAAATTATATTTTTGTCTAAACAATTCACCATCTTTTATATTTTCAAATTGTTTTAAAAAATCTTCTTCGTCAGCAAATTGTGTGCCTTTGTTTATGATTTGCTGTATTACGTTTTGTACACCAACAGGTGCGTTGTCTGCAGATACTAGCTCAAGAAATCCGTCAAGTGCAGCTAAACTTTTTTCAAGGTTTTGTTGATCTGTGAGATAATCTCTTCTAAACGAGCCGTCTGTAAGAAATAATTCTCTTTCATTTTTAACAGTATCTGAAAGAAGTACATCTTTTTTATTTACTGGATTTTGTAAATTGTGAAAAGTGGTACGTCCTGGACTTCCACTTTCTAGACTTTGTACTCTAGGATCCCAGTCAGATGGTCTTATTTTTCTTGCACCACTTATGTCAAAATATGTGTGGTTTGTACCGTCTGGCATAATAACATTGGTTTGAACATTTCCTCCTGGAAGAGTTGTTACTTGTACGTTGCTTTGATCACCAAGAATAAATCCGTTATTTATAGGCACATAACCTAGTTCTGGGTCTATAAGAAAAACAGTGGATAAATTGTTTTCATCAACAAGGAAACTTCTTTTTACTGCTTCTTTTTTATATCCAAAGCTATTGTCTTTGTCTCTATAATGTATACCTTGCTGCACTTTTAACTTAGGAGCGTATTGAGCAGCTATGCTTAACTCTAATTTTTTCCTTTCTAAATTAAGAGCTTGAGCATCATTAATTGCTCCACTTAAAATAGCTGATTGTTCTCCACGTCTTAATCTTTCTGATTCTCTTACTAAATCTTCAATTTTTAAACCACGCTCACGCATTAATGCTTTTTTGTCTCTACCTATCTGCATTATATTAGCAGCAAGTTCAGGTGATGCACCGCCTATTGCTTCAAAAAGACTTTTCCCAGGACTATTAGCTATTTTTCCTCCAGCAGCAGCAATAGCTAACCAAAACTCACCTGCTGCATCTTTATTTATATCACCGTAAATTTTATTTACTCTTTCAGTTGCGTCTTCTTCGGTAACAGGAGGAGTCAATAAACCTTCGTCTGTAAACACCTTTACTCTTTCGTCGTATAACTCTTTAAAAGGTTTATCCTCACCCAATATTGCTTGTTGTTTAGTTGTTTCCGCATCAATTTTTGAATCTGTACCAGTTAATTTTCGGTAGTATTGTTGTGCTTCTTCTATATTTTGAAAACTTGGAGGAGCTTCCCCTCGATCTATCTTAGCACTATCTATTATACTCTGTTGGCGTTGTTGTTCTTCTAATTCTTCTGGAGAAAATCCTTGATCAACTGGAGACAAAGATGGAGGTGTGTAACCATAACCTTCTGCAGATAATCTTAAATCTGACAAATTTTTACCAGAAAATGCAGGATCTACTTTTATACTATCTGGCGGTGGTCTTGTTGCACCAAACATA
>TARA_R110002050_G_scaffold221909_4_pt1 | contig 11635 bp, 14 predicted proteins | sample TARA_R110002050 | Tara Oceans TARA_R110002050 (sample SAMEA4396988) | marine metagenome | biome: Polar Biome; feature: [DCM] deep chlorophyll maximum layer (ENVO:01000326); material: water (ENVO:00002006), including particulate matter (ENVO:01000060) such as... | depth 25 m
TTTTATGATTGATTATTTGATGAAATTTATTGTTAACGGATATTCATATAATTCGCCATCTCTAGCTTTTAAACTCGCTTTTATAATAAAAACAAGCTCTAAAATAAAACCAAGGACGGCAAGTCCACCTAGTGCTCCGCCAATGTAAAGTAGAGGAGACGGTTTTCCTATATTAATGTGGAAGGATTCAAAGCCGTTAAAATCAATAAAATCCATTCCATTAAAAATATTGAAAACAAAAAATGGAATACTAATGGTTCCTAAAATGATGGCATACAGTAAAATGCTTATTTGAAAGTTAATAGCTTGTTTACCGTGAGCATCTACAAATTCAGATTTTTCCTTATTACTTACCCAAAGGATGATTGGTCCTATAAAGTTTCCTAACGGAATTATAAACCTACTAAAGGTTGATAAATGAATAAAAGTTGCGATGTTTTTTTGATGACTATCTAACATGATTTTAAAAGTATATAATAATATCTTATACAAATATATATTTAAAGGAAGGTATTATGCAACACATAGTACCTAAATTTAACAAAATTTTAACAAATTGAAGTATGAACTATTTTCAATATTTTAGTGGAAAAATAAATAACAAATAATGAATATAACACCTAGAAAACTAAATGTGTACACTATTTTTAAATTGCCTTCAGCTTTTTTGTGTGGTGTTAGAACGAAATATATTGATGATGAACAGAGTATTGTAACTGTAAAGTATAAATGGATCAATCAAAATCCTTTTAAATCCATGTTTTGGGCAGTACAAGGAATGGCGGCAGAGTTTTCTACAGGCGCCTTGATGATTGTGAAAATACAAGATTCGGGTCAGCGTATATCTATGTTAGTGACTACCAATAATGCGACGTTTACCAAAAAAGCAACTGGTAAAATAACCTTTACGTGTAAGGATGGGCATCTTATAGATGATGCCATTAAAAACACGATAGCAACAGGAGAGGGACAAACTATCTGGATGCAATCTATAGGTGTTAACGAGGAAGGTATTGTGGTTTCAACTTTTAATTTTGAATGGAGTATTAAAGTGAAAAATAAAAGTTAAAAGGTTTCTTTTTAGTGTAACAAAATCAATTCAAATTCAACATATAATAGAATTAACAAAAAATTAAAAATATGAATGCACACGAAATTGACTATCAGCTGTATGGCGAAGAAATGCAATATGTAGAAATAGAACTAGATCCTCAGGAAGGCGTTGTTGCCGAAGCAGGAAGTTTTATGATGATGGACGACGGCATTAAAATGGAAACCATTTTTGGAGATGGCTCTACTAAAAACGAAGGGTTTTTAGGGTCTATATTAGGAGCAGGAAAACGTATTCTTACGGGAGAAAGTTTGTTTATGACTGCCTTTTATAATAATCTGGTTGGAAAACGGAAAGTTTCTTTTGCATCTCCTTATCCAGGGAAAATTATTCCTATTGATTTAACAGAGTTTGGAGGCAAATTTGTATGTCAGAAAGATGCCTTTTTGTGCGCTGCTAAAGGTGTAAGCATTGGGATAGAATTTAGTAAGCGTTTAGGTCGTGGTCTTTTTGGAGGTGAAGGCTTTATTATGCAAAAGCTTGAAGGAGATGGTTTGGTGTTTGTGCATGCGGGAGGAACTATGGCAAAAAAGGTGTTGCAAGCAGGCGAGACGCTTCGAGTTGATACGGGTTGTATCGTAGGCTTTACACAACATATAGATTACGATATTGAGTTTATTGGCGGTATAAAAAATACCATCTTTGGAGGTGAAGGACTCTTTTTTGCAAAATTACAAGGTCCGGGAACTGTTTATATTCAATCATTACCATTTAGCAGATTAGCAGGTCGTGTTTTGGCGTCTGCTCCAAAAGGCGGCGGAAAAAATAAAGGTGAGGGCAGTATTTTAGGAGGAATAGGGGATTTACTGGATGGTGATAACAGATTTTAATTGTTAATTTATTTTAAAAAAATCATTAACCTATTAATTTTTTTATTAAATTTATAAAGCAAAAATTTTAAAGACTTGCCTATTGAAAATTTTTACTTTATAATTTTTTATAACCAAAACCTCAATATATATTATGGCAAGAGCAATGTTAGAGTACACCAAAACTGTTCTTAAAAAAGTTAGTTTTGATGCAGCGTTGTTCTGCAGAGAAGTACAAAAGGCAATCGAAAGATTATTACCTTATGAGATTGAAGAACTTAAAATATTTATTCATTCTCTTGTACGGCAGAACCCCGAATTAAACCAATGTTTAGTTTATTTAAAACCTTAATAAAAGAGCGACGTTAGTCGCTCTTTTTTATTTAGGTAACGGGCTAATTATTTCAACATTTTGAAAAGCAATAGCGCCTCTAATAATACCAGCTATAATACTTTGTAACGCTTCTATTATTTGCATTTTTAATTCACTTTTATGGTATATAATACTTACTTCTCTTGCGGGGGTTGGCTCATTAAAATAATGTAAATTACCTTTCTCTGACTCCTTAACATCTAGTGTGTGTAAATATGGTAAAAGGGTCATTCCTAGACCTTCATTTGATAATTTAATTAATGTTTCTATACTACCACTTTCTATTTGAAATTTATCTTCAGTATGAGATTTGAATGTTTTACAAAGATTAATAACACCATCTCTAAAACAGTGACCATCTTCTAAGAGCAGCATATCATCGAGATCTAATTCAGAAACATCAATTTTTTTACTTTGGTGAAGTCTATGACTCTTAGGAATATAACTTACAAATGGCTCATAATACAAGACACGTTCTTTAATGAGTTCTTGCTCTAAAGGAGTGGCTACAATAGCGGCATCTAAATGGCCATCAATAATTCTTGAAATAATTTCTTCGGTAGTTAATTCTTCTATTTTAAGCTTAACTTTTGGATGTCTCTTAATGAATGTTTTTAAAAACATAGGCAACAAGGTGGGCATAATGGTAGGGATAATACCTAGTTTAAATTCACCACCAATAAACCCTTTTTGTTGATCTACAATATCTTGAATCCTGTAAGATTCATTAACAATATTTCTGGCTTGAGTTACAATTTTTCTGCCAACATCAGTCAGCTCAATTGGTTTTTTAGTTCGGTCAAAAATTTGAACATCTAATTCATCTTCTAATTTTTGAATTTGCATGCTAAGTGTTGGTTGTGTAACAAAACACTTTTCAGCTGCTTTTGTAAAATTTTGTTGTTCAGCTACTGCTAAAACATAGTATAATTGCGTAATAGTCATTTGTATTGATTTGTACTATAAAGATATAAAAAGCATCAATAAAATCTATGTAAATGTGTGTTAATAATAGATTAAATTTGTAGTGAATTTAAAAAACAATACAAAATGAAACTTAATAGTCTAGGATTAGACCAAGAAAAAACAAAAGATTTAGCTAACGATTTAAATATGTTATTAGCTAATTTTCAAACTTATTATCAAAATTTACGTGGTATTCACTGGAATATAAAAGGTAAAAGATTTTTTGATTTACATGTAAAATTTGAAGAATTATATACAGATGCAAATTTGAAAGTAGATGCTATAGCTGAACGTATTTTGACTTTAGGTGAAACCCCATTACATACATTTGAGGATTACACAGCACATTCAAAAGTCCCAGTCGGGAAAAACGTTTCTCAAGACGATTTAGCGGTTCGGCTGATAGTAGATTCTTTAAGTGAACTACTTAAAATTGAAAGAGAAATTTTAGATAAATCTGATGAAGCTAATGATGAAGGAACAAACTCTATGATGAGTGACTTTATTACAGAGCAAGAAAAAACCATTTGGATGATGAAAGCTTGGTTAAGCGAAACTGTTTAATTGAGAACAGATTGATTAATAGTTTAGTTAGTTAGAGAAAAGAGCGTTTTTAACGCTCTTTTTTTTATTATAATAAGCCTCTAGATTTTATTTCTAAATATTTATTAATGGTGTCAATTGTTAAATTTTCAGGGGTGGTAAGTATTGAATAGATACCATATTTTTTTAGCTCATTCACAATAAGACGTTTTTCAAAAGCAAATTTTTCAGCAATCACCTTATCATATACTTGTTGAATAGTTTTTGCTTTATCATTAATTAAACTATTCAATTCTGTATTTTTAAAGAAAATAACAACCAGTAAATGACTTTTAGCAATAGCCTTCAAATAGGGTAATTGTCTTTCTAAACCACCTAAAGTTTCAAAATTGGTGTATAATAAAATAAGACTTCTGTGATTAAGCTGGCGTTTAATACTTCCGTATAATCTGCTAAAATCACTTTCAAAAAAATCAGTCTTCATGTTATAAAGTGCCTCTAGAATAAGTTGCATTTGAGAGTTTCGCCTTTGGGCTACTATCATATTATCAACTTTTTTAGAGAATGAAAGCACTCCTGCTTTATCGTGTTTTTTTAAAGCAATACTACTAATAACCAAGGATGCATTTATAGAATAATCTAAAAGACTTAAACCATTAAAAGGCATTTTCATGACACGTCCTTTATCAATAATTGAATAGACAGGTTGTGATTTTTCATCTTGAAACTGATTAACCATTAGTTGATTTTTCTTGGCCGTAGCTTTCCAGTTTATGGTGCGTAAATCATCTCCTAGCACATACTCTTTTATTTGTTCAAATTCCATAGTATGACCAAGTCGTCTTACTTTTTTTATACCATAATCTAATGAGTTTTGATTGATATTTAATAATTCAAACTTCTTTAATTGTTTAAAACTTGGGTACGTTGGCACCATGCCACCTTGGTTGAAGGTATATCGTTTTGCTACTAAATTTATTACCGAAGCTGCATATACATTGAGGTGACCAAAATGGTATTCGCCACGCTCAGTAGGTTTTAAATAATACGTTAAACATTTAGATGTTTTAGGTGGAATAGTAGCTTTTAGTTTAAAATCTCTCATCTGAAATTGCTCCGGAATTTCGTCAATAATTTCTAAAGAGATGGAAATGGGATAGTTATTATTTATGTATAATTCAACTGAATTGTTGTCACCATTTGAAAGCTTATCAGGCAATAGTCTAGTGGCTTCAATATTATTTTTTCCGATGAAAACAATTAAAAAGTCTAAAATAAAAAGAACTATTAAGGCTAAGATTGAAAGTTGAGCAATATTGAACAAAATAGGGATAAAATAACTTAAACTAAACAAAACCACGATGCCAATGCCAACATAGAAAAAACGGGGTTGTATGTATAATGGTTTTATAAGTTTCATAGCTATCTCAATAGTTTCTGGATAAAGAAATTTTATTTTAATTATTCATTTTCAACAGGGACGCCTATTTCGTCAATGTTGTCGTGGTTTCCTTTTCCTTTTGGATTGTTTCCATATTCATTTGGTCCATAATCGCTATCCGCAAAAAGCATCCAAAGACCATAAAAAGGAATAAGTTGATACCAGCCACTATTACCTCTGTCATGACAGCGTTTGGCTCCTTGAGCCAACATAAACCATAACAATGGAATCAAAATAATTAAAAATAGGACAGATAAATTTTCGTTTAGTTCTGCGACTAGACCAGATAGTCCGATATAAATAACAATATAAATTAAATAGCTTAATCCGTATTCGGTTCTTCTAATTCTTCCGTTAAAGGAAAAAGGAGTTTTAAACATGGTTCTAAATTTTAATTAAACATTATCTTGGTATCTCAACAGTTTCAATAATTTGTGTAATAACTTGTTTACTGGTTATGCCTTCCATTTCGCGTTCTGGTGTCACTATAACACGATGATGAAGCACTGGAATAGCTGCTCTTTTAATATCTTCGGGTGTTACAAAATCTCTGCCAGACATAGCTGCAAATGCTTTACTGGCTTTTAAAATAGCAATAGAAGCTCTTGGAGAGGCGCCTAAATATAAAAACTGATTATTTCTGGTGGCTACGATAAGTTCTGCAATGTATTTTAGTAAATGTTCTTCAACTAAAATCTGTGAGACTAAACTTTGATACTTTGAAATTTGTACAGCTGTTAAAAATGGTGAAATAGCGTCTGTTTTAATAGCGTCTTTCAGGAGATGTTCTTTTGTTAAAATTTCAATTTCTTCATCTAAATTAGGATAATCGACATCTATTTTAAACAAAAATCGGTCTAATTGTGCCTCTGGTAATCTATAAGTACCTTCTTGTTCTATGGGGTTTTGCGTAGCTAAAACCATGAACGGCGCCTCTAATTTAAATTTATTGCCATCAATGGTTATTTGTTGTTCTTCCATAACTTCAAATAATGCTGCTTGTGTTTTTGCAGGCGCACGGTTAATCTCATCAATAAGAATCATATTGGAGAAAATTGGTCCTTTTTTGAATTCAAATTCTGAGTCTTTAAGATTGAATATAGAGGTTCCCAAAATATCACTTGGCATTAAATCAGGTGTGAATTGAATTCTACTAAAATCAACACTCAAAGATTTGGCGATTAGTTTGGCGGTGATTGTTTTAGCAACGCCAGGTACGCCTTCAATTAATGAATGACCTTTAGCTAAAAGTGAAGCAATTAACATGTCTACCATGTCTGTTTGTCCAACAATAACTTTTCCAATTTCTTGCTTAATTTTGATAACACTATGTTGTAATTCAGATACATCTAAACGATTTTGAAATTCTAAATTAGGTGTATTTTCTTCTGAAACAGTTTCATTTGGTGATGTTGTTTCAGGGTTTGGTAAAAAATCACTGTGATTTTCAGGGTCTTTATGTTCTTCTTCCATAATTATTTTGAATAAAAAGCTTCTATATGTTTGTTGAGTATGATGAGGTTGTCTTCAAAAAACTCTTTTTTAGATTTTAATAATTTGATATAATTGATGAGTGTGTTAACGTCTTGTTTTTTCTTCCCAGTTTTTGAAGCTAATTTTAAAATAAACTCATCATTTAAAACAGAGGTGTCTAAATTATAATCGGTTCTAATTTTTTCTAAAAAGTACGTTATTTTTTTTTCGATTAGGTTTTTGTGGTCTTGTGTATCAAAATATAGATTCGATATTGTTTTTACAAAAGCAACGGTTGTATTTGGTAGTGGTTTGATGATTTTAATAATCCGTTGTCTGCGTTTTGCATTAAAAATAACAAATAAAAGAGTGAAAATCAAAGCGGTATACCATGCCCATTTAAAAGATAGTTGCTCTAAAAACCAACTTAAATTAGATTTTTTTTCGGCATCTCCATAGCCTGATTGTATTTTTGTATACGAATCAAAATAGACATCATTTTCTGGTAGAAAGGACAAAACACCTTCTACATATTTATAGCGGTCGTCTTTTAAAATATTATAGTTGGTAAAAGCTTTAGGTTCTAAATGCAGATATATATGACCTTTCCCAAAAGGTACATCAATAAAGTTAACATGTTTTTCGTCTGTTTTAACATATCCTAAAATGTGGCAATTAATAGAATCGAAACTAGAAAAATAATTGACGCCTACATTTTTATCTATGATTGTGCTTTTTAAGTTGTTGTTTTCAAAGGACAAATGGGAAATACTATCTTTTTTATTGGCGCTATAATGAACATCTATTTGTAAAGTGTCATGAATTTTTTGACTGAAATAATAATCTGATATAAAAAGGGTGTTTCCAGTATCAACAAAATGCAATAATTCATCAATAGATTCGTCATCCAAATAGTCTGAATTTCCAATAATTATAAAACTGCCTTTAGCCACATGATCGCCATACCCATTTTCAGAATTGGCTTTTAAATAACTTGCAGGCGTATGATAAACAGTTCTTACTGTATCGTTTTTAAAAAGTTTTGGCAGCTCGTTATAAAAAACACTTACGCCATAAGGTTTTGTGCTTTTTTCGTTGAATGATTCTCTCCAATCAACGGTTTTGGTTCGTTTTACACCAATAGCTATGGCAGCCGTAATAATTAAGGCTGCAAGAAGAATAAGTATGGGGAGAACTTTCTTCATTACTCTACTTGATTTAATAACGTTACAAAATCACCTTTAGCTTTTGAGTATTGGTCTATGTCTAGCGGAAATTTGCCATACCAAATGTAATTGTATAAATAAGACACGTATGAAAATGTAGTGCAGAAAGGTTTCGAGTTAATCTCATTTAAATATTCAGCATTGGTTTTGTCTTCTTCAAATTTAATGTGGTTTTTTATACTTAATGTTTTTAAAACAAGCAAATAATAGTATCTAATGGCTAACCGGTAATCATTGTTGCTTTCGGCATCAAGTATGAGCGCATTGATATCCACATTTTGAATATTATCGGCAGTGATTTCCTCATGGTTATCAAGCTTTTTGCTTTGTTTAGAAGAAAATAGGCCCGTTCCTCCTTCGTTTAATAGAATGTAAACTAAATATAAAACAGCAATGATAATAACTAGATAAAACAACCAGCTGAACGGTCCTAGATTGATAGTAAAATGTTCTCGATTATTCGATTCTTTTAAATGAGGATTCTCATTTTTTTTATAATCTTCATATTTTCCAGAACCTGAATTTGCGGTTGATACAATCTCTTTTCCTTCATAATTATATTTCTTATCCGAATACTGTTCTTTGAAATTTTGATCAAATGTTCTGATGTGTTTTGGGTTTTGTTGAATATTCCCACAACTATTTTGAATACTAGTGAAGCCTAAGAACAGCAGGAAAATAATATGAATTTTATTTGGTATCAATTAGATATGTAGGTTAAATAGGGCTTTGAATTATTTTTTTATGGACTTTAAACGGATAAATTATGTAATAAAAACTAATAAAACTTAGTGTGATAATTATAATGCTAACGGATAACCAATTAGGCATGCTATTAGAGTAACGTGTTATAAATCCTTCTAAAAAACCAGCAAAAAATGTAAATGGAAATGTACTGATTAAAATTTTAATACCAGTTTTTGCACCTAGTTTAAATGAGGTGTACCTAGAATGTGTACCCGGAAATAAAATGCTTGCACCAAGAATAAATCCAGCAGCAGCTTCAATGACAATGGCAAAAATCTCCATGGAGCCATGAATCCAAATACCACGAACACTTTCCCAAAACACATTTTTTTCATAAAAAAAATACTGAAAAGACCCCAACATAATACAGTTTTTAAATAGGATATAAATGGTGCCCACACCACCAAAAACACCCAAAACAAAGGACATAACGCCTACTTTTAAATTATTAATAGTGATGCCTATAAAACTACCCCAATTACTTCCGCTTTTATAAATAGCAACGGGATCTCCAGCTTCAATGTTTGCAAGCGTTTGGTCTACATAACTATCACCTAAAATAGAGCGAACAAACTCACCATCATTGGCAGCTGAAATAGCTCCTATAAACGTAAATGCGAAAAAAATAATAAAAGCAACGTAAATAAATTTACGGTATTGGTAGCAAATTAATGGAACTTCGGTTTTCCAAAAGGCGACAAGTCTATTGGTGTCTTCCCGTTTTGTTTTATAAATTTTTTGAAACGCTTTTGCCGCTAACTGATTTAAATAGTCAATAACCCTACTTTTAGGATAATAGGTTTGTGCGTAGGCTAAATCGTTTATTAAATGTATATATTGTGTGGCAAGTTCATCAGGATCTTTAAAGTCATTATTAAAGATGGCTTTTTCAAAACTTAGCCATTTTTCCTTATTTTGCTTTATGAATGAAACTTCTCTCATATATTTGTTAAATTAAAATATAAAATGTCAGAGTTACAAATTAACACGACCCAAAATGTAAAAATTAAATTTAAGGCTGCTGGAGCAGGAGAGCGCTTGCTAGCTTTTATAATTGATTTAGCTATTAAAATAGGGTATTTGGTTGTGGTTTCAAATGTTTTTGATGCTTTTAAAAACATGGATCAATGGTCACAAATAGGTATTAATACTATTCTTAGTTTGCCTGTTATGTTTTATACATTTGCTTTAGAATCTTTTTTACAAGGACAAACTCTTGGTAAACGTGTACTTAAAATACGAGTCGTTAAAATTGACGGATACCAAGCGTCTATTTCTGATTATGCGGTGCGTTGGTTTTTTAGAATTGTCGATATTTATGTTTTTGGTTTAGGTTTTTTTGTGATGATGTTTAATAAAAAAACACAACGTTTGGGTGATATGGCTGCAGGAACTGCTGTTATTGCATTAAAAGATAAGGTGACCATTAATCACACTATTTTAGAGGATTTAAAGGAAGACTACAGGCCAACGTATCCCAATGTTATTAAATTGTCTGATAATGATGCACGAATAATAAAAGACACTTTTACGGTGGCGAGAGCCTCAAGAGATTATCAAACCTTAATAAAACTAAGAAAAAAGCTTATTGAAGTTGTTGATATAAAAGAGGTGAAACAAAAAACAGATATTGATTTTATAGATACTATTTTAAAGGATTATAATTATTACACTCAAGATATGTGATTAAAATCACAACTTAAAAAGATATGTTTTACACAATAGATATTTTAGGAACCATTGCTTTTGCCATTTCGGGGGTGTTAGTTGCTTTTAATAAACGGATGGATTTATTTGGAGTTTTAATCATTGCATTTGTTACGGCAGTAGGAGGAGGAACTCTAAGAGATTTACTTATTGGCGAGGCGCCCGTTACCTGGATGAAAGATATGACCTATAGCTATGTTGTTATGGCTTCGGCTATTTTTGCAATTATCTTTAGAAGTAAAATAAACTATTTAAGAACGTCCTTATTTCTATTTGACACTATTGGTATTGGTTTATACACATTAGTCGGCATAGAAAAAGGACTTAGTGCAGGATTGCATCCTATTATTTGTATTGCTTTAGGAACTATGACAGCTAGTTTTGGAGGCGTTATAAGAGATATTTTATGTAACGAAATTCCTGTTATATTCAGAAAAGAAATTTATGCCACAGCTTGTATTGCAGGCGGTGTAGTTTATTTCCTTTTAATTAAATTACCTATAGACAGTAATATTGTATTTATAATTTCAGGAATTGTTGTAATTGTAATAAGACTCCTTGCTGTTAAATTTAAAATTAGATTACCAAACATCTATAGAGATTAATTGATAATTTCAGCTTTTCTTATATAAACATTATGTAAGGGCCAATCGCCATCATCAGTTTTAACAGCAGCTATTTTGTCAACCACATCCATCCCCCTAATTACTTTGCCAAAAACCGTGTAATCACCATCTAAAAAATGAGAGCCACCATGTTGCTGTACAATAAAGAATTCATAAGGAGAAGCTAATTTATAAGGATTTTCAATATCACTACTAGGCATCGAAATAACGCCGCGTTCATGTGTGTATCCTCTGTTGGTGTCTGTCGGCAACAAGTACTTACCTATTTTATCACGTTTTTTAGCTGTTTTTACATCATCACTATTTCCTCCTTGTATAATATAGTTGTCAATAACTCTGTAAAATTGTGTTCCATTAAAATAGCCTCGTTTTGTTAAATAGATAAAATTGGCTCGGTGAAATTTAGTTTCATTAAATAATAAAATATCGATAGTTCCAAAATCAGTAGTCAAACGTACTTTGTTTTCTTTGTTATGCTTGTCATATTCTAAAAAGAATTCCATAGCATTTTGAAGACCATCTAAAACTGGATAGGTCTTTTTGGCATCTTCTATAGTATCTTTAACAACCTGTTTTTGTTCAGTAGTTGTTTGATTTATTTCTACCTTTTTTT
>TARA_R110002050_G_scaffold162357_1_pt1 | contig 11632 bp, 10 predicted proteins | sample TARA_R110002050 | Tara Oceans TARA_R110002050 (sample SAMEA4396988) | marine metagenome | biome: Polar Biome; feature: [DCM] deep chlorophyll maximum layer (ENVO:01000326); material: water (ENVO:00002006), including particulate matter (ENVO:01000060) such as... | depth 25 m
TAAATCTAAAGTTTCATTTAAATGTGGGCGAAGTAAATCGAATATCACCACGGCGATGTTTTCGGCCGTAGGGTTTAGACTTTTGAACTCCTCGGTTTGAGTATTGAGGTTTTTATGATCAAAGCGATCTTCAATTTTATCCTTAATCAAATCTTTCAGCACTTTCATGTCCATCACATAGCCTGTTTTGGAATCTATTTCACCTTTCACACTTACGATTAGTTCGTAATTGTGTCCGTGAAATTCGGGGTTGTTGCACTTCCCAAAAACCTCTTCGTTTTTCTCGGCTGGCCAGGCAGGATTGAAAAGGCGGTGTGCCGCATTAAAGTGTGCCTTGCGGCTTACAGTAACTTTCATCTTTAAGCTTTAACTTTTGCTAAAAAAGACTGGTAGATAATCTTAAACCACTCGGTATAATTTTCAGGACGAGCCGCAATATCTGCGCTGAGCAAGTCAATGTCCATCCACTTCCAATCCATTACTTCCTCAGGGTTTATGGCAGGGCTGTCATGGTAGTGACCAATGAAAAGATGATCATATTCATGCTCGGTCATTCCTAAATCAAGCTCTGCTCGATAGGTAAACTCAAGAGCCTTTTCGATTTCACAATCAAATCCCATTTCCTCTACCAAGCGACGGTGTGCGGCTTCTTCCACAGTTTCACCGTCACGCGGATGCGAGCAACAGGTATTGGTCCACAATTTACCCGAATGGTACTTGTGTGCGGCTCTTTGCTGCAACATCAGCTCGCCTTTTTCATTTAGCACAAAAACGGAAAAGGCACGATGCAAAAGACCTTTGCGGTGGGCTTCCATTTTCTCCATCAGTCCTAAAGCATTGTCTTGCTCGTCGACTAGGATAACTTTTTCTGCCATATTTATTAAAGTATATTAAAACTATGTCTTAAGTAAGAGCTTAATAATAAGCTGTATTTATTGCGGTTTGGAATGCGCACTCTCCGGCTAAGAATTTCTGAGCTTGGAGTAGCTTTAATTTTGCGAAATAAGGCGTAATAATAAACATAGGCGATGTAAACACCAAATCTAGCCTTTTTAGGTAATCCTAAAATTCCTTCATAACCAGCTTTGAAATCAAGATCAATATCTGCCTCAATTTCGGCTTTTACATCGTCATTAAATATATCCATGTTAACGCCTGGGAAATAAACTCGTCCCAATTGGTTGTAATCTGCGTTTAGATCGCGTAAGAAATTAATTTTCTGGAAAGCAGAACCCAACTTCATGGCGTTCCAATGTAATTTTTCATACTGCTCTTTATCACCGTAGCAGAAAACCTTCAAACACATGAGTCCTACTACCTCAGCTGATCCCAAAATATACTCTTCATATTTCGACTCATCGAATGAGTCGACTGGTTTAAGATCCATTTCCATTGACCTTAGAAAGGTTTCAATCAAATCTAAGTCAATATTAAACTCATTCACCGTATGCTGGAATGAGTTAAGGATGGGGTTCAAGCTAATGCCATCTTCTATGGCTTTGTAAGTTTGTTTTTTAAAGTCTGCTAGTAATTCAGCTTTGGGGTAATCGTGGAAAGTGTCAACAATTTCATCCGCAAAACGCACGAAACCATACAAGGCATAAATATGCTTATGCAAGGAGCGATCTAAGAATAAAATCCCTAGTGAAAAAGAAGTGCTGTATTTTTTAGTAACGATGGCACTGGTCTGATACGACACTTTATCAAAAAGCTCTTTCATACAAATTACTATTTAAAATCTTTTTCTATTTCATCGGCTACCACCATACCCGAAATTAGTGATGGTGGAACGCCTGGCCCTGGAGTAGTTAACTGCCCAGTGTAATAAAGGTTCTCCACCTTTTTACTTTTCATGGCCGGCTTTAATATCGCTGTTTGCTTTAAAGTATTCGCCAATCCGTAGGCATTACCTTTAAAAGCATGATAATCCTCAATAAAATTGCTGTGGGCATAGGACTGTTTAAAGGAAACATCTCCCCTCACCGATCCTCCAGTTAAACGTTCCAAACGTTCCATCATAACATCGTAATAGCGCTCTCTGTTCTCCTCATTATCATCAAGATGTGGAGCGACTGGCATGAGTAGAAATAAATTTTCTTTTCCTTTAGGGGCTAAACTCGGATCTGTTTTAGATGAAGCCGAAGCGTAAAATAGAGGTTTAGATGGCCATTGTGGCTTATTGTAAATCTCTTCCGCATGTTGATCAAAATCCTCATCAAAAAATAAGGTATGATGTAAAATGCCTTCCACGGGCTTCTCTACTCCCATGTAAAACAATAAGCTCGATGGAGCCATCGCGCGCTTATCCCAATATTCTGGGCTGTACTGTCGTAGATGCGCAGGTAATATTTTTTGTTCAAAATGATTGTAATCTCCCGCTGCAATAATAACATCCGCATGGAAATCACCTTGAGAAGTAACTAGACCAGTAATATTTTTACCACTGTGCTTTAACTCTAAAACTTCGTGGTTCAACTTAATTGCTACTCCTTTTTCTTCCGCCAAGGAAACCATGGCCTCCACAATTTTATGCATGCCTCCTTTAGGAAACCAAGTGCCTCCGTCTACATCGGCATAGTTCATTAATGAGTAAAGCGCAGGCGTATTATTGGGAGTGGCGCCCAAAAACAAAACAGGAAACTCCATTAATTGTCTCAGGCGAGGATTTTTAAAATGGCTATACACATACTTGCGCATCGATTTCAATAGGTCTAATTGGATTAAACCTTTGGCAATGCGAATGTCTGCAAACTCCAGCAGGGAACGACCGGGCTTATAAACGAGATCGTTTATTCCCACTTCGTATTTATAGGCGGATTCACGCATGAATTTGCGTAGTTTGTCGCCAGAACCTTTTTCTATTTGATTGAATAATTGAGCGCAGGCCTCTACTCCTGCGGGTAGATCTATAAAATCCTTTTCCCCGAAATACACGCGGTAGGATGGATCTAATCTTTCTAATTGGTAATAATCGCTTACTTTCTTACCGAATTTACCGAAATATGTCTCGAATACATCGGGCATCCAGTACCAACTTGGGCCCATGTCGAAATCGAAACCTTGTTTCTGGAAGCTTCTTGCTCTTCCGCCCGCTTGACTATTTTTTTCTAGAATGGTTACTTGATAACCCTTCGCCGCTAGTGATGTCGCCGCAGCAAGACCAGCAAAACCTGCTCCTACTACTAGTGCCTTTTTGGCCATGATTTATTTAATTGTTAGCGGTAATCTTTAAGTTTATCCATCATTTTACGTCGCGCCAAAAATATGCGACTTTTTACTGTACCTAAGGGAATACCTAATATTTCTGAAATCTCTTCGTATTTATAACCATTGTAATACATCATGAAAGTTTCGAGATAAGTCTTATCAATCGAATTAATTTGCTCCATCATGTACTTATGATCCACTATGCTATCTGTCGTTGCAGACTTCTCGCTTTCGCGGATGTTAAGGAAGTATTTATTTTCCGTTTCATCCACAAAAGTGTTCTGATTTTTTTTCTTGCGATAAGCGTTGATAAAGGTATTCTTCATTATGGTATAAAGCCAACCTTTAATATTGGTACCTTCCTGAAATTTGTCTTTATTTTTTATCGCCTTAAATAAGGTCTCTTGCATTAAGTCATTACTATCCTCATTACTCTTTGTCAACTTCATTGCCAGTTGATGTAAGAAATCTTGGTGATTAGTAATCATCGCATTAAAATCGGAATTAGACATGACTAAGTGTTTTGGTATGTTTAACTTTTAACACCACAAACTTAAACAAAATCAAAATACCTTACAAGTCATTTGTTTAAGCGATCCTTAAAATAGTTAAACAAAAATCTAATTAACTGATTCATTGTCGTTTAGCTGATAAATATTAATATCAGCAAAATCTATCAAGCGAAAAAAGACTTAAGATGCTCAATATTAGCAGCTAACTCTACTTGGCCTGGCAACTTTCTTGCTTCAAAATTATTAAACTGCAGACCAGTAACAAAGAAACGGTAGTTGTCCTTATCAAACATCTCTGCTATTTTATCAAAGTACTGATCGATCTCATCAAAATGTGGAGTAGTCGTAAATATTGAAACGAACTGATCAACATCTGTTTTCTCAGAAACCTCTTTTAGGTACTCAATTGGTACTGACTGCCCGAGGTAAATTACTCGGTGTCCCATTTTTTTGAGATAATAATATAAGTATAGCAAGCCTAATTCGTGTAACTCATCTGCTGGCAAGTACAAAACATAACTTTTAGACTTCTCTTTGGTTTGTGGCAGCATGGTTTGATCGATGATTGCAAAGAGCTTTTGTTTTACTAAACTACTGATAAAATGCTCATTACTAACGTTGATCGCACCCGCTTGCCACAGCACACCAATTTGACGAATAAATTCGCCCAAAATTTTGGTTAGTGTTTCGTCTGTTCCAAACTGAATTAAACATTTATTAAAAACACTGTCGAAAAGGTACTCGTCATAATCAATCATAGCGATTTTAAAAGCACTTATTTGGCTTTCATAATTACCTTGATAACGACCAGCATCAATTACCGCAGAGCGTATTTCTTCTGTACTTAAATCGGCCACCTTACTGATGCGCATACCACTCTTAACCAGTACGGCTATATTTAGGATCTTCTTTAAGTGATCGTCAATATAATAGCGAATATTAGTCTCGGTGCGATGAGGCTCAATAAGGTTGTAACGTTGTTCCCAAGCTCTTAGAGTATGGGCTTTAATACCTGAGAGCTTCTCTAGGTCTTTGATGGAGTATTTCGAGTTCATAATGGCTTTATACAAGCTTAAACTTAGCTGCACCCAAAATGTTTAGCTGTTGATGATTAAAAGTTAAACAAAAATAATGATTTAATAGGAAATCGAAAATAACGTGGGTTTAGCGAAAATTCAAGTCTCACACCTTTTGTAAATAGTAGAGTTCAAGATCAAAGGACGAGATTATAGCGAGCTTTTTTTAAGAGAGGTGAAGATATATGCTGCCGGCAATAAGGTAGCCAACAATTTTTTTAATAAAATAAAAAAAAACTGAAACCATTCACTTTAAGCGGCACGCTGCATTTGCATCTCATAGCCTTTTCTTTAAAAGCAGAGTTCCTATTTAACGTGAATTCGACAATAAATTAGAGCCTCAGATTTTCAATGGAAGGAAAATCCGTTTAGGCCCCTTCTAAAAAGCAGCTTTCCACGCCTCAGCAGCTCACAAGAGCCCGCTATTGCTTCACTGCCTCGGCTTGAAATCCACTGTTTACAAGAGGTCTGAAGCCTAATTTTACGTCGAACTCACGTTATTTAATCGTCGAACTCACGTTAAATAGCTACTTTTGTCGGCCAATTATGAGTACAATAAAAGAAGAGATTGCACGACGCCGGACATTCGGCATTGTTTCACACCCTGATGCAGGAAAAACTACCCTAACCGAAAAGTTACTTCTCTTTGGAGGAGCAATTCAAGAAGCCGGGGCTGTAAAGAATAATAAAATCAAGAAAACCGCTACTTCCGACTTCATGGAAATTGAGCGGCAAAGAGGAATCTCCGTTGCCACCTCGGTAATGGGTTTCGAATACCGTGGAAAGAAAATCAATATTCTTGACACGCCTGGTCACCAAGATTTTGCCGAGGACACCTATCGTACATTAACCGCCGTAGATAGCGTTATTGTGGTAATTGATGTTGCCAAAGGTGTGGAGGCTCAGACTGAAAAACTGGTTGAAGTTTGTCGCATGCGCAATACGCCTATTATTGTTTTCATCAACAAATTAGACCGTGAAGGCCGCGATGCGTTTGACTTACTTGATGAAGTTGAAACCAAGCTTGGTCTAAAAATTAGCCCATTAAGCTGGCCAATTGGCATGGGACAAGACTTTCAAGGAGTTTATAATATGTGGGAGTCGAATTTAAAACTCTTCACCGAGGTTAGTAAAGTTAAAATAGCGGATGCTATTGCAATTAAAGATGTTGAGGATCCGCAAATCAATAAATTGGTAGGCGATGCTGCAGCCAGCACCCTGCGTGAAGAAGTGGAACTTTTAAGTGGGGTATATGATGATTTCGACCCCGAAAATTATCGCAAAGGAGAAATCAGCCCTGTGTTTTTTGGTAGTGCCCTAAATAATTTTGGCGTGGAGGAATTATTAAACTGTTTTGTGGAAATAGCCCCACCACCCCAACCTAAGGATGCGGATGGACGCTTGGTAAAACCAGAAGAAGAACTATTTAGTGGCTTTATTTTTAAAATCCACGCGAACATGGATCCCAAGCACCGCGACCGTTTGGCCTTTATGAAAATCGTTTCTGGTGTATTTGAACGTAATACCAATTACCGTCACCACCGAATTGGAAAAAATATAAAATTTAGTAGTCCAACGGCCTTTATGGCTTCCAAAAAAAGTATAGTGGAAACAGCATATCCTGGCGACATTGTAGGCCTGCACGATACAGGAAGCTTCCGCATCGGTGATACTTTAACCAGTGGTGAAGAATTAGAATTTAAAGGCATCCCAAGCTTCTCGCCCGAACATTTCCGTTTTGTTAACAATGCCGATCCCTTAAAAGCCAAACAGCTTAACAAAGGTGTAGACCAATTAATGGATGAAGGGGTAGCCCAGCTTTTCACTTTAGAAAGCAATCAGCGAAAAATTATTGGTACTGTCGGCGCCCTACAATATGAAGTTATTCAATATCGCCTAGAGCATGAATATGGCGCAAAGTGTAGCTATGAAAACTACTCGGCTTATAAAGCCTGTTGGATAGAAAGCAGTGACGCGGCCCAGTTAGAAGAGTTCTCCAAATTAAAGTACCGCTACCTTGCGAGAGATAAATTTAATAGATTGGTGTTTTTAGCTGACTCTTCCTTTAGCCTGAGCATGGCCCAACAGAAATTCGATAAAATCAAATTTCACTTTAAATCTGAGTTTTAATCAAATCGATTAAATACTCGGGACGAAGAGGTTTGCGCAGAAGCTTAACGATATGATCATTAGCCTTGGCACGGTTAATATCGCGCTCGTCCTCTGTGGAACTAACCATAAAGAGTATCGGCTTTTTGGGTGATTTAGATATTAGGGTGTGATAAGGGCGTAAGAATTCGAATCCATCCATTTCTGGCATCATTAAATCTAATAAGATGAGATCAGGGACGCTGCCAGAAATAATAGCTGCTTCCAAATAAACGAGCGCTTCTTTTCCACCAGAACACTCATTTATGGTTTCAGCTATCTTATAATGTCCCAAGAGTTTGCCATGAATAAAACGATCGACCATGGTATCGTCTATCAGCAAACACTTATCTAAAATGAATTCACTCATCTTCCTCTAAAATGTGATTCGGGAAACTAATTCTAAAATCAGAACCCTCGTTTGGAGAAGATTTAACATCTATTTGCCCGCCCATTTTAGACAAAGCCTCCTTTACGATATACAGTCCTAAACCCGAACCTGCCAATTCTTCCTTCCGCTTAAAGAACATTTTAAAAATCTGTTCCATGTGCTCATTCAGTATCCCCATACCTTCGTCCGAAACTACGATTTTTACCTTAGACTCGGTAATTTCAAAGTGAAGTTTAATCTTAGCCTCGCTTTGCGTGGGCTTTTTGAATTTAGCAGCATTCGAAATCAGATGACTTAAAATTATGCGAATTCTGAAGGCATCTCCGATAAAATCAGCTTTCTGATCTATTATTTTTTCAAGGTCAAAACCTGAGCTTGAACTATCTAAATGAAGGTTATTAATAATATCGTCAACCAGTTCAGTAATATTAATTAGCTCTAAATGACCGGTGGATTTTGAGTTTTTATAGTAATCAATAATATTATTGACTAATAAATCTAGCTTTAAAGTAGACTGATCAATTTGTTTAAACAAACTTTCGGCGACTGGATGATCTGAGACTTCTATCTCCGCTACTTTAATCAATCCTAAAACACTAGCAATAGGTGCTCGTAAATCGTGTGAGACACTATAAACAAATCGATTCAACTCTTGATTGGCTTTTTCCAATGCGCTAATCTTGTCATCTAACTCCCTACGGGTTAAATATAAATCATAGGCATTTTCAATCGCGACAGTAATATCCGACTCATTCCATGGTTTAGTTATATAACGATAAATATTGCCTTTGTTAATGGCTTCTATTATATCGTTTACATCAGTATAGCCTGTGATTAAGATGCGTACGGGCTCAGGAAATACTTGACGTACGGCATTAAAGAAATCAACGCCGCTGGTCACCGGCATTCTTTGATCGGAAAAAATTACGTGTGGATTTTGAGTCTTAATAATGCTAAAAGCATCTTCCGTATTGTTGGCAGTATATACCTGATAATCTCTACGGAAAGCCGCCTTAAAAGAACGCAGGTTGTTATCCTCATCGTCCAAATACAAAACCCTTATCTTTTCTTTTGGTGCTGAATTAGTCATTATGAAAACTCATTTGGTTGATTAACAGGCAAACTGATTTTAAATTCTGTACCCTTTCCCTCCACAGAATCCACCGTCAATTTACCGCCGTGCCTCTCAATTATTTTAAAAACTATGCTCATACCTAGCCCAGTGCCTTCACCAACATCTTTGGTGGTGAAAAAGGGCTCAAATATTTTCTTCTTGGTATTTTCATCCATCCCTACTCCATTGTCGCCGAGATAAATATTAACCCATTCCGAACTTTCCTTCTCGGTTCTAATCTTTAAGGTAGGTTTTTCATCCCCCTCATATTCTTTTTCATTCACCGCATAAATACCATTATTGAGGATATTCATAAAAGTTTGATTCAATTTTCCCGGGTAACAATCAATCTCCCCAATATTTGGATCATAGTCCTCAATAACTTCAATCAAATCTTTGGTTTTGTTTCGCAGTAAAACCAAGGTACTTTCTAAACCCTCGTTGGGAGATGCCTTTTTAACAACATCTTCATCCAGTCTAGAAAAATTCCGCAAGCCCAATACTATCTCAGATGTTCTTATTGCGCCATCCGAAATACCACTTACTAAGCTTTCAATTTCCGTTTTGAGAAATTCATAATCAAACTCCTCCAGCTTAGCTTTTGCATTGGCAATATCATCACTATCACTATTCTCATCTAAGGCTTCAAAAGCAGAAACAATTTCATAGATTTCTGATAAATCAAGTTTTAGGGGCTTAATATTAGATGCAATAAAGTTTATAGGATTATTAATTTCATGCGCTATTCCCGCTGTTAGCTGTCCTAAGGAAGCCATTTTCTCTGAATCAACTAACTGTGATTGGGTCTCCTTTAGGTTATCAAGGGTAACCTGTAATTCTTCATTGGCCTCTTGTAACTCCATAGTACGCGAATCCACTCTTCTTTCTAATTCAACGTTCTGTTCTTTTATAATCTTCTCATTCTCCTTGGCCATCTCTAGGGCTTTGGCTTGAGAATGTTCCTTTTCTCTTCGAAGCTGATTGATTCTATCAGCCAAAGCGACTGAAAGCAAAACAATTTCTATACTCGAACCAAAGAGCATGGAACGACGGAAAAAGGGATTATAAGGGATTATAGAAAAATCTTTGAGCGCAAAAATGATCACGCTAATTAAAAATATAGACCATGCAATTAAGAAGAAATTAGCCGGTTTATAACCCGACCTTGCCAGCTTCACTGCCGCCGATATGGCTAGTATAGAGCCGCTTAAAGCAACAAAGTTCACCCAATTATAAGCAATAGTTTCAAAACCTGAAAAGAGTAGAATGATACCCACCAAATCCAAAACCACAATAAATAACATGAGCTTATAGAAAAGGGGAGCCTTTTGTTTAAGCCTTAGGAAATTCACGATAAATGCTACTGATGCAATTCCTACTAGAGCCCCCGAAAGGACAGCGAACCTGCTATTAAGCAATGGGAAATCTGAGAATATATAACGATCGGTATAACCAAAAAGCGCCGCTTGGGCTAAGCCTAAAAACAGTAAATAGAGTATATAGAATAAGTAACTTTTATCTCGGGTTAAAAAGTAAATCACCAAATTGTACAAGAGCATCACTAATACAATTCCTATATAAATACCCATAAAAAAATCATAGCTCGTGACCCTAAACAAAAGGTCATTACTCTCAATTATTTCGAAGGGTAATACAATAGGTTTATGGCTACTAATCTTAAAATAATACTCCTCAACACTTGGTTTTAGATCGAAACTAAAGTCAGTGATAGCATTTAGTCGCGAATCAAAAGGAAAAGCCTGTCCAGTTTTTTGACGTAGCGCAAAGCTTAAACCATCACTATAGTAAATGGAGATGCTATCCAGAAGTGAATAACTTAAAAAAATACTCTTTCCTGCTAAACTTGCATCAGGTGTTACTTTTAATCGAACATATACCTGTTGGCCACCCTGAAAATTAGGTACTTCACTTTTGCTAGTAACATAATTAAGTTGAGGGATTTTATTAATCGCTACTTCTTCCTTCGTCTCAAAAAACGATAGTTCAAAACTTTTCGCTTCTTGCCCTAGCAATTTGAGCGAAAGAGAAGCGAATAGGAACAGTACTAAGAAACTCCTCCGCATATCCTATGATTTTATTCTAAGATCATATTGTATGGGAACATTTCTCCGTCGAGATTCTTCCTCAAAATACTGACTAGGATCTTGACGCAGTGAGAAAACTCTTTCCTTTTCTAGATCCGATGCATTCTCCAATTTTAGGGTATCTGGCAATAACATAGCCGTTGCTAATAAGTCAAGCTTAGGGTAGTAAAAAGTACCGTCGTTGCCCAAGTTTTTAATAATGCCATAACCAAAAGTTTCAGCCGTTGCCACTGTGTATGGAGCACAAAGTGCAAAAAGCGATTTCACGCCCACTGAATGCGAAATCGTTACCGCCGCTCTTGTTAAAAATAAACTGCCAAACCCCATTCCCGCTACTTTCCGGCTGTTCCATAAACCGCAAATTTCACCGGTGCCCGCTTTGGCTTCTTCCGCAATGTAATCATCCACCTTAGGATCCATATAAGCGGTTGCATCAGAAATTGGTAACTTACTATTACCATAAGAAGTATCAACACGTGCTCCACCCAATACTGCTTTGGTTTCGGGATCTTCAACTACTAAAACATAAGTACCCGGGTTATCTACCCAGGTTGGCGAGCTGGAAGTTACTTTATTTACTCCAATACTCGTTAAAATATCACCGTGACCCTTAACAAATTTAGCACAACTCTCAGGGTCATCAATTGCTTTAAAGGCTCTTAATTTCAGCACCATAATTTCAGCTCATTATTTTAAACACCTTATCCAGTGGTTTACGCAACGATTTTACCGCTGGTTCATCAGCATAAAAAAGCCTCGCCAAAAATAAATCGTTCACACCTTCAGGTAATTCTAATAAATCTAAATATTCTTTTCTTAATTTACTTAATTCTTGAACGAGATAAGGAGAACTTGAGGCATCAGCCATTCTAAGACGAGCAAACATAAAGGTTGCGGGAGAAACAGGCTGATAAGATAAACCCATTTTATTTAGGTAAACCCATAATCTTTCAACTATTCTGCCACCCTTTAAAACGCTTGCCGCGGAATGGTTATTGGTGTAAACCAACGCCAAGGCGGATGAGTTCTCAAGAGAGTCTGTACTCATTTTTATCAAAGCTTTGCCTTTATCCCAATTT
>TARA_R110002050_G_scaffold241958_2_pt1 | contig 11627 bp, 7 predicted proteins | sample TARA_R110002050 | Tara Oceans TARA_R110002050 (sample SAMEA4396988) | marine metagenome | biome: Polar Biome; feature: [DCM] deep chlorophyll maximum layer (ENVO:01000326); material: water (ENVO:00002006), including particulate matter (ENVO:01000060) such as... | depth 25 m
TGGTGGGGACGTCGTCGTTTGCTGTTCGCTCAGCCCAAGTCACATGTTCGGTTCCGTCATCGCGTTTCACCATCGTAATGCATTCTTCAACCGGGCAAACCAAGGAACACAGATTGCAACCCACACAATTATCTTCAATAATAAATGGGATGCGATTTTCTGGATCGCCAGATAATCCAATTGCTTGATGGGCTCCATCTTCACAAGAAATATAGCACAGCTCACAGCCAATACATTTATCTGCATTAATTTCTGCTACAACTTTATGCTTCAGGTTCAAATCTTTCCACTCCTTAACATTTGGCAATGCTTTGCCTTTAAAGTCGTAAATGGTTTCGTAGCCTTTGTCTTCCATAAACTGAACGAGTCCAGCCTCCATTTCCCTCACAATTCCAAAACCGTAATGCATAGCCGCTGTACAAACTTGAACGGAGCCACATCCGAGAAGAATAAATTCTACAACATCTCGCCAGTTTTCGATGCCACCAATTCCGCTGATGGGAGTGTTCTTGGTGAGTGCATCTTGAGCAAGTTCTTTAACCATATTCAGTGCAATTGGTTTAACCGCTGGCCCACAATAACCACCGTTTGATCCAGCCCCGTCAACTTCGGGATATGGAGCGTACGTATCCAAATTGATTCCCACAATGCTTTTGAAAGTGTTTACCAATGAAATGGCATTGGTTCCTCCTTCTACTGCAGCCCGACCTGGATCTACAATATGACTGATATTCGGTGATAATTTGGTAATAACTGGGATATTGGAAGCTTCCATCACCCATTCTACAATAGTTTTTAGAACTTCGGGTTCTTGTCCAACCGCCGAGCCCATTCCTCGTTCACACATACCGTGTGGGCATCCAAAATTAAGCTCTATACCATCGGCGCCAGCATTCTCGCAATCTTTTATAATCTGTTCCCATTCTGCTCGAGTTTCTACCATCAAAGAGGCAATAACAGCATGATCAGGGAAGTACTTTTTAACTTCTTCAATTTCTCTAAGATTATCAGCTAATGGGCGGTCGGTAATCAATTCAATGTTATTAAAGCCCATCATTCTTGTATTGCGATAATCGACAGAACCGTATCTACTAGAAACATTAACCACTGGTACTCCTAAGGTTTTCCAGACAGCACCTCCCCATCCAGCTTCAAAAGCTTTCATGATTTGGTAACCAGAATTAGTAGGCGGGGCAGAAGCGAGCCAAAAAGGATTTGGAGCTTTTATTCCTGCAAAATTAATTGATAAATCTACCATAATGAAAGTTGGTTAATGAATATTCGTAATGAAATCGTAAATAGCGTTCAATAAGCTAAACCGTTATTCCAATCTTAGGAACACTGATAGTGCTGATAGAGCAGATAGTCACTGATTTGGTTTTATGTGTTCCTTTGTATCATAAATAATTGTTAATCAGTTAAATCTGTGTCATCCGTGTTCTATTCTTAGGAACGCTGATAGTGCTGATGAAGCAGATGATCACTGGTTTGTTGTGTTATTTTGTGTCATAAATAATTATTAATCAGTTAAATCTGTGTCATCCGTGTTCTATTCTTTCATATTCAGCCAGTTTTCAATTCCCAACGCGGCTTTTTTACCATCGTGGGCACCGTTAACTACTTCAGCACCGCCATTTACAGCATCGCCTCCTGCAAAATACATGGGATTTCCAGTTTGGTAGCTTTCTTGATTTACAACAATTCGAGTGCTTTTATCAATTTCGAGTCCATCAATCAACGTAAAGAAATCACCCATTTTAGCTTGGCCTGTTCCTTTAATAACGAGGTCACAATCGAGCACAAACTCACTTCCTTCTATGTACACAAGCTTCCCGTTTTTAGATTCGGTTCTAACAAACTTCACTCCTGTAGCTTTGCCATTTCCCATTATCTCAACAGGTTGCACGTTGAACAGTCCTCTTGCTCCAGCATTTCTAGCAAGATCATATTCAAAACTATAACCGCCCATATCTTCTTTTGCTCTGCGATAAGCAAGGATAACTTCATTTGCACCCATTCTAGCTGATTCTGATGCAGCGTCCATAGCTGTGTTTCCGCCGCCAAGAACAATTACGGAATCAGGAATACGAACTTTATGTTCGTTCATCCTGAGTTCTTCAACAAACTCTACTGCACCGATAACATTTTCTTTATCAATTCCTGGAATCTTGAGTTCTGCGGTTGGGCCAATTCCGACGCCGACAAAAATAGCATCGAAGTCTTTCTCAAGCTTTTGAAGTTGCTCTTTGGTTGAGACGGGAGAGTTGTAATGAATATTAAACCCAAGTTGACTCTGTAGATATTCTACTTCGTCTAGAACTTCTTTGTTGGTGATTTTATATGGAGCAGTTCCATGAACAGCTAAGCCAGATGGCTTGTCTTTCGCCTCGTAAATATCAACTGAATAACCTAGAGTTCGGAGTTCACAAGCGCATGAGATACCAGCAGGCCCGGCGCCAATAACCGCTACTTTTTTCCCGTTATTTTCACCAGGTTTGAAAAGTACTTTTTTAGATTGAATAACCGTATCTGTTGCGAAATTCTGCAAACGGCCAATATCAATGGGTTTCACGTTCTGATGATTATAAACACAAGCGCCTTCGCAAAGAACACCCGTTGGGCAAACTTTACCGCAGGTATTACCAAACCAATTTTGGTCAAAAATTGTTTTAGCAGCTCCTTCCGTATTTCCGGTCTGAATCTGTTTTATAAATAACGGAATATCGATTCCTGTTGGGCAAGCGGTGATGCAAGGCGCGGCATAGCAAAACAGGCAACGTGAACTTTCGAAAAACGCTTCCGTGTCGTTCATAAGAGGTTTTTTCTGAGCAAAGTTCTTATGAAACTCCTCGCTCGACTCTGGTCTTTTGTATTCAGCCATAAAAAATCCTTATTAAAACATAATTAAACTATTAAAGCATCCTTATATCAATTTCTTCTAGAACGCTGATGGTACTGATGAAACAGATAGCCACTGATTTGTTGTGTTATTTTGTGTCAAGAACAATTATCAATCAGTCAAATCATTCAAATCCGCCAATCCCGCGTCATCTGTGTTCTAATTTTTTGATTTAAAGTTCAGTTAATTTGCCATAAGTTTCAGGCCTTCTGTCTCTGTAAAATTGCCAAGTCGACCTCACTTCATCTATCATATCTAAATCAAATTCGGCTATTAGCAACTCATCGTTATGTTCAGAAGCTTCTGAGAATATCTGCCCACGAGGATCCACAAAGTAGGAGGTTCCATAAAAACGGCCCAGATTCCATGGTTTTTCTTCGCCAACTCGATTTATACATCCCATAAAATAACCATTTGCTGCAGCATGAGCAGGTTGCTCCAATTTCCACAGATACTGTGAAAGTCCGGCCACGGTTGCGGATGGATTATAAACGATTTCGGCACCGTTTAAACCAAGAACTCTTGCTCCGTCAGGGAAGTGGCGATCGTAGCAGATATACACGCCAACTTTGGCATATTTAGTTTGAAAAACAGGGTAACCAAGGTTACCAGGCTTAAAGAAAAACTTCTCCCAAAACCCAGTAGTATGAGGGATGTGATTCTTGCGATATTTTCCGAGATACGTTCCATCAGCATCAATAACAGCAGCCGTGTTATAAAAAACACCCGCTTGTTCCTTTTCATAAATCGGAACTATAATTACCATTTCGTATTTTTTGGCATACTCTTGCATCATTTCCGTTGTAGGGCCGGGAACGGTTTCTGCAGATGCATACCAATTTTTATCTTGACCAGGACAGAAGTATGGCGTATTAAAAATTTCTTGCAAGCAAAGAATTTGAACACCTTTTTTACCAGCTTCTTCGATGTATGGAATATGCTTGTCGGTCATCGCTTTTATAATTTCAGGAATACTTCCTTCCCCTTCCGTCATAGGAAGGCTCATTTGTATTAGACCGGATTTTACTTTTCTTGGCATAGCAATAGATTTTTTGTTAGCATTTTTGAATCGTAGACGACGTATCCGAATCGCCACGATTCACTTCTATATTATATAAGATGTTTTTCCTCGTTTCACGAATTGTCCGCTTCCAGGCTTTAGATGGCACTTTCCGTCTTCGATAGCGATTTGTCCACGAAGTAGCACCGTTTCAGTTTTCCCAGTCACTTTCCAACCTTCGTAACTAGAATAATCCACATTCATGTGGTGGGAATCTTTCGAGATAATATGTTCTTTTTCGGGATCAAAGATGACCACATCGGCATCTGAACCAACCGCGAGTGTTCCTTTTTGAGGATACATTCCAAAGATTTTGGCGGAGTTGGTTGCTGTGACTTCCACAAACTTGTTGAGTGAAATTCTGCCTTTTCTCACGCCTTCCGAATAAATTAGTTCAAGACGATGTTCAATAGCAGGGTGTCCGTTGGGAATCTTCGAAAAATCGTTTCTACCCATTTGTTTCTGCTCCCAAGTAAAAGGGCAATGGTCGGTTCCAATCGTATTTACCAATCCTTGTTGTAAACCAGCCCAAAGTGCTTTCTGATCTTTTTTCTCACGAATTGGCGGACTCATTACCCATTTTGCCCCTTCAAAATTATTTTCATACACCGAGGCATCAACTAATAAATACTGAGGGCAAGTTTCTACGAATATTTTTTGATTTCGAAGTCCGGCTCGTTGAACTGCGTTAAGCGCGCCTTCACAGGTCATGTGAACAATGTATCCAGTGCAACCCGTGTAATGCAGCATGTCGGTAAAACGCGCACTAGCTTCGGCTTCAGTAACTTCAGGCTGAGATAGATAATGAAAAAGTGGAGCTGTGTTTCCTTCGGAAAGGTTTTTTGCAATCAACGAGTCAATCATATCGCCATTTGTAGCGTGGACCGTAACCAACCCTCCATGCTTTTTAACAACTTTCATTAGTTGAACCATTTGTCCGTCATCAATCATCAAAGCGCCTTTGTAAGCCATAAATGTTTTGAAAGAAGTGATGCCTTCTTTTTCGATAAACTCAACCACTTCTTTGGCTACATCGTCATTGAAATCGGTAACAGCCATGTGGTAAGAATAATCTCCAACAGCTTTGCCTATTGATTTTTCCTGCCAAGTTGTGAGCGCATTTTTAAGAGAGTCGCCCTGAGTTTGGAGGATGAAATCGATGACAGTTGTGGTGCCTCCAAAAAGAGCCGCACGTGTTCCAGTTTCATAATCATCGCTAGAATACGTGCCCATAAAAGGCATATCTAAATGAACGTGAGGATCAATTCCACCAGGAAAAACGAGCTTCCCTGTGGCGTCTATAACTTTGTCGGCTTTATAAGCTAGGTTTGCTCCAATGGCAGAAATTTTTCCGTTTTCGATATACAGATCAGCTACGTAATCTTCTGCTGCTGTAACAATTCTTCCATTTTTAATAAGTACTGACATAAATCAAATATTACGAATTGACATTTTTCTCGATTACTGTTTCTTTTTGCTGATTCTTCATCAAGAAGTAGTAAAGAGCGAATGCGACACCGAAGCCTGAAAACCATGATAAGCTATATAAATAACTAAGAGATGGAATCCAAAAACCAACTAGAGCGATAAGGACGCCAGCAATTAGAGCATACATTGCGGCTTTATTGAATCCAGACCCACCAAAGGAATATTCTCCGTTTACTCTATAAAGCTCATGAAGTGCTAAGGTTTTGTTTCTAATTAAATAATAATCGCAAAGTAATACTCCCAAAACGGGACCAAGTAAACCGCTCACAAATACAAGAATAGATCCGATATCGTCGGCAAGCCACCAAGGGCAAGTAATAATACCAATGGCTCCAGCAATTACGCCTCCTGTTCGAAAATTCAATTTTTGGGGCATTACGTTAGCAATGGCGTTTGCGGGAGCAATAATATTAGCGGCAATATTGGTGCTTAATGTTGCTATGATTAATGCGATTTGCGCAAAAATTACAATTCCAGGATGTTCAAATCGCGCAACTAAAGAAACGGGATCCCAAGGAGTGTCCTCCACAATCAGAATGTCTTTAAAGGAAATGATTGAAGCACATGTCACAAAAATTGCTACAAACGAATAAAATGTCATTGTGGTGGGTAGTCCCAGAAACTGTCCTTTAATCTGATCGGATTGGTTCTTTGAAAGTCGCGTTATGTCTGCAATACTGATCGCCATTGTCGCCCAAAAACCAACCATAGCTGTGAACCAAATTAGATATGTCCAGATGGTCGGTTGGGAGTTGTCATTGCCGCTATCAGGAAATATAGAAAGAGTGCTTGATACAACTTCCTCCGCATTTTGAAATTGAACTGTTAATGGCTCCGCACCTGATGCGTAATTTTCTGAAAAAGGAATAGGGATTTTTGTGGAAGCCGAAGAAATGGATAGCCAACCAAGACTTTCATAACCGGAAGCTTTTGGAATGCCAATATTAACTGCAGAAGCATGTGGGTTTCCATCCAAATCGGTAACAACATTTAAAGTGAGTATATATTCCGAAGCATTGTCACTAGAAGCTTGCAGGGAAGCGGTTGTCATTTGGAGTTGAGTTCCTTGTTCGAGTACTTTCGAAAAACTACCCGCATTATTATATCCCCAACCAATAAGAACTAATCCAATTAGAATCAGAATGGGAGCAGAGTAATTCTCTAACCATTTGATAGATTCGGTTCCTTTCCAGATGAAATAGATGTTGATGAACCAAAAAAGTGCAAAACAGATAAATTTTCCGAGATCTAGTTCAAGCGAACCAGTTTGGCTGGTGAGAATATTCCAAATTGAATAGAAAGCTAAGCCACCAATCCAAGTTTGAATTCCAAACCAACCACAAGCAATTATGCCACGAACTAAAGAAGCGATATGGACGCCATAAATTCCGAAACTTGCTCTGCCCAATACAGGAAAAGGAATGCCATATTTAACTCCTGCGTGTCCGCTAAGAACCATTGGGATAGTAATTACAAGATTTGCAAAGGCAATAATTATGAGTGAAGCTTGCCAACTAATCCCTGATAGAATCATGTTTGAGGCGAGCAAATAAGTGGGAATACAAACAGCCATGCCAATCCAAAGCGCCGTCATATTCCACATCGTCCAAGTGCGATTTTCGTGAGGGATCGGAACCATATCTTCGCCGCTTAGAGGCGAAGATTCTAATTCCGAAGGAAGAGTAAGATTTTCATTCATCCGATATATTCTAATTTCGGTTAATCACAGTACTCATCAGCGATGGATACTGCCTGAGAGATAATTGCTAGGCCTTCATCAATTTGTTCTTTGGTTATACATAATGGAGGCGCCGTAAAAATCCAATTCCAGCGGACAAATGTGAACATTCCCGCTTCTTTGATTTTGGCAGCCATACGATTCGTTACTTCCATGTCTGCGGGTTTAGCATTCCAAGGAGTAACAGGTTCTTTGGTAGTTTGATTTTTAACTAGCTCAATACAACCGAGTAAACCAGTGTTGCGGAAGTCACCAATTGAAGGATGTTTCTCTTTCAACTTCTCGACTCCCTGTTCTATGTAAGAACCCATATTGGCTGCATTTTGAACTAATTTGTCTTCTTCTAGAATGCGGATGTTTTCTACCGCAGCAGCGCAAGCAACAGCATGTGCAGAATAAGTAAGCCCGATAACCATTGGATGATTATCAAAGTGCTTTGCGATAGTGTCGGAAACCATAACACCGCCTAAAGGGAGATATCCAGATGTGAGGCCTTTTGCCAAACACATAATATCAGGTTCTACGCCATGATGGTCAACAGCGAACATTTTTCCAGTTCTGCCAAAGCCGCTCATCACTTCGTCGTCAATCAGCATTATTCCGTATTGATCACAAATTCGACGAACGTGTTTCCAATAATTTGGTGGATATTTTATACAACCAGAAGATCCAGATTCTCCTTCAAGCAAGATGCCAGCAATACTATCTGGGTTCTCATACTTAATTACTTGTTCCAGATTTCTGGCAGCCATTTCGCCACACTCTTCAAAAGTTTTTGAGTTCCAAGGGCATCGATAGAAATATGGATTTTCAACATGAATGAATCCCGGCGCTATTTGCGAATCAATGGGGAATTTTCGTGGATCGCCTCCTGCAGAAATTGCGCCATAGGTAGCACCATGATAAGATCGATATTGCGTAATGATATTATGACGACCTGTAAACATACGTGCAAGTTTAATGCCGTTTTCGATAGCTTCGGCGCCGCCAAGTGTAAAAAATGTCTTGTTGAGTGAAGGAGGAGCAATTTCGGAAAGTTTCTTTCCCAACTTTCCACGCGCGTCGGTAATCATTCCGGGATATACATAACTCACCTCTTCCATTTGGCGCCGAACAGCTTCTGTAATGCGTTGGTCGCCGTGCCCAATATTCACATTCATCAGTTGAGAAGAAAAATCCAAAACCCTTTTCCCATCTCGGTCATACAAATACACACCTTTAGCCTTTTCGATACAAATAGGATTGAGTCCACCTTGCTTAGCCCACGAAAAAAGCGTGTGATCTAAATTGTTACTTAGAATTTCTGAATTAGAGGAAGGTTGCGATGACATAACAAAAAGTTAGGGTTGGTGTTAATATCGGATTTCGGGTTGTGAGCTACGTTTTGTGAATTTCGAGTTTCAGGTTACGGGTGTTCTTCAACTCGTTTCAACATAGTTTGAAACTGATAATTGACTATTTATTGTAGTAGAAATCAATTAATCAATAATAAATATTCAGTCATCAATAATTTTAGCTCATCCAGTTTGTTTTAGCAGAAGCCGTCCATTTAACGGAAGTTTTTTTGTTCTGCGTCCAAAACTCGATTGAGCTTTTTCCAGTAATATCGCACACACCAAATTTTGAGTCATTCCAGCCCCCAAAAGGAAAAGGTTCGCGAGGAACAGGTACGCCGATATTAACGCCAATCATACCGGCGCTTGCACGCTCCATTACTTCTTTTGCCGCACCACCACTTTGAGTAAACACAGCGGCCGCATTTCCATAACCCGAGCTATTTTCGATAGCAATAGCTTCATCTAAATCTTTAGCGCGAATGATAGAAATTACTGGACCGAATACTTCTTCTTTGGCGATGGCCATATCAGGAGTTACATAATCCACAATGGTTGGCCCAACGTAGAAACCACTTTCTTTTCCTTTAACAATAGTGTTTCGGCCGTCTACCAATACTTTTGCGCCAGCAGCCTCAGCTTCGGCGATGTAACGCTCAATGCGTTCTTTCGCTGCTTTACTGATCACAGAGCCAAGATTATCACCAGGAACAATTTTTTTGGCTTCATCAACCATGCGGGAAACAATGTGATCGATTTTGTCAACGCCCACCATTACAGCCGCAGCCATACAACGCTGACCAGCACAGCCCGACATCGATGCAATTACGTTAGACGCGGTCATTTCTTCACTCGCATCTGGCAGAACAATTAGATGATTTTTGGCGCCGCCCAAAGCAACGCATCGTTTAAGATTAGATGTGGCGCGTTTGTAAACAATTTTGGCAACTTTAGTTGATCCCACAAAAGAAACAGCTTTGATATCTGGGTGATCACAAATGGCCTCAACAATTTCTTTTCCACCATTTACAATATTGAATACTCCATCAGGAAGACCCGCTTCCTTTAATAATTCCGCAATTTTTACCGAGCTAACGGGCACTACTTCAGAAGGTTTTAAAATCATGCAATTTCCAAGAACAATGGCATTTGGTACAGTCCAGTGAGGAACCATATTGGGGAAGTTAAAAGGAGCGATGGAAGCAACAACGCCCAATGGTTTTCTATCAATTCGAACTTCTACGCCGCGGCTTACTTCCTGCACTTCATTCGTAATAATTTGAGGCATTGAACAAGCAAATTCGGTGAGCTCGATACTTTTTTCAACTTCTGCTTTAGACTCTCCCCAAGTTTTACCGTTTTCGATATGGCAAATCTCAGTTAGCTCGTCCATGTGCTTTTCTAGAAGCTCTCTGTATTTATAAAAAACCTGAACTCGTTCTTTGAGTGTTCTACCTGACCATTCTGGAAAAGCATTTCTTGCTGCTTGTACCGCTTCATCCAATTCAGTCATTGAGGAAAGGGGAACTGTGGAAATAAGCTTTCCATCAATTGGGCTAATCACATCTAAATGAGGAGCGTCATTAGAGACAAATTTTCCGTTAATAAAATTATGGGTGGTTTCACTGATCTTTGTAGCCATAGTAAATCGTAAGGTGAAATTTTTATTAGGGGAGGGCATCAATTAACTAATAAATAAAAAGAAATAAAAACAATTTCGTATCCGAGAGCTTCTAACGCCCGTTTTGGGGATGTTAAGCATGAATTAAGCCCTCGTTATAGCCACTTTGAAACAAAGGTTTTAGCAGTTTTGTAGTAAGAATCAGGAGTTTATCACCAAGTTTATAAATCAAACGTAGAGTTGGAGAGCGGAAATTGAGAGAAATTCTATAGAAGGGGATAGTTCAGTGGAGTTGTTGCTGCACTTCAGTCTTGAGTGTAGCAAACAGATCACTGCTCTTCAATCACATATTCATAAGTTCTGGTTTCGGATTTCCCTGTTTTGTAATTAGTCATTTCTTCTTTATCCATTAACCCATTCTCGTTATAAGAGTAAACCATTTCTGCAATTTTTTCGTGATCTTTTGAAAGAGGGACTATCAAGTCTCCTTTATAGTTTGTGTTATAAACGACTATTTGTGTTATATACCCCTTTTCATACTGGTAGTATCTGATATTTAGCTTTCCACTGGTTACAGTATATTCAATCTCCGATTCATTCCCTTCATCTTTTACTTTAGCGAATTGATAGGATGATATTTCTTTACCTTCACGATAACTCACAATAGTTGTGATATGAGTATTTTTATCAGGATAACTATTGTTTATCTCTCTTTTAACTTCTCCTTTTGATGTGAGTACTTTCCTAGAGAGTTCATTTAGTTTATCATCATACTCAATAATGGTTTTTACCGAATCTCTATATGTGTGACTGTATTCATTGATTTCGATTGGCTTGCCTTTATCATTTAGATATTCAACTTCTAGAAATTGTCTTTCCGAAGACATCATCCTAAGCACTTCAGAAGATTTTTTGAGATCATTAAAATTTTTAATCTTTGAGATACCTGAATAAGAGTTGGTATTCCCGCTACCATTAACGGGGTAGTTTCTTACATATGTTGTCTTTACTGTACCTTCATTTGCAAATTCATATTCATAAATATTGTGTCCAGCATTGGAGTTAAAAGCATATCGTTTAACAATATTTCCAGTTTCATCAAATTCGAAAGCATAAATAAATCTATGGGGTTCAGTCCAATTAAAAAAAGGTGGTTTATCTCCTTGGATATACTGGAAAATCAGATTTCCGTTTATATCAAACTCCTCAATCTTTAAAGTTTCACCATCTCTAGTCTGAACAATTCTAAAAGAACTGGCTGGATGGTTTTTTAGCTTAAACGGGATATTGTTAAATACGAATTGGCCATAGCTATTTTGTATCGCATCCTCTTGGCGACTTTCTTTTACCAAAGATTTCTTCGAGGTACTGCAACTGAAAAGAGAAAAAACTGTAAATAGGAGTAAATATCTCATAACGACCCTGCGTTTAAGCGGCGAGCTGAGTTAAAATTTTGATTTCCGAACACTAAACGAGTCCGTTTGAAA
>TARA_R110002050_G_scaffold223682_3_pt1 | contig 11624 bp, 7 predicted proteins | sample TARA_R110002050 | Tara Oceans TARA_R110002050 (sample SAMEA4396988) | marine metagenome | biome: Polar Biome; feature: [DCM] deep chlorophyll maximum layer (ENVO:01000326); material: water (ENVO:00002006), including particulate matter (ENVO:01000060) such as... | depth 25 m
TCCCGGATCATGGACGTGAAAGAACAGACTGTCAAGAACCTGATGCAACGGGCAATGGCCAATTTGCGCAATAAAATTGACCGGCAGATTTGGGAAGGAATTGATGATATGGATGATCTTTTGCTGACACTGTTCTTTCTATTTCGAAGAAAAAATTGATTTAGGGTAGTACCTCTTGGCGTTTTTCCCTTCTATCTAATAAATGGCAGGACAGAACAGCGATGAACGTAGAAGAAAAATATACCCAATTGCTTGCTGATGAGGATTTCCAGAATGATATTCGGAATTTTGCCGAATTATCGAAAGAAGAACAAGAGGCGATTACTCAGAGATATTCCATCACCAGCAAAGAACTGGCACGTGCACGGAGATTCTTGACAGGTGTTTCATTCAAACAGGAGAAAGAAAGTTCCTCGGAAACACACTTCGCTTTGCAGCGCTTGATGATGCGGATCAAAGATAGTTCAGCACCATCGCAAGAAGCACTAGGCAGAACGGTTGATTTAATGACCTGGATGTCACGAATCGCGGCCGTCTTGTCGATTCCGCTGCTTTTATCCACCATCTATTTCTATCAAAAAAGCACACAGTCTAATACTGACAGCCAGCTATTGGCTACTCAGAACAAAACAATCAACACCTTTACCGCACCTGCCGGGGCAAAAACCCAGGTGGTTTTGCCTGACGGATCCGTGGCTTGGCTAAATTCGGGTAGCAGCCTTTCAGTTCCCACTACTTTTGATGCCAACCGCCGTGAGCTCAGCTTAACAGGTGAGGCTTACTTTGAAGTAGTAAAGAATGAACAAGCCCCCATGTTTGTGTCCATCGATCAAATGACCGTTAAGGTTTATGGCACCAAATTTAATGTCAATGCCTTTGCTGATAACGGAGCCATTCGAACAACATTGGTGGAGGGAAAAGTAACCCTGATTCCTGAGAAGAGTAGCAAAGAATATTTGCTCGAACCGGGCTTTACGGCTTCCTACGATCTTGAAACAAGGCAAATCAAGGCTAGCGAAGTGGAAAAAATGGATGCTTTTACTGGTTGGAAGGACGGCAAACTGCTGTTCCAGAACGAACCCTTTGCTGATATTGTCAACCGACTGGAACGTTGGTACAATGTTGACATCCAGTTAAGCGATCCATCGTTGGGTGATTATAATCTATATGCCACCTTTATTGACGAAAACATTGAGCAGGTGCTGGCCATCTTTGCCAGTTCAATCCCTATCGAGGTGGACTACCCGAAACGCAAAAAACAAGGAGATGGCAGCTACGCCAAACGCGAGATTGTGATCAAACGCGATGTCAATAAGGTCATCAACTAATAATAGGATAGAACAATAAATTGAGCTAAGAATAAATAAGCGGCCTATGAAGGAGTACTAAACAAAAACAGGAAAGAGCGGCTACTCCTTCCTGTTCGAATTAAAAATTCAACGATTTATTATTCACTAACAAATCAATTCAAAAGTATGAAAAAAAACAATGAATTTCATGCCGGAAGTCTAATTTCCAATTATTCCGGGCAAATTGTATTGAAGATGAAACTGACAAGCTTATTCTTTTTGCTGGGAATCATTCAGGTGCTTGCAATGAATGGTTATTCCCAATCTACGAAACTCACGATGGAACTCAGCGATGTCTCGGTTGTTGAGGCCTTGCAGGCCATCGAAGATCAGAGTGAGTTCTACTTTGTGTATAACAAGGATGCCATCGACTTGGAACGTAAGGTAAGCCTTAGGGCCAAAAACCTTCAGATCCAGGAACTATTGGATCAACTTTTTGAAGGCACCAATGTCAACTACCAGGTCCAGGACAGGCACATTATTCTGTCCACCTTACAGATGAACCAGAATGCACGAACACTTTCCGGCAAGGTCACGGAATCCTCCGGTGAGCCACTTCCAGGGGTCACCGTTTTGGTGAAAGGAACCACCCAAGGGACAGTCACCGATTTTGACGGAAACTATACGATTTCGAATGTTCCCGCTGCTGGCACCTTGGTGTTTTCGTTTGTGGGGATGAGGAGCCAGGAGATTGTTGTTGGGAATCAATCAACGATTAATTTGGTGATGGAGGAAGATGCGATTGGTATTGAGGAGGTTGTGGCGATTGGGTATGGGACGATGAAAAAAAGTGATTTGACAGGAAGTGTCAGTCAGGTTGATGGAGATGATTTGAAAAATGTTGCTGTTCGTACAGCAGCAGACGCTTTACAGGGACGCTCTGCTGGCGTGATGGTAACTTCTACTAGTGGTAGCCCCGGTTCTATGGGAGCTGTTCGTATCCGAGGGGTTGGTACTGTTAATAATAACGATCCGCTTTTTGTTGTTGACGGATTGCCACAGTCCAACATTGGATGGTTGAATCCAAATGATATTCAGTCGATTGAAATTCTGAAGGATGCTTCTGCTACTTCAATTTATGGAGCCAGAGCTGCGAATGGTGTAATTATGGTGACTACCAAAAAAGGAAGTTCGGGTAAGGATTATAAATCGAAGGTTTCGTTTGATATGTACATTGGCTTTCAGAATCCGGAGAAACGTTATCATATGTTGAATGCCGAAGAGTTTATGGAGTTTAAAAACCGGGCGTACGCCGCTACCGGCCAGGCTTTGCTTGATGACTTTTCAACACCTGAAAAACGCGAGCAGATTCTTCAATTTCTGGAGAAAAATACAGGAAGCAGACAAGGAACTGACTGGTGGGAAGAGATTATGCATAAAAATGCGCCGATGCAAAGTTACAATGTGGCCTTGTCAGGTGGATCGGAAAAGTTGAGCTACCACTCCAGTTTGGGATATATGTCGCAAGATGGCATTGTGAAAGCCTCTGATTATGAACGAATTTCTTGGAGGAATACCTTGAATGCTGACATAGCGAAGTGGTTTAAGATGTCGGCTAACGTGGGTATTATTTACGAAGATAGACGTAATGTCAGCGAAAGCAATCCTTACAGTGGTACCATCTTTTCAGCTATGACTGCTGATCCGATTACTCCAGTATATCGGGACAACTTGGTTGATGTCCCTGCTTTTCTGGAATCAAAGTTAATGACAGGTTATGAGCCGAGTAACCCATTTTCACAATATGCCGGCGTTCTTTATTCAAACAAGCCAAACCCAGTGGCTCAGGTTGAGTTAATGGGGCAGAATGTTTGGGAAGGAATCAGTGTGAAAAGTGGATTGACCGGAGATTTAAGCTTATTTCCTTGGTTGAAGTTTCGCTCCAACTTTGGATTGGATTTGCATCGCGGACTATCGAAAGGGTTTACTCCAAAATATTATCTTGATGGAGACCAGAATGCTACCGATGCAACGGTTGAACGCACTTACTACAGCACAAACTATTGGGTGTGGGACAACACCTTGACTTTCGATAAAACCTTTGATTATCAACGGATATTGGTCATGATTGGTACTTCAGCTGAAGAAAATCAATACGAACAAACCGGAGCCTCAAAGCAAGGAACAATCAATAACGATGAAGATCAGCGTATTATCAATGCAGCATCAAAAAATCCGGCCGCAAGTGGTTACGATGAAACAACCTCCTTGAACTCTTTTTTCGGACGTTTATTCTACACTTATCATGATCGTTACCTGTTTACATTCAATATTCGTCGAGATGGTTCTTCGAATTTTGCAGATGGTAACCGTTGGGGAGTATTTCCTTCATTCTCCTTGGGATGGGTCTTTAGCGAAGAAGAGTTCATGAAGAAATACGATTTCCTGGATATGGGTAAGTTACGTTTTGGTGCAGGTGAAATTGGTAACCACAACATTGGGAGTGGAGCCTACTTATCAACCTATGGAAACAGCAGTTATTATACTTTCGGCGATCCTCGTATGCCTTATTTGAGTGGTGGCCGCAATAGCGTAGGTAATCCGAATATTCGGTGGGAAACCACTCGTCAAATTGATGTTGGTCTTGATTTAGGCTTCCTAAATAATAAGCTGACTTTTACAACAGACTATTTTGTGAAAACAACGGATGACATGCTGGTGCAGGTGCCGCTCCCAAGTTCATTTGGGTACCCTAATACTCCTTGGACCAATGCAGGAAGTATTGAAAATAAGGGTCTTGAAGTTGAGTTGGGATTTCGGGAATCAATTCGCGATTTCAATTTTTCGATTGATGCGAACCTGTTCACATTCAAAAATAAGGTTGTTAGTCTAGGTGGCGGCGAGCCAATTAACGGATCAACACACCTTGGCAACATGACCCATACCCGAACAGAGGTAGGCAAACCAATTGGCTATTTCTATGGTTGGAAGACGGATGGAATTTTTCAAACCCAAGCTGAAATTGATGCTTACGCCAACAGCGAAGGGCAGTTGATTCAGCCTACCTCGCAACCTGGTGATTTAAAATTTCAGGACGTTAATGGTATGGATGAGAATGGTAATATAACTGAAGGTCCTGATGGTAAGTTGAATGATGCTGACCGTGTAATGGTAGGAAATCCGTTTCCTGATTTTACTTACGGTGTTACACTTGCTGCCGAATATAAAGGCTTTGATATTTCCTTGTTCTTCCAAGGGTCAGTTGGAAATGATATCCTGAACATTCTGAAATATGATATTCGTTCGGGAGCCGGTTGGTACAACGCTCCTGATGACATGCTTGATATTGCCTGGAATGGTTCAGGAACTACCAATGATCAGTTTGCTATTAGTGCCAATTCAAGACAGAACCTTCAAATGTCGGATTGGTATGTTGAGAACGGCTCCTACATTCGGTTGAAAAATGTTCAGTTGGGTTATACCATTCCTCAAACTGTTCTTAAAGGACTGAATGATCACAGTATACGCGTGTGGGTTGGTGGTCAGAATTTGTTTACAGTTACTGATTATTCTGGTTTGGATCCGGAAATTGGTTCTTCTGACCCAAAATTTATGGGAATCGACCAAGGGTTTTACCCTCAAGCGAGGATATTCATGATGGGTATTAATGCAGCATTTTAAATATTGAAAACGTATTGATTATGAAAAGCAAATTAAATTTATCAATTTTAATACTCCTTCTTATTGTTTTAGGATGTTCCGAATCTTTTTTGGATAATCCCCCTAAAGGTTCGTTTTCTGAAGATGTTTTTTATATAACTGAAGATGCAGGGATTAAATCGGTTATTGGTTGCTATACCCCAATGCTTGATCATTGGGACTATCAGGTTATGTGGTATGATGTGGGCAACATTATCACTGATGACTCGAACAAGGGAGGTTCGGACGCTGGAGATGGTATTCGAAAAACCGAAGTGGGTATTGGAAAACCATTGCCAACCAATGCAATGTTGAACGGCCTGTGGACTCACCGCTACAATGCCATTGGAAAATGCAACACGGCTTTGGAAAACATTACGATGGAAGCGCCGCTGATTCATAAAGGAGGAACCTATGTCAGTGATGCTGAAAAGGCTCGTTACATTGCGGAAGTCAAATTCCTGCGCGGTTTTTATTACTACGATTTGGTAACAGTTTTTGGGGGTGTTCCTCTGATTACAAAAACTCTTACACCTGAAGAAAAATCGACACTCACGAAGGCCTCGGCTGATGAGATTAAGGCGCAGATATTGAGTGATGTTCAAGCCTGTATTGATGAGTCGAATATGCCATCTTCTGCTTCGCTTTCAGAAGAGGAATTTGGACGAATTACCAAGGACGTTGCAAATGCATTTAAAGCGCGTGTACATCTGTTTTTTAGAGATTATGCCGAAGCTAAGGATGCTGCATGGAAAGTGATAGAAACCGGAACCTTTGAATTACAGCCGGATTATCAGGAATTGTTCAATAGCTATGGTAACGGATTTTACTCCAAGGAAAGTGTATTTACCATCCTTCGGGAATATCGTCCGGGATACACCGGATCAAGCGTAATTCCTCAGATGAATACTGGCCGTAATAACCTTGGAGGCTGGGGAGGTGACTGCCCGACCATGGATTTGGTCGATGAATACGAAGTGGGTGATGCCCGTTTAATTCATACAGTAATCCAGGATCAGGATGAGTTCATGAAAAATGATGGAACAATTGAAGTACACAATTATACCGGATACGATAACAACACCGGTTACCACAGCCGGAAAGCTTATGTGCCTCATCAGCGCAGACCGGATGGTGGTTTCTGGCAGGTTGACTGGACCTTCTACCTGATTCGTTATTCTGATGTTTTGCTGATGTATGCAGAAGCTTTATTGGAGTCGGGTGGTGACAAGCAGGAAGTTGCCGACTACATCAATATGGTACGTAGAAGGGCTTTCCTAACTACTTCGAGAGAAGATAGCTGGGCACACAAACGCCAGATTGTTATTCCGGAAGTGACTGAAGCAGAGTTTGAGGCAAACTACGCGGTAAAAGCTACCGATGACCTGTTGGCTGCCATTAAACATGAACGACGTGTTGAACTGGGAATGGAAGGTTTACGCTATTATGATCTGATGCGTTGGGACGATTTTGTAGGAACGATGAATGCGTTTTCGAAATTGCCGTATGCCAATGGCAAAGGATCAAAAGTAGATGATCAAACCTGGCCGTATCCAATCCCTCAAACTGAAATTGATAGAACTGGAGGTTCAATTACTCAGAACCCTGGATATAACTAAACCTGAGCTACTGGTCGAAAGGCCAGTAGCCTTTTAAATGATCTAATACATGATTCTAAAAAGTAGATTATTTGCATGGGTTGTGGTACTTGGCTTATTTGGATGCCAAGGTCCGCACAACCAATTGACAGAACAGGAACAGGCCGAAGGCTGGGAGTTGCTGTTTGATGGTAAGACCCTTTCGGGGTGGCGTGATTACAACGGGGAAAACTTGACTGGTCCCTGGGTTGTAGAAGATGGTTGCATCAAGGCCGAAGGACATGGCAGCGATGCCAATGGCTATGTGGTGAATGACCGGATCTACAAAAATTTTGTTTTGGCTTGGGATTGGAAAATATCTCCGGGAGGAAACAGCGGAATGCTTTACCATGTGGTTGAAAGTCCAAAGTTTAAAACACCTTACCTTACTGGTCCCGAGTATCAGTTGATTGACGATGAGAATTTTGCTGAACCACTCGAAGACTGGCAAAAGTGTGGGGCTGACTATGCAATGTATCTGCCTGATCAGGCTAAATTGAATGTGAACCCGGCAGGCCAATGGAACAACTCTAAAATTGTTTTCGACAATGGCCATGTTGAATATTGGATGAATGGGGAGAAAACACTGGAGTTTGAAGCTTGGAGTGAAGACTGGTTTAAACGTAAAGACAGTGGCAAGTGGGAGAATATGCCGGAATATGGTTTAGCGACTAAAGGTGTTTTCTGTCTTCAGGATCATGGCTATCCGGCTTGGTTCCGGAACATTAAAATACGTGAGTTGCCTGAGAAAACATTCAAAAAAGAACTTTTTAACGGGAAAGATCTGACAGGTTGGGAAGCTTACGGAAATGAGAAATGGTATGTTGAGGATGGCTTGCTGATTTGCAAAAATGGCCCGGATAAAGGCTATGGCTATTTGGCAACAACCAGTTATTACGACGACTATGACTTAAGTGTTGAGTTCAAGCAAGTTTCCAATGGAAATTCAGGAGTGTTTATTCGTTCGTTTGTTGAGCCAGGAGTTTTGGTGAATGGCTGGCAGGTTGAAGTAGCTCCAAAAGGACACGATACCGGTGGTGTTTACGAATCATACGGACGTGGCTGGTTGATCCAAATTCCGGAAGAAAAAGAAGATATTTTGAATGAAGGTGAATGGAACACACTCCGAATTCGTGTTCAGGACGATAATGTAACAACTTGGCTTAACGGTGAAGAAATGATTAGCCTGACCGATGACGTAATCGGAAGTGGTCAAGGTCGCATTGCCCTCCAAATACACGATGGAGGCGAAATTAAAGTCCTCTGGAGAAACCTAAACTTAGAAACCTTATAAATCACTAAATAGAGATGAAGAATATAAGCAGAAGAAGATTTGTAAAAGCAACTGCTTTGGTAGGCGCTGCATTCTCAGTAGTCCCAAGCACAGTTATGGGAAAATCATTTGGACACACAGCTCCCAGTGATAAACTTAATATCGCCGGAGTTGGTGTCGGTGGAATGGGACGCAACAACCTGCGTAACATGAGCGCTGAAAACATTGTAGCTCTGTGTGATGTGGATTGGAAATATGCTGATAAAACATTTAAAGATTATCCGAAGGCACAACGGTTTAAAGACTGGCGCGAGATGCTGGATAAAATGGGTAACTCAATTGATGCGGTAATGGTGGCAACGCCAGACCATACCCACGCCGGTGTAACAGCACACGCCATGACTTTAGGTAAGCATGTTTACACGCAAAAGCCTCTAACACACTCGGTGTATGAATCACGCCTGCTGACCAAACTAGCTGAAAAATATGGTGTTGCCACTCAAATGGGTAACCAGGGGAACTCTGGCGACGACATTCGTCGTGTTTGCGAGTGGATTTGGTCCGGAGCCATTGGCGAAGTCACTGAAGTACATGCCTGGACTGACCGTCCGATCTGGCCACAAGGGTTGCAACGTCCAACTGAGAACGTGAAAGTTCCTAAGACCTTGGATTGGGATCTGTTCTTAGGGCCGGCTGCCTACCGTCCTTATCATCCTTCATACACACCATGGAACTGGCGTGGCTGGTGGGATTACGGTACTGGTGCGTTAGGCGATATGGCTTGTCATGTTCTTGACCCGGTATTCTGGGCCTTGAACCTAAATTACCCGTCGAAGGTTGAGGCTTCTTCAACACTTGTGAATACGGAGAGTGCTCCTCATGCCGAAAAGGTAATCTATACTTTCCCAGCCCGCAAAAACATGCCCGATGTAGGTATGCCTGAGGTAAAAGTAACGTGGTACGACGGCGGTTTCCTTCCAGAACGTCCGGTCGAACTTCCGGATGGCGAGGTTTTGGGTAAAGACAGCGGTGGTGGTTTGTTATTTGTGGGAACCAAAGGCAAAATAATGACCAGTTACTACGGTATGCAACCCACTCTGTTGCCATACGAGAAAATGGAAGACTTCAAGGAGCCTGATCCGATTATCCCCCGTATTTCTGGTTCGGAAGAAGGACCGTGGAAAGGTGCGCACGAACGTGACTGGATTCGGGCCTGTAAAGAGCCTGCAGGAAGCCGCGTAGAAGGAACGGCCAATTTTGCCTATTCAGGGCCATTCAACGAAATGGTTGTGATGGGAGTTCTGGCTGTACGTCTTCAATCGCTGAACCGTACTCTTCATTGGGACGGCGAGAACATGAAGTTCACCAATATTTCTGATTCAGATAAGATTCAAGTCGTAACCGTTGATAAATTTGAAGTGGTGGATGGCGATCCTCGTTTCGATCGTCAGTTTGCTGATTTCAGTGCTAAAGCGATTTCAGAAGAGTGGATTAACCACATCTATCGTGAAGGCTGGGCGTTGCCACCAATGCCTAAATAGGCTACTTTGATGGAGAAACCGGTACAAGCTGGTTTCTCCTGTTTATAGAACAAAACCAACAACAAACACTAAAATTGAAGGATAATGAGACAAACAATCAACACTTACGGGTTTTTCTTAATTGTTGTCGTGATGGCACTTCCGGCAATAGCTCAGCAGGCAAAACTAAAAAAGGCCGGTTGGGAACTGGGTGTTCAGAGTTATACATTTCACCGTTTTACCTTTCAGGAAGCAGTAGATAAAGCGCAGGAACTGGGACTGAAATACATGGAAGTATACTACGGACAGCCTTTAGGAAAAGACATTGAAGGAACCATGGATTTCAAAATGGATAAAGCCACTCAAAAGCAAGTATTGAAATATGCTAAATCCAAAGACGTAAAAATTAAAGCCAGTGGAGTGGTTATTTGTAAAGATGAAGCAGAATGGGAACAACTGTTCCAGTTTGCTGATGCAATGGGAATTGAAATTATTACCTGCGAGCCGGAATATAAACACTTGAAGTTTGTTGACCAGCTGGCTAACAAGTATAAAATTGATGTTGCCATTCATAACCACCCCAAACCATCCAATTACTGGTCGCCGGACTTATTCATGAAAGCCGTTGATGGCTTGAGCGATCGCATTGGTGCGTGTGCTGACGTTGGTCACTGGAAACGGATGGGAATTGATCCGGTTGAAGGCTTGAAACAATATGGAAATCGGTTGAAGTCGCTTCATTTTAAAGACATTAAAGAAAAAGTCGATGGAGAAGCAGAACAGCATGATGTGATTTGGGGAACAGGTATTCTGCCTGTTAAAGACATGCTTGAGGTTTTGAAAGAACAAGGATTTGAAGGATTGTTCTCAATTGAATATGAATACAACTGGGACAATTCGGTACCTGATATCAAGAAAAACATCGCTCACTTTAACCAGGTAGTTGATGAACTATTCTAAGGATGTGTTAAGTTTTTGGGGGATGAGGTTCTTGCTGGTTGGTTTGGCGTTATGTTTCGGACTGATTTCAAGTGCCACTGGACCCTCGAATCTTCAAAATACCAAACAGGATGCAATCCGGATATTGAGTTACAATATCCGGATTGCTCATCCTCCTTCGGGAGGATGGGAGCGGATTGATTTGCCCGCCATTGGAGAGGTAATTAATCGGTCGAAACCCGATTTGGTGGCCCTGCAGGAAGTGGATGTATTTACCGAACGTTCAGGGAAAACAGTTAATCAGGCTAATGAATTGGCCAAAATTATGGGTATGAACTTTTTCTTTGTCAAAGCAGTTGATCGTTCTGGTGGTGACTACGGCGTGGCGGTTCTTTCGTGTTTTCCGATTGTTGAGGCTCACGGTTACCGCTTGCCTGTCCGAGACAGCATCAAGTCTGAAATCAGAGCTTTAGCTTTGGTCAAAGTGCAGTTGCCTGATGGTAGCTTGATGGCTTTCGGCTCAGCTCATCTCGATCATATATCAGATGATGACCGCTTGCTTCAGGTAAAAACGATGATCGATGTAATGGATGCTTACCACCAACATCCATTGATTATTGGAGCCGACCTTAATATGAAACCGGACAATCCGGTGATGAGTGATTTGAAAGAAGCGCTTATTCCCGCTTGTGTAAATTGTCCGTTAACCTTCCCTGCTGATAATCCGGATCGAACGCTGGACTATATCTTGTTGAATGATCAGGCAAATGATCAATTTGAAGTTTTGGATTGTCAGACTGTAAATGAAACTTACGCTTCGGATCATTTGCCCCTCGAAGTAATTTTGAAAAAGAACTAGTCTGCCCGCTTTTCGGGGTAGTGCAAAACACGTTTTCTCCTTTTCGTTGGAATGACCATTATAGATACAGAGTTGAAGCATAGGACGAAAGTCTGTGTATTTGGGAAACCGTTTTCTGTGGGGCGTGTAATATTGCCGGTCAGCATGAAGATCGCGTGAAATAACTGTTACCTCTTTTTGAGCTAGGTGATTTTTGGATAAACCAATAATCAATCAGCAGTGTCCACTAAAAATATTCGAATAAGACTATATTGCTCGCATTATAAGCGAAATATGCTAGAAAGAGCAACATCTCGATTTGAAAATGAAAAGTCAACATCTAAAAATTACGAACTTGACAAATTGTTATATTAAGAACTTTAGCTAGTGCCACTAAGAAAACGCTGTAATTTTTCCAGTTTTCAATTT
>TARA_R110002050_G_scaffold76861_6_pt1 | contig 11618 bp, 1 predicted proteins | sample TARA_R110002050 | Tara Oceans TARA_R110002050 (sample SAMEA4396988) | marine metagenome | biome: Polar Biome; feature: [DCM] deep chlorophyll maximum layer (ENVO:01000326); material: water (ENVO:00002006), including particulate matter (ENVO:01000060) such as... | depth 25 m
ACAGCCAAACGTATGCATAGAGTACTCTGAGTAGTACGGCTCACCCTTGACCCGTAGCCCTGAGTAGTTCCTGTTGCCACCGAACACCCATGTATTTATGGAGCAGCTTATTGGCCTGTCGTAGTGCTTCTCAAGGTCTTGGAGTAGCTGGAAGTCAGCGTTGATTAGTGCGGTTGATATGAACCGAACACTCTTATCTCCATGCTCGTTGTACACCGACTGAGGTACATACTCTTGCAGTTTAAATCTGTCGTTAAGTCTCATTTCTTTTTTTCTTTACGCCCCTTCTTACGGGTGCTTGTGTTGTTCCTTTCACAGGTATCTCCCTTGCAGCCACACTCAACTGGAGCAATGACACACCACTGTTTCTTCTTTGTCAATCCCTCTTTCTACCTCTTCGTGTTGACTCTTTTCTTTTCCTACCCCTTCGTGTTGACTCCCTTTTCCTACCCCTTCCTGTATCTTCCTCCTCCTCTTCTTTCTTATCTTCCTTCCTAAGGTCTTTGTACATATCCTTAAGAAGTATTTTTCTGATGTCTTTATAGAAAGGTATGAGACCTAAGTTACCCAAGACCTCAAGAGGAATACGTTCCTGCCTTGCTCTACGCTGTCGTTCACGAGCCTCCTCCGTCTTCTTTTCTTTAGCCCTCGCCTGCTTATAAACCAACTCAGCAGCTTTGTAAGCTGGGCCAAGTGGCCCAATTATGTTTCGTATAAGCTCAGGAAGCTCACTGTCTTTGTAGTCCTTCTGAGGGGGTAGCATGGTGAAAGCAATAGCGTCTTCGTACTGATTGTACTCTCCGTCTCTTAAGGCACTAAGGTATTTTTCGTTGAACATCTCCGCGCCTTGATTTATTATTGCCTTAGTCACGTTGCCAAAGTCTCTACCAAGCACTAACCCAACCAATCCTGAGACCACGCCTTGACCTATTTTTTGCATGGCTGTTTCCTCGTCATCGTCCTCAATCCCTGTCACTGCCTCCACCATCATCTCACTAAACATCTTAGTTAGGATACTGTATGCAATCATTCTTGTGGTTACTGCTGCGACAAGCTGCGCTCCCTCTTGCTTAGACATTGTTCCGTTTCCAACAGCAGCGTTGACACCTGTCTTTGCAGCCGTGTATTCATAGATAAGGAACCTTGTCATAAAGCTGTTGAAGTTCTTAAAAAACACCGTAAGCCCGCTGTCCTGTGGTCTTACCTTGCCTTTCAATATGCCACTAAACGGGTTGTCTGCTGCACCTATTAAGGTTGATGTCTCGTCAGCCTTGTCCTTTGCTTTAGATATAGCGTCTTCAAACTTGTTCATATAAGCCTCATCGTTCTTAGCAATCAGGTCGTAGTTAGGCTCTACTCCTGCGACTGCTTTGAACTCTTGATTGAACGCGCCAAACCAAGCTGGTCTCATAACAGCCTTGTCGGGAGATGATATCATTGTGTCGGCAATAAACTCTACTCCTCTTTTATACTTGCCTACAGACAGCTCTGATATCTGACTAAGCTTGTTCATTACATCGCCCTTAACCTCACCTGCTTTAACACCGCTGTCAGTAAGCAGGTTGGTGTCAACCATCTTGCCTGACAACCCACCTGCGTATATACGAGATGTTTGGCTACTACCTACGTTGGTCATAATGTTAACCGCGCTTGGAGACATTACAATGTTCTTAAGCTTAACCCCTGCGGCAAACGCTTTTGGATGAGACAACGCTACGAACCCTAAGTTAGAAAGGAGTTCAGCAAACATACGAGGAACGTCAGCAAGTATGGCTCGGTAGCCTGTTTTCTTTATCCAGTTAAACGCCTCGTCAGCAAGGGTAGTGTTGGAGAAGTTCTGATTAAATGTGTCCTCAAGTGTTTGATTGAAGCCACGTTTGATTGCTTCAAAGGCCATTAGTTGATCCTCGTTCATCTCTTTACCACCCTCTGTCAAAGACTTCTCAGTAGCGTTCAGTGTCTTTCGTCCCGTTCTTACAGCCTCTGTCATGTGGTAATCCATGAGCGTCATCTTTGCTCCCCTCTGTGTAGAAGAGAACGGGTCAAAGCTTATAGGCGAAGCACCCTCTATCCTTTCAAGAAGCGACTGAGCCTTAGTCGAGGGCTGTCTGTTTTTTGAAAACTCCTGTGATATAGATGCCCCAGTATCCTCAGACATATTAGACTTTCCAATAACATTTCGGTGGATGTAGTTGGTTAGCGGTTGAATGGCATCGCCCCTAATGACCGCTGCTGTGAACACTGCCTCGTCTACCAACGAGGTGTTGACTTCCTGTATAGCTTTTACTGCTGCCTTTTCAGCAGGTGTTAAACTGTCCTCTAACTTCTCAAGACTTATCTCACCGTCAGCGTCTGCAAACTTTTCTTTTATGGACTTTAAAACAGATATCTCCCCCTTGTAAATATCCTTAGGTAGGTGGTTTATTGTTTTATCCAAGAAGGCTTTTGCTGGCGCAACATTTTTACTGTCGGGGTTAGACTCAAACTCCAACTGAAGTAAGTAAGACATTATCTTGTACTTGGATGCCAAGGTTTTATTGGAGTCCATATTGAAAGACTTCGCTAAGCTCTTCTCAGCTTTTTCAAGAGCCTCTCTTACCCGTTTAGTGTCGGTCTCAAAAGAAGTAAACGCCTCAGCCACTGGCTTAAACAAGGAGTTGTAAATCCTTTTCGACTTAAAGTCTCCGAACACTTGGTCTATAAAGAACAATGGAGAACGCTCAAGCAGTTTGTAAAAAGCATTTTTCTCCTTAGGTGTCAGCTTTGCTTTAATTGTAGCGTACGCCTTTGAAAAAGCAGCAGGAGATATCTGAGAGATAGCAGAAGACAGAGACTTAGACCTGTTAGCTGCCTCCATTTTCTCCACCATAACCTCAGCAGCGTGTGGTAGATACCCGTTGTTTATGTTGTCTATCACACCAATTAGCTGTGCCAAACCTAAGTTATCAAACGACTCTACGGCATCTGTATTAACAAGTTCGCCTAACCGTTTAGCTAACTTCCTTTCGTTACGGGAAGGTAGTCTTGCAGAGTCAACGCTTACATCGTTTAGTTCATCAAACAACGCATCCCTTTCTTCCTGTATCTCCTCCTCAGTCTTGCCCTCGTTCTTTTCTTGTACGTTGATGTCAGACTTGTACCGCTTCATTATTGCAGCCTCTTCTGTCGTTATCAACTCTTCCTTGAGCATCGCTTGAATTGTAGCAGCGTAGTTTAGCTTACCGTCTTTAGTAAACACCTTGTCTTCATACGCATCAAACCTCTGCTTAAGCTCAGGAACCTTTGATAGTTCTGTATCAACCGCTGTCATTATTTCGTTAACCATCTCAGTGGTTTCACTTATCTCAGCAAGCTTGAGAACAGACTTCTTTTGACCTATCATCTTCACTACCGACTCGTACTTATCAAACACTGAGTCAGGTATGAGTGATGGGTTTATCGCTAACATCTTTTCTAAGTTTATCCTTAGACCACTGGCAATACCAAGCTTAGTGTTGACGTTTTTCTTCGCCACCTTCAATGCCTTGCGAACCTCTGCGTTTCTCATTCGGTCAAGCTGCTTCTCAATAAGCTCAACTATCTTTTGAGACTGCGCCTCGTAGTTCTTCATGTTCAAGTTAGACACAATAGATGCCACCCTTGACAGTTGGCTCTTGTTGTATATGCTTGACATAGGAAGCGACTCACGAACAAACTTAACCAGTTGCGTCCTCAAGTCTTTCAAGTACCTCGCGTCCTCTCGTATGCTTGATATCTTGTCTCGTAAAGCTTGTTGTACTTGCTTAGCACTCTCCTCCTTTACCTTTATCTCGTTCACCACATCCATTGCCTTCTCCATTGAAGGTATGATGTTGTCCTCAGTGATGCCGCTTACAATTGATACAAGCTTCTTTACTTGAGGGCTGGCCTTAACGTCCTTAGGTAGGCTGCTCATAAGTTTTCTGAACTCGTTTTGTGCTGCCTTGACATCCTGCATCCCCTTCTTCCTGTCTCTTATTGTCTGACGGATGGACTGCACAAACTTCTGTACGTTTTTGTTGGCTGTGATACCAAGGGATTTGTCGTATGCAGAAATCATTTTTTCCTGAGCTGACTCTGACTGCTCCTTAAATGCAGGGTCGTTAATCAAAAGCTCGATTGCTTTTTCTCGTATCTCAGCAGATGTCTTTTCTACAAACTCCTTTACGTCCTTAGGGTACTTGGCAATAACCTGCTCTACCGTAAGGTTCTTCAGTTCAGGGTTGTTCTTCTTTAGTTCGTTGGCTCTCTTAACCTTGCTTGCCTTGGTTTCAGCCTTGGTCTTAGGTGGAGCCGTGAACTTCCTTAGCCCGTCCTCAACCCTGTTGAATAGCTGTAGCCCCTGCGCTGCTCCTATAGCTCTGAACGCTTCAGGCAACATCTTAAGTGCGTCTACCTCAATCTCCATAGCCTTCGTGATGTCAGCTACCTTAAAGCCTCTTGACTTTAGAACCTCCTTGATAACTGAGTCAGCTATCCCTGCATCCCTTCCAAGCTGTACGTTCTCAAACAGAGTGTTCTGACTAACGTCAATGCCAGCTTTAGAGAATCTTATGTTAGGACTGTCAGCATCAAACGTCTTGTTGCTTCCGTCTGCGAGTTTGATTTGGTTTGAAACTGGGATTGAATATACTACACCTGCATCTTGATAGTCTGCATCATCAATCCAACTATCTTTGATATTATTAAATACCACACCATCATATTTCTTTGTGTCTAATTCTCCTACAACTCCTTGTGTGCTTCCATAGGGTTCATCTAGTTCATCCCATTTCTTACCCTTTGCATCTACTACTAATGGATTTTTAGTATTCAAAAACACTTCATAGATATTTTCGCCACCAGCATATCCATCTGCATTATACCAGTCATCTGTAAAAAACGAGTGGCCTTCAAACACATCAAATGTAGCACCTGTCCCATGATAGACAACTTTAGGCTCCCCATTCTCGTCTACAACCTTACTAGCATTCTTGGGGTCGTTCTCCCAATCACCGAACCACTTCTTGAACGCAGGGGTGCGTACCAACTCATACTGCTCAGGCGTGAGGTTGGATGGCTTGCCGTTTGGTGCAAGTAGTTTACCATCCTTCTTCATCTTAGCCCTTGACTCCTGTGGAGTTGTTGACTTCTTTGGTTGCGTGAAGGCTATCTCTCCTGAGAACAGGTCAGCTATAGCCATGTCAAGAAACTGGTCAAGGGTCAACCCCTTAATCATCTTGCTGTCAATAAGAGACTTTACCTTTTTGTCTGTGCCTGTTCCTACCGATTCAAAAGTTCCTTTGAAGTTCTTCTTAACGTACTCCATCAAAGCCTTGAGCCAAGTCTTGAACTTTGACCTTTGAGCTGCATCAACAATACCCTCTCCTTTAGCTGCAATCATAGCAACTAAAGCCTCCTCTCTCACTAACTCTTCGTTAGTAATGTTGCCATCAGCGTCATACTCAGCGTACTTTCTCTTAGCCTCATCGTATGCCTTAGGGTCAGAGTCTACAAACGACAAGCCCTTTGCCAACAGTTTCTTACCATCATCAGTAGCTCTGAGCATATCAGTCCAAATGTGTCCGAACTCGTGGATGGGCGTGTTAACTGAAGACTTAGCGGGGTTGATGTACACCTTCCCGTCTTTGGTTAGACCAAGGACAGGCACTCCGTCTACAATGTGTTCCCTTACATCCTCTTGTTGGATGATGTTGTCAAACTCAGCTTGGCTTGTGTACGCCTGTACTGATGGGAACGTAAGCCTCATCAATCCAATCAACTGCTCTGTGGTGTCAGGCTGTACTCTAGCCTTTTGCCCTTGAGCTGGAAGCATATTAAAATAAGGGCTAAGGGCGCGGCCAAGAATGTTTTTGTCCGACTCCATCTCAGACTTGCCTTTTGATTCTTTTATCTTAGCCTGCCCAGCAGCCCTCGCTGCCTGCTCAGGGAATATGTCTACTTGGTGTCGAGGGTTTGTTATTAAAGCTATAGCCCTACCCTTAGGCCCAAATCCGTAGTTTGAATGGGAAGCTTTAGCTACACCCCCGTTCAATACATCTATGCCCACTATAGCAACCACATAACCTTTAGGCGTGTCCTTTATACTCTTCTCCGCTATTGCGTCATATACGTTCTCAGCGTTTAGTAGGAACGGGTCGTTTTCTATTCCCTCAAACAAAGCTTTTGAGTGAGTGTTGGTATTACCCCTTGCGCGAGGCCCACCTTTCGCTCCCTTAGAAAACATAACGTCAAATATTTTTGACCTGTCGTCAAGGGCGAGGATTGCTTTCTTCTCGTCCTTAGCCCGTAGGTTAGCGTCCTTGATTATTGCCTCAAGGAAACCATCCATTGTAGTTACATTATTCTCCTTAATGAGTTTCTGTATTTTTTCAGCCCTCGTAATCTTATTTTCTTTTCCTTCTTCAACCTCGGTTTCTGAAATCAGAGGAGGAAGTATTGTGCCGTCTTTTTTTGTTCTTTCACTGAACATTCTTTCCACTAAGGCATCAAAGGACTTCTCCCTGTTTGCTAAGGGGACAGACTTTACTTTAGGAAGAACATACCTGAACACAGCCTCGTTAGAGTTAACTCCAGTGTCACCCATCTTCGTGATGGTCATAGGAACGTGACCGTTCGGTAGCCTGCCTGCCTTCCAAAGCCTTTTGAAAAGAGCCTTGTTGTCGTTGTATAGGTTGACAGCGTCTTTGTATTGGGTCTCCGCGCCCGACTTGTCAATTCCAGCCCAAGCCAATCCTTTGTTGGCAATGTTTCTTAGACTGAACATAACGCCCCCGCCTATCTCCATGTCTTTACCCATAGAGTCCTTTATCTTTCCGCCACCAAGCATATCGGTCATGCCTCCTCTCACCATAGGAATGCCTTCAAACTCTTCAATAGACTTCTCAAACTCAGTAGCGTCCTTTACTCCGTAGAAATCAAGAACCTCTTGCGGGATAGGGCTTGTGTCTGTAGCCTCAGAAATCGGGCTAACTTCAATCTCTTCTGATAGACTGGGCGTGGTGTACTCCACGAACAGAGGGTCGAGTTGGTTCATTTCTTCAGTCACCGCCTCTACATCAACGTAGTCTTCAACCGCTACTTCCTCACCGCCCTTACGCATACGGGTTTTCTTCCCGTCAAGCATAGCGTTGAACTCATCAAACGCTTCTTGCTCTGTTAAAGGTTGGCCTTCCGCTTCGCCCTCCGCTGCTGGAGTTTCGACTTCGGCTTCAACCGCTTCGGTAACTTCTCCTGTGATGTCTCCTTTTCCCATCGGGCCGCCATCTGTGGCTGGTTCTTGTACATCCACCGTCTCTGTGCTTGGCTCTTGAATGGCATCTTGTTCTGTTTTGGTTTCTAACTCTTGTTTCCTATATCTCTCAACAACATCATTTTCTATGGCTTTAATCTCATTATAAATAGAGTACCATTCAGAGTCTAATTTCTTTATCCTTTTCTTATCAGATTTTGAGACTGTCTCTCCATCCTCAAGAACTCTTATTTCATTATCAATGGGTCTAAGCCTTTCACGAATCTCCTGAATCTTATTACCTTCTTCAGTAGTAATATTATCATCAATAATTTCATTTTGCAAGTCCCGTATTTCGTCACCAACATTATCAACCTCATCCCATATTTTATTGTCTACAATCTTTCTATCAGGAAATGCGTTAGCCAACATCTCCTTAATCGGTCTACGGTCATTCAATAAAGATTTTACATCTCTTAATACGCTCCTACCAAGCCCAGTTTCTTTGAGCAAGGCTTTGCGTCTGTCGGATAATTCGTCTAATTTTTTTATTTTATCAGGCGCAGCCTCTTCAACCACAACTTCCTCAGCAGGTGCAAACATCTCCATCTCAGCGTTGTACTCAGCCTCAGTAAGGGTAATGTTCCCCTTGCCGTCATTACGGTTCACAATGGCGTACTTCTCAGGGGTAGGTGTTGATACCACAGTTGGCACCTCATATACTGGAGCCTCTTCAACCACAGCCTCCTCAGTTGTGACAGATTCACCGCTGTATATTCGGTCAAGCTTCTCGTCAATATCAGCAAGCTTGCGCTCCACCGCTACTGACTTAGGGCCGTCTGTTGTTTCTTTAATCGCCATCCTTTCCTCCTCAAGTCTAACAGCTTCCTCACGAGCTTCGCCTTGAATCTCAACAGGGATGTTCTTCTCTATCTTAGCGCCCCTTGCTCTCTTTCTTTGCAAATCACTGACCTCAACATCATCGGTTATCTGTATATTCATTGAAGACAGCTCATCATTAGTAGCCGTCTTAAGAACATCCATCAACTCTTCCTTGGTGTTGAACTCATTGTTAATCTTATAAGTTCCTTTTGTTGGTGTAACCATAGTAGAGGCCACAGTAACCGCTGTACTTGGAGCTTCACCCATTGCCTCAGCCGTAACCTCTTTCATATCAACCTTGCCGTCTGTAATCCTCTGAGCCAAAGCTTCTCCAACCATTGCTCCGCTCATCTCAATTGGAATGGTTGCTAAGGTCTGAATACCACGAGACCCTGCCTTTCTAAAAACATACTTGCCTCCCCTCATTCCTATCTTAGAAGTCAAGGCATCAATCACACCTATAGTAGCACCACGAGCAAGAGCCTTGTTGCGAATCTTGCTCATAGCGTCAGGGTTGTTGACTATATCTTCAATGGCCTCAGGGGTGTACTCCAATGGGTCTTCGCCAAGAGCCGCGCGTTTCTTGTTCTCTTCGTCAAAGTAGTCCCGTATCCCTTCAGAGGTTGACACACCTGTTTCTACAGCTATCCCAGCAGCAGCCATAGCGTATGGAATTGCAGCAGCCATAGCTACAGGAACTGTAACCTCAGCAAGTGGGCCTCCTGCCAACCCTGCGGTAGCAGCCGCTCCTTCTACAGTAGCAGCAGCAGCTAAAGACGACTTGTTCATCATAGCACCGAAAGAGCTTACCGCTATCTCAGCAGCAGCCTGTGGGTTTTTTGCCATTGACGTTAACCATGCTGTTATATGGTTACCCCCCTCCTCTAACACCTCGTCATAATCCCTATCGTACTGTTGGGCTTCACGAGACCTCGGAAGGTTCTTCATGGCCTCTTCTGCATCAATCAGAGATTGAAAGTCTTCTTTGGACATATTCTTAGCTCTCGTAAGAATTTGGTTACCAAGGTTAGCCATTGTACCCTGCTTGTCTGCTTGAGCCAACGCTCCTCCCATACCGTCAATAAAGTCACCAAGGTCAGGTATCAACCTGTAGTTCTCAGTAAAGTCGTCAAGAAAAGACAGTGCTTTACCAATGTCGCTTTTGGTAACAGGAGTAGGAACCATCTTGCCTCCCATTGCCATGTTAGGCATCATTACGATATCGTTGCCCTCAAAGTATTTTTTCTCTACCATTGGGGCTTCCTGAAAGTCTTTCTCAAACTCAGTGTAAAGGTCTTGCCTCTTAGTGACGGCATCGTTAAACCTTGACATTACATCGTCCTCCTTTTTTTGAAAGGCTAAAACACGAGGGTCGTTTTCAACGTCAGTAATAATACCGCTACGCACAAGAGCTTTTAAACCCTCAGCCTCTTTTGATATAGAGTCGTACTCCGCACTGATAGATTCAACCTCAGCCAAAATAGCTGTGTCCTCTACCTCAAAGCCCTTTTCTAATTCAGTCTGCGTCTTACGCATATTGAACTCCATGAAGTCTTTGATTTCCTGAGCAGACTCTACATCTCCAGCGTCAGTAAACGCATCAAGCGTAAATATCTTCTTGTCACCCGTCTTCTTGCTCTTTACAAGAACAGCGTCATACCCTGCTCCTGCCTGCTCGAACTCAAAGTCTTGACCGTACATCTCGTTAAGTTTAGGTACGGTAACCTCCTCGTCCTGAGAAATCATCTCAGGCGTTATGTCTGTGTATGGGTCTACTGGAGCAGGCTGCTCCTCAACAACCTCAGTCTCTGTAACAACCGATTCGCCATCGGGTGTAGGGGATTCTGATACCATAGCCTCTTCCTTCTGAACCAAAGGCGTAGGAGCCAATTCGGTAGATGGCTGTTCGGAAACGACTTTTTTTTTTACAGGATACTTAATATCAAAATCTTCTCTACTCTTTGTGTAAAGGCCATCACGGGACACTACATTAAATACTTGTTCTCTGTATTCAGAATTTTCATACTTAACTTGAAAGTCCTCAAAAGAATTAGTGTAATATCCATCTCTTACGAGAACGTCATAAAGTTTTTGCAGTTCTTCCATATTAGTCTAATTCTCCACCTTTTGTTGATACATCTCCTGACTTAATACCTGAGTGTGATTTCTTAAGTAACGCTGTTAATTGCTCTTCAATGTCGTTAGCATCTGCTCCTAACCACACTTTTTCTTCTGCCCCACCAATTGTTAAAAACATAAAATCACCGCTTATCCTTGGCTTTAAAGAGTCGTTTCCAGTTAAGGATATATATTCTTTTACCGAAAGCATAGCGTCACCTTTTCTCTCAGTTAAAGTAGAAAAGTTTCTCATTTTTATAACTCCCTCTTCCTCAACATCTTCCCAAGGAATAGTGACAGTTCTTTTTACAGAAAGAGTTCCTGTTTCATCCACAAAAGCATCCGCACCTGAATCACCCGCCTCATCTAAAACACTCAAGAGATTGTCATCACCCGTTAACGCAGGCCCAATACTCTTCACAAAAGCATCTTCACTGGATGTGTCGGCAGGTATTGTTTTTTCAAGAAGTTCGTCAGGATATTTAGGGTTGTAATACGATATAACCAAACCGTCTTTAGATACTTTTGCCTCCTTAAGAACATGGTCTTTAGGAACCATCGCATCCAATTGCTTAGAGTATGTACCCAACACACCGCTTTTTTGAGATGCGTTACCCCTGTAAAGTTCACGCATCCTATTAATGTCTTTAATCCTAACATCAGTATCCTCCTGCGCTTGTCTTTGGTCGCGCGTTTGTGGCTTAGGCGCATCAACAGTTCGCTCATAGCCAATCATGGTTCTTAACCCCTTCATCGCAAGCTCTGACGCTGTGTCTTTCTGAGTATCGGTAAGTGTAGATTCAAGACGACCACCATTGTTCTTCTTAACCCATATCAAGTCATCTCTCACTAAACTTGGATTATCTTTCTGTAACCTCTTAAGCTCTAAAAGAACATCATCCTCACTATCTGCTTGAAAGTACTTGTAGTCCTTACCACTGTTGTCCGAAAGAATACTTGCCTGCTGATTAACATCAAGACCCTCAAGCCACTGTGTTCGCACAGTATTCTCAAGGTCAAGACCAGCTACCTCCGCTGCGGGGTTAACTGTTTTCACACCGTTCTCATCAATGGTAATAGCACCAACACTCTCAGCGTACTTAGATAAACCATCCGTTAAGTCGTACTTGTCGTACTTGTTCATCATACGAATCTGTACATCACCTATGCCTTCAGAAGTACCATTCACATCGTCATGCATACGAACCATACCTGACACTGGGTCAATCATTAACTGATGATTCTTCAAGTCAATAATACTCTGAACCTCAGTCATGTTCATGGCCTCAAGACCACCAGCGACACCCTCCTCTTGCCTTGTCAAAGCTTGGTTGACAGACTCTTTATAAGCTGAGGTAACAACCTTAAG
>TARA_R110002050_G_scaffold81467_1_pt1 | contig 11615 bp, 9 predicted proteins | sample TARA_R110002050 | Tara Oceans TARA_R110002050 (sample SAMEA4396988) | marine metagenome | biome: Polar Biome; feature: [DCM] deep chlorophyll maximum layer (ENVO:01000326); material: water (ENVO:00002006), including particulate matter (ENVO:01000060) such as... | depth 25 m
AAGGCTAATCTATAACTTTTGTAAACCATGTATATTAACGAACATGTAAACCTACTTTGAATTGGAAGACCTAAATGACCGAATTAGGAACGTAGATTCTGAAATGTCGGATTGTCAGAATAAATTGGACAGAATGAAAAAACGAATTCCACTCGGAATTCTTATATGTATAGCATTGGCTTTTCTGTTTCCATATTTGCCTGGAAGACGCGGTAGAAGACCGATGATAGAAACCTGGGATTATAACAATGCTGTAATATTTAGCGCAGTTATTTTTGCAATTATTTATCCAATAGGATACACAATCGGTAAAAATAAATTGGAGAAAAAACTCAGAGAATTAAAACTAAAAAAGCACCTATTTGAAAAAGAGTTGCGGAATTAAAACACTAAAGCTAACAAAACCTAAACGTAATGCGGACTTTAGGGCAAAACCGAAAGGTCTGTGTATATTTATAATGTCGCTAAATCTTATGGATTTAGCTTTGGACAAAACAAAAAAAAGCAAAACAATAAGCTTTAGCTTCGTGCTCAGACGGTAACGAAATGTTTCCTTGCCTTCGCACTACGCTTAGCTAAAACGTTACCAATCATATAGAAATCAGCAGAATGAATAAAAATATCATAGCAGTACTTTTTTTGCTAATAGGGATTAATCAGGTAAAATCACAAGATGCTGCACAAGTTATAATTGGTACAAAACATTCTCTAAGGTCAAATATCCTGAATGAAGAAAGGGAATATTGGATTAGTCTTCCTGACTCATACAATGATAAAGAATCATCCTATAAAAGTTATCCGGTGCTCATCGTACTTGATGGGAATATGCACTTCAAAGCGATATCAGGTATGGTCAACTATATGAGTTCTGATATATATAGAAGCCGAACAATTCCAGAAATGATTGTAGTTGCCATTCAAAATGTTGATAGAAGAAGAGATTACACACCAGACAAAATCATAACAGTTAGAGAGAATAATACAGGCGGTGGAGAGAACTTCCTAAGTTTTTTAGAAGATGAGCTGATTCCCGAGTTGGATCAAAAATATAGAACAGAGCCTTATCGAATCCTTTTTGGGCATTCTTTAGGAGGTTTGTTGGCTACTCACACCTATATGAAAGAAAAGACCCTTTTCAATTCATTTATTGCGGTTGACCCAAGTTTTGGGACATGGGATTCAGAAACCATGGATAAAAAGTTAGATTCCCTGACAGAACAATCATTTGAAAGATTCATTTACATAGCCACAGCCAATTGGGGCAAAAGGAATATTAGAAATCGTGATCGTCATGTTCGATTATACGAGTCATTGCATAGTAAATGTAAAGGTGAGTTACCTGCAAAATTAGAATACTTCGATAATGAAGATCATAGCTCAGTTCCAATCATTGCCTTTCATAACGGAATCTCCGCAATTTTTGAAGGATATGGAATTTCCTACCGTGATTTAGAAGATAAAGAACAACTAACTCAACATTTTCATACACTTTCGGAAAGACTTTCATACGATTTTCAACCTCCCGAGTATCTTGTGAATCAATTGGGTTATAGAATGTTACAAAGTGAAAATGATAAAGACAAAGCCAACGCATTAGAATACTTTATCTTGAATGTAGAAAATTTCCCTATATCTCCTAATTCCTATGATAGCTTAGGAGAAGCCTATGAAGTATTAGGTGATACTAAAAAAGCAATTGAAAACTATGGAAAATCTCTTGAACTAAATCCAGATAATGAAAACGCCAAAATGAAAATAAAAAAATTAAGCAAGAGCGAATAAATACGATTGGTAACATTGGCTATACGTAATGCGGGTTTTAGTGCTTAATTGAAAGTAAATTATTATTAATAAACATAACGCCAAACTGAAAGTGAAGTGCATTTTAATCCCGCACTACGCATAGCCGAGACCGTTGTGCTTCATTATGACAAACCGTTAACCAATGATAAAATTCTTTAGAAAAATTCGGCAAAAACTATTAACTGAAAACAACTTCAGTAAATATCTTCTTTACGCCATTGGAGAAATTATGCTTGTTGTTATTGGTATTGTTATCGCACTTCAATTAAATAACCTAAACGAGAATAATAAAAATGACATATTCGAAAATGAAATACTTTCTCAAATTCAAGAAAATTTAAAAAGCGATAGGTTAGTCTTAAAAAAAGTTGAATTAAATTTTAGAAAAGCTATATCATCTTCTAATAAGATTTTAAATGCAGTAGAATCTCAAAAAACTGAGGATAGTATTAAAATTTGGCTCGCCGAAATAATACAGTTTGACAGGTTTCAACCTCTTACTAATGCTTATGAAGTATTGAAATCAAATGGGTTGGATAGAATTTCAAATAAACAATTACGGTTCTTAATAGGAAAATATTATGACGATGATGCCCTGAGAATGATAAAAGCAACCAACGATATCGAATTGGCTTTTAATGACCATTGGATACCAATATTATTTGAAGAAACAGTTGAATTTGAATTTAAAAAATCAATTGAGCTAAAAGATTACAGCGTTTTACTGAAATCTTCAAAAGAACGGAATATTTTAAAATTAAATCGTGACAATTATTCTTCTGGAATTAGTAAAATTAGTAGCGGTATAAGTTCGATTGAAGAAATACAAAGTTTAATAGCAAAAGAAAAATAACGAAAGCACAACAAAACCTACAAAAAATAAGGGCCTTGGGCTTAATCGCAGGGTTTGTGTATTTTTATGATTTCCGCTAAATCTTTAGGATTTTGCTTTAAACAAGGAAAAGAAAAACAAAACAAAAAAATTTTGCTATGTGCGTGGAGGAAAGCAAACGATAGTTTGCACCCATACTATTTATAGCCAAACCGTTTTGCTTCATTATGACAAACCGCTAACCAATGATAAAATTTTTTAGAAAAATTAGATTTGACTTAATAGAAAAAAATAATCAAGTTTTTGCCACCGTAGCTTCAAAGTCTATTAAGAATGAGTTTTTAAAAAACAATCCGCTTAAGTGCAAGTTCAAAATCTCATTCGAATCTGGGAAAATTTCAAAAATCGAGGATTTTGAATACCTAGGTACTGATTGGAATAGCTGGCAAAGTCAAAGAGATTCTTTAGTAAATTGGATAAGTAAAAATCATCCTGAACTAGATGGTTTTGTAAATGATATGACCAAGAAGGGTTCCGTAAAATATGTAAAGGCGATTGAACTATATGAAAATGATAGAAAGGCATTTTAGCAAATTTGCCAAAGCCATATCATTTTTAGTTTTGACGTATTCAGCATTTTATGGGATTTTATAATTAGGGTTTTTAGTCTTTAGAAATGCTATATTTATCTATATGAACGATGTCTTAATTAGTCTGCGGAAAGAACTACATACCTACCCTGAAGTTTCTGGTAAAGAGAATGATACCGCGAAACGCATTGTTGAATTTGTACAGGATTATCGTCCAACCAACATCATTGAAAATATCGGTGGTGAAGGGGTAGCTATCGTCTATGAGTTTGGGGATAATGGGCCAACCGTGGTCATTCGATGCGAACTAGATGCGTTACCGATTTTAGAGGAAAATACTTTTGAACATCGATCTAAAAACAAAGGTGTTTCGCATAAATGTGGGCATGACGGGCATATGGCAATCGTAGCTGGTTTATCTATTTGGTTGGCAGAAGCTCAATTCAAAAATGGAAAGGTGGTGTTACTTTTTCAGCCTGCAGAAGAAACAGGAAAAGGGGCGGCAAACATGTTAGCAGATGTTAAGTTTACAAGCCTTGCGCCAGATTATGTTTTTGCACTTCATAATTTACCAGGTCAGAAATTACATTTCATAGTAGTGAAACCTGGCTATTTTACGGCCACGGTACAAAGTCTGTGTATTCAATTGAAAGGAAAAAAAGCTCATGCCTCTGAACCAGAAAATGGAGTGAATCCGTCACTAGCAGTGGCAGAGTTGATTCAGGTATTTTCCTCGTTTGCTAATCCGAATTTTGAAAGTAATGATTTTTCATTGTTGACACCGATTTGTATAAACATTGGTAAGAAAACCTACGGTATTTCCCCTGAAAATGCAGAGTTGCACTATACAATTCGAACATGGAGCGGTCAGTTAATGAGTGAGTTAGAAGATAAAATTAAAGATGCTGTTGATGTAGTAGCTAAAAAGTATCAGTTGAGCCATAACATCGATTGGTTCGAGTTTTTTCCTACTTCTGAAAACAATGCGCTCTGCGTGGAATTGGTTGAAAAGGTTACCACGCAAAAAGGATTCGACTTAAAAAAGATGAATACGCCATTAAGATTTGGTGAAGATTTTGGCTGGTTTTCTCAGCACTATAATAGTGCTATTTTCGGTTTAGGGGCAGGAGAACAGCATCCTTCTTTACATCATGCCGATTATGACTTTCCCGATGAATTAATAGATACAGGAATAGCAATGTTTAAGGGATTGATTACAGAAATTTTAGAAGATTAAGACGATTCTTCAACTTTGAGTATGTCATTTTTATAGGCATAGGCTTGCCTTCGAAATATGTAAAAAAGGTATCTTTAAGAAGAATATTTCCAACCAATTCACCATGAAAAATCTATTTCTAGTATTCCTTTTTACAATTCTACTTTTTTCCTGTCAAGAAGAAAAGAAGGCAATGGAACCCGAAGTTCAAAAACCAAATATCATTTACATATTGGCCGATGATTTGGGTTATGCGGAAATTGGGGCTTTTGGTCAAGAGAAAATAGAAACGCCTAATATAGATGCCCTAGCCAAAGAGGGAATGATTTTTACCCAGCATTATTCTAGTGCGCCCGTATGTGCACCGGCCCGATATATGTTTTTAACAGGAAAACATTCTGGTAAAGCATTTATACGCGGTAATGATGAATGGAATGACCGCGGTGATGTTTGGAACTATAAAGCTATGGCGAAAGATTCCACATTAGAAGGTCAACGTCCAGTACCAAAAGGAACGAAGACCATCGCTAATTATCTTAAAGATGAAGGATACAAAACGGCACTAGTAGGTAAATGGGGTTTAGGCGCCCCGCATACGCATTCGATACCCAATGAAATGGGATTCGATTTTTTCTATGGCTTTAACTGCCAAAGACAGGCGCATACCTATTATCCATTACACTTATATAAAAACAGGAATAGGGTTCATTTAGCCAATGACACCATTGCACCAAGTTCACCGTTCCCTAAGGGCGCAGACCCGAAGGACCCAAAAAGCTATAAAGATTATACGTTGACAGACTACGCGCCAGATTTAATGTTCAAAGAGCTGACTGGTTTTGTGGCCGAGAATAAAGATATACCGTTTTTCTTGTATTGGGCAACTCCGATTCCACATGTGGCATTGCAAGCGCCACAACGTTGGGTAGATTATTACATTGAAAAATTCGGACCAGAAGAGCCTTATTTATCAGGTGAAGGAAATGGGTATTTTTCACATCAGAATCCGCATGCGGCCTATGCCGCCATGGTTTCTTATTTCGATGAGAATGTAGGCAAGTTGGTGAAGCAGTTAAAAGACGAAGGTATTTATGATAACACCTTAATTGTTTTTACTTCAGATAATGGTCCAAGTTATGCTGGTGGCGCCGACCCCGAATTCTTTGATAGTGCTAAACCATTTGATGGAAAATATGGCAAAGGAAAAGGTTTTGTTTATGAAGGCGGAATTCGGGTACCAACATTTTTTACATGGCCAGGTAAGATTAAGCGGGGTACAACGAGCGACCTACCATCGGCACATTATGATATGCTGGCCACTTTTGCCGATATAGTTGATACACCATTAGCAGAGCAAACCGATGGTATAAGTATTTTACCAACTTTATTGGGTGAAGAAAATCAGTCTCAACACGAATTTATGTTTTGGGAGTTTCCTGAATATGGAGGGCAAGTAGCCATTAGAATAGGCGAATGGAAGGTTATACGTCAACACCTAAAAGATGACAAAGAACCTACAATAGAACTATATAATCTAAACGATGACCCTAGCGAGCAAGTAAATATTGCAGCCCAGCATCCTGAGATATTAGAAGAGGCAGCGGTCATCTTCAAGAATGAGCATACTAAAGCAGAAACAGAACGCTTTCAAATTCCTCTTATAGAACAAGGATTGTTAGAAAGGTAAATGAACTGGAAAATTTTGTTGCTTCTTTTCGCATTCTTAAGTTTAATTGTATTTTGCAAGGATGGAATAATTGGTAGTATTCTAAATTTAATACTTGTCCAATTATTAATACAATTTAAAAAATCTATACTAATTGCTATATCATTATTGAATTAGATGAAATAAGATTTTTAGGAGATATAAATAATCACCAAAATAGTTTTAAGCAAAAATGAAAAACGGAATTAAGAGTAGAATGCTAAGTCTTTTATTTTTCACAGCATTGTTAGTGCAGGCTCAAGCACCGAAATGGGATAACCCTGAGTGGGAGAATCCTGAAATATTTCAGATTAATAGAGAAGAACCAACAGCATCCTTATACCGATATGAAAATGCAAAAATGGCATTGGAGAATGAGAGTTGGGAGAATTCCTCTTTTTATCAATCGTTAAATGGTGAATGGGATTTTAAGTATGTTGCTAGTGTACCAGAGCGCCCGACCACTTTTTTTAATACCGATTTTGATACATCGGGTTGGGATAAAATAGCTGTACCATCAAACTGGGAATTGAAAGGATATGGTATTCCTATTTACACGAATGTTGTGTATCCTTATCCAAAGAACCCTCCATTTATTCCTCATGATATTAATTCCGTTGGTAGTTATAAACGTCATTTTGAAACTCCTAAAAACTGGAATGGAAAAGATGTTTATCTCCATTTTGGAGGCGTAAGCGGAGCCATGTATGTGTATGTTAACGGGCAAATGGTTGGCTATAGCGAAGGCAGTAAAACACCTGCAGAATTCAATATTTCCAAATACCTTAAAGATGGAGAAAATTCTTTGGCGGTGCAAGTATTGCGCTGGTCGGATGCTAGCTATATGGAAGATCAAGATTTTTGGCGTTTAAGCGGTATTGACCGTGATGTTTATCTATACGCTACTAATACGGCAAGCATAAAAGACTACACGGTTATAGCAGATTTAGATGAAACCTACACCAACGGTAAATTCAGTTTAGATTTAAAATTGTCGAATACCGGTAAGAAATTAAAAGGTTATCAAGTAGAAGTAACCCTATTAGACGCTGCTACCGAAGTTTTTTCTGTAAATCAAAATTTAGATTTAAATACAGGTAACACATCAGTGAAGTTTGCTCAAGAAATTAAAGATGTAAAAACCTGGAATGCTGAAAAACCGAATCTGTATTCATTGCTCTTTACATTAAAGGACAAGAAAGGCAATGTTACAGAAGCTATAAGTTCTAAAATCGGATTCAGAAAAATTGAAATCAAGAACAATCAATTTTTAGTGAATGGACAACCTGTATTAATAAAAGGGGTAAACCTACATGATCATGATGAAGTTACCGGTCATGTTATCAGTGAAGAGGTTACGCTAAAAGATATGGAGGAAATGAAGCGAAACAATATCAATGCGATTCGCTGCAGTCATTACCCAAAGAATGAATTTTTCTATAGAATGGCCGATAAATATGGCTTTTATGTAGTTGATGAGGCAAACATTGAAATTCATGGAATGGGTACGACCAACCAAGGTTTAGATGGTGATGAAGAAGCAATTAAAATTCATCCGGCATATCGACCAGAATGGAATGCTATGCATCTAGATAGAACGATCCGTATGTTCGAACGCGATAAAAATTATACTTCAATTGTTACATGGTCTTTGGGTAATGAAGCAGGTAATGGTCAAAACTTTTTTGATACGTATAATTGGTTAAAGGCACATGATAGTACGCGACCAGTACAATACGAAGGCGCAACCAACTTCTCAAATACAGACATACAAGCACCAATGTATGCAACAATTAAACAAACAATTGAATACGCGGAAAATGACCCTAAAAGACCTTTAATTCAATGTGAGTATGCACATGCAATGGGTAATAGTGTGGGTAATTTACAAGACTATTGGGATGTTATTGAAAAGTATGAGGTATTGCAAGGCGGTTTCATTTGGGATTGGGTAGATCAAGGTTTAAAAACAACCAATAAAGACGGAGTAGAATTCTACGCCTTTGGTGGAGATCTAGGAGGAGCTGAATTACAGAATGATAACAACTTTTGTTTAAACGGATTAGTGAACCCTGATCGTTCGGCACACCCATCTTTATATGAGGTTAAAAAAGTATATCAAAATGTAAAGTTCAGGTCTGATAATCCAAAATCGGGCAAGATCAGTTTAAAGAACATGTACGACTTCACGAATTTATCTGAATATGCCTTTTCTTGGAGATTATTGGAAAACGGAGTAGAAGTAGCAAAAGGCCATATCGCAGATGTAGATATCGCGCCATATGCAACCAAAGAAATTCAGATAGATTTACCAGAACTACTTAATTCAGATTCAGAATATCACTTGAACGTTTACATGACCACTAAAAAAGAAGGTGTACTTATTCCTGAACATTTCTTATTGGCCTATGAGCAATTTCAATTAACGGATTATAGACCATCGGTATTTGAAGATACTATAGACGGACTTGAAGTAACCAAAGCGGATGGTATTATTGTTGTGAAGGGCGATGGTTTTGAAATAGGGTTTAATAGTACCGATGGTAGTTTAATATCCATGGATTATGGTCAAGGAAATCTATTACAGAAAGGACCAAGTGTAAATTTCTGGCGTGCTCCAACAGATAATGATTATGGCTATAATATGCCAAAGCTTTTAAAACAATGGAAGCAAGCAACGGAAACTCAAAACATGATCAGCTTAGAGGTTAATTCTAATGAGGGCAAGAAGATTATAGATGCGGTAAAGCTTTCAGCGAATCCTTTTAAAATTAGGAAAGACCTTAAGCTAATGGCAAATTATGATTTGCCAGCAGTTAATGGTCAGGTGAATATTACCTATACCATTAACAATAAAGGTGAGATTTTAGTAAGCACCCAATTATCTGGCATTCAAGAGAGCTTACCTATTTTACCAAGATTTGGTAATAACCTTATTATTGATAATAGCTATGACCAAGTAAGATGGTACGGTAGGGGAGAGCATGAAAATTATCAAGATCGTAAAACTTCTGCATTGGTCGGGTTGTATGGTGCTAGTGTTTCCGATTTGTATTTTGAATATATCCGTCCGCAAGAGAATGGAAATAGAACGGATATTAGAACGTTGACGTTTGAAAATTCAGACGGGAAGGGAATTAGAATTAGTGCCCCACAATTGTTTAGTTTTAGTGCACACCATCAATTGAATTCTGATTTTGATGAAGGTATGGGAAAAAGGCAACAACATACTTTCGATATTCCAAAAAGGGATTTAATCAATATCAATATAGACCACAGTCAAATGGGTGTTGGTGGTGATAACAGCTGGGGATTACTTCCACACGAAGAATATCAAATTAAACCAGAAAACCTTTCTTTTCAATATGTGATTAGTCCGATACGATAATTCGTTAAAGAGGGCATCCATTTATCAAAGAAAGTTATTAGTAAAAATGAAGCATGAAAAATAGATTTAACATTCTAGCATTGGGTATACTTTTGGTGGCGCTGATAAATTGTAACTTAGAAACTAAGGAAAAGAAAAGTCCAGAAACAAATACAGTAAAGCCGAATAGCACTTCGGAAGTTGAAAAATACGCTATTCTAACTAACAAACCGGATGGATTAATTGCACCAGAAGGCATGGTGTGGGTGCCTGGCTCCACGTTTAAACAAGGTGCAGTTGCTAGCGATAAGATGGCTATGGACCATGAAAAACCTGCTATAAGTGTTTTGGTTGATGGCTTTTTTATGGATGCTACAGAAGTGACCAACAGGCAATTTGCTGAATTTATAAAAGCTACTGGCTATATAACTATCGCGGAAAGAGGAATAGATTGGGAAGAACTTAAAAAACAAGTACCACCAGGCACGCCAAAGCCACATGATTCTATTTTGCAACCTGGTTCATTGACCTTTAAAAAATCTAAGTCTCCGGTTGCTAACCTTTATGATTTTTCCCAATGGTGGAACTGGACCATCGGAGCAAATTGGCAACACCCAAACGGACCAGAAAGTACTATTAAAGGGAAAGAGAATTATCCTGTTGTTCAAATCGCTTATGAAGATGCCTTGGCATATTGTGAATGGGCCAATAGACGCTTACCAACAGAGGCGGAATGGGAACTGGCGTCAAGAGCAGGTTCGTATGGGACAATTTATAATTGGGGTGATGACGCAAGCGTTTTGAGTAAGAAGGCAAATACCTGGGAAGGTGATTTTCCGGTTAATAATAGTATGGCTGATGGGTTTGAATTACGTGCACCTGTAAAATCATATCCTGCAAACGCTTATGGTCTATATGATATGGCAGGTAACGTATGGGAATGGACGAGCGATTGGTACAATGCCAATTATTATAAAGAGATGAAGGTTCAAAACACTGTCTTGATCAATCCTACCGGGGCAAATAGTCCGTTTACACCAAATAATCCGCTTGCCAAAGAGAAAGTTATTAAAGGAGGTTCGTTTTTATGTAGTGATTCTTACTGTGCGAGTTATCGCGTGTCTGCCCGTATGGGCTCAAGTATGGATTCTTCCCTTGAACACACAGGTTTCAGAACAGTAGCGAGTGTAGTTATGTTAACTAAATAATTGGGTAATAGATATTATTCCATGCACTTTAGAAGTCGGTCTAGCTCAATACCTTTGGTGCGGCTAATAGGGATTTTTTGGTCTTTTATTTCAATGAATTCATGATTGTATCGTTCAACCATGCTTAAGTTAACGATATACGATTTGTGTATTCTTAAAAATTTATCATCACCGAGCTTAATATGAAAAGAGGTTAAAGTGGATAGAATTACGTAATTACGTTCTGGGGTTATTACTTTTACATAATCACCAAGCGCCTCTACCCATTGAATATTATGAATGTTAAGCTCAACCTGTTTCAAATTATGTTTAACTACCAATTTGTTTTCGGGTTTGCTTTTAGCGGTATTTTTAATTTTGCTAATAGCTTTGTTGACAGCAAATTCAAATCTGGCTTTACTATAAGGTTTTAATAGAAAATCGATCGCATTATAATCAAATGCTTCTAATGCATATTTCGAATTTTGACTGGTAATAATTACTTGTGGTATTGTTTTCAATCCTGCTAAAAACTCAAATCCATTCATAGTGGGCATCTCGATGTCAAGAAATAACAAATCAATATGTGATGAATTAATTTTTTCTAAGGCCTTGGTACTACTGGTAAATGAATATAAAAGTTCTAGGTTCGAAGTTTTATCTATGACCTGTTCCAATAAAGTACGTTGTACTTTTGAATCTTCAACTATGGCACATTTTAATTTTTTCATGTAACAATACATCATTGGTTCTACAATACTTACGTGTTGTATGTAGAGAAAGTTCATTTTTTACATTTTTTATGATAATATTATAGTTAAGATAAACTGATTGAAATTATAGATTAGGTATGTGATTATCCAATGATTGGATTAAAACTTTTGATAACTTAATTGCAAGTTTTTTGCTCAAAAA
>TARA_R110002050_G_scaffold243212_3_pt1 | contig 11611 bp, 11 predicted proteins | sample TARA_R110002050 | Tara Oceans TARA_R110002050 (sample SAMEA4396988) | marine metagenome | biome: Polar Biome; feature: [DCM] deep chlorophyll maximum layer (ENVO:01000326); material: water (ENVO:00002006), including particulate matter (ENVO:01000060) such as... | depth 25 m
CTGGTGGCCATTAACCACTATGTTGCACTACGGTGTCCGGACTTTCCTCCATTCATTTTCATGAACAGCGATAAGGCAATCTACTTACCCGCAAAACTACAATAAACTAAAACTAAAATCTAAATTAAAATGAATTTTCAAAGGCTAGTTTTAGAATTCCGTTGAAATTGATATTCCATGTAAATAGGACATTAAACATTTGGGCGTTCCCCTAAAAAGGGTCAGGCTTTATTCGTTGATTTATATTTTTAAACTATAGAACTTATGAATAAAAATATTTCTCTACTCGCTTCCTCCTAGCGTCGGCGAGCTCAAACAATTAGCCTGCGGTGAGCGTAGTCGAACCGTTCAATCCTTAACGCGAGTGTTTGCTAGCTTATGCTTTTTTTAATTTTTGGAGAGTGTTCGTTAAGGGATATGTATGAAACATAGCGTATAAAAAGACGCTAACTTTTCTGGTAAAGAAATAGCTATGTTTTATACACGTCTTGTTGGCGTGTCGTTATTTTTCCGATTCTACATATTTTTTGAAGTTCCCTAAAATTGCTTGCCAGCCATTTTTTTGTTGTTCATCCGAATTCGTTCCTTCCGCATCAAAAGTCTCAATTAAAGTCACTTCATTCCCTTTATCTAAAAAGTTGATTCTTACTAATCTTCCATCAGACATTTTATAAGTAATCAATTCCTTTTCGATTACTTTTTCGTAATCTCCAACAAAATCAAAACCCATACTTCCGTCTTTGGCTTCCATTCTCCAAGAAAATTTGCCATTAGGTTTTAAGTCATTTTCTGCTTTCGGACAACTCCATTCATCAGTTGCAAAATTCCAATTAATAATATGTTCAGGTTTTGTCCAATAACTCCAAACTTTATTTATACCTGCTTGGATTGTAGTTTGTACAGTAATTATCGATTTGTTCTTTGATTTCATATCCTTTGTTTCTTATTCGCCTTTCAATAACATTATTGTTCGCATTTTTTTATTTCTCAACAAGATACTTAGCCATATAAGTATTCCGAAAATTACTGGAAATAATATGTTAGTGATTGGATCGTTGTGAATTACGTGAGTAGCAACTGCTCCACCTAACCAAGCTGTAAGAAATAAACCTCCAATGAATGTCGTTTTTGGAATTGCATATAAAATAGTAGAAATTAATAAAACAATTCCCAAATATAAAACAGAAGTTTTTGGGTAACCCATTTCAAAAGCTCCATTAACAGCCATTTCAGTTTGTAAAAGATTATTAAAAGCACCCATTAATAACATTATTACTATCAGGCTTTGTAGAATATAAGAAGTCCACAAAATACTTTTCGTTTTTTTACTATTTGCTTCCATTCATATTAGTTTTGTTGTAAATACTCATCTAGATTATTAAGAGCCATAGAAAAACCTTCTTTAAAGCCCATTTCAATTACTTTTTCAAGGTCGGCAAGACTTTCATAAGTAGCTAATATTGTGACAAGTGTCTTATCCAATTTTATTTCGCTAAATGTATTTTTACATAGCGTTCTTGGCACATCATAATTTGTAATACCATTTTCATCACAAAATGCATCTAAACCTGTAAAACTTTTTTTTGAGTCTATTTTCTGATATTCATTTTTACACCAATGTTTATCCTTTTCAGGATTTATCATATAATACAGCCACATACCTCCTTCTCTAAAGTCCATTGATTTGGTAACTGTTTTATAAGGTTTTGGTGCCCACCATTGATCAAGAATTTCGGGTTTGGTCCAGGCATCCCATACCAAATCAAGGCTTCCATCAAATTCTCGCTGCACTGTAACAGTGTTATTTTCTTTATTTATAATAAAATTGAATAATAAGTTGTTTTTCATTGTTCTTTAGACTTTAAATTAATTAATACTTGATCAAGTTGATTAAATCGGTTTTCCCATATTTCTCTAAATTGTTCCAACCACTTGTCTATTTCTTTCATTTTTTCAATTTTTATTTGATAGTAAATCTCACGTCCTTGTTGATTAGATTTAATGAGTTCACACTCGTTTAAAATTTGAATATGTTTAGATATTGTTGGTCTTGCTACATCAAAATTTTTCGCAATTGCTCCAGCTGTCATAGTTTGTGATGCTAATAATACTAAAATTGAGCGTCTTGTTGGGTCTGCAATTGCTTGATATATATCTCTTCTTAATTTCATTGCGGAGTTATTTGGCTACAAATATAAATGAAGTTATTTGACTACGCAAAAGTTTTATATTTTTTTTTGAAAATGAAGTTTGCTTATGGCTAGAAGTTTCCTTGAAGAACCACCAACGACTTGATATGAAATCGTTTTAATAATAAAAGAAGTAATCATTTATGTCTGATATAGTCAAGAAAAAACATATCATCACAATTAGTTTCATTTGTTAATAACTCCTATTAAATTCTAAGTACAAAATTCCAAATTCTAAATTGAATTTTTAACTTTGTAAACTATACAATAAACATCAAAAGATATTTAAATAATTAGGCAATTTGGAACACTTTGTAGTATCGGCTAGAAAATACAGACCTCAAACGTTTAAAGACGTTGTGGGACAGCAGGCTATTACAAATACCTTACTAAATGCCATTGAACACAATCATTTAGCACAAGCTTTACTCTTTACAGGACCTCGAGGTGTTGGTAAAACAACCTGTGCCCGTATTTTGGCTAAAATGATTAATAGTGAAGGCAATGAAACCGAAGATGAAGATTTTGCTTTTAATATTTTCGAATTAGATGCCGCATCAAACAACTCGGTTGATGATATTAGAAGTTTAACCGATCAGGTTCGTATTCCGCCACAAGTTGGAAAATACAAAGTCTATATTATTGACGAGGTACATATGTTATCGCAGGCTGCTTTTAATGCTTTTCTTAAAACTTTAGAAGAGCCACCAAAACATTGTATTTTCATTTTAGCAACCACTGAAAAGCATAAAATAATCCCAACCATTTTATCGCGTTGTCAAATTTTTGATTTTAAGCGTATTACAGTTAAAGATGCCAAAGGCTATTTAAAATATATAGCAGAAGAACAAGGTATAACTGCCGATGATGATGCGCTACATATTATTGCTCAAAAAGCAGATGGTGCTATGCGTGATGCGCTTTCTATATTTGATAGGGTTGTTAGTTTCTCAGGAAAAAACCTAACAAGACAAGCGGTTACAGAGAATTTAAACGTCCTTGATTATGATACTTATTTTACAAGTACAGATTATATTTTAGAAAATAAAATACCAGAGCTTTTACTGCAATTTAACAATACACTATCAAAAGGTTTTGACGGGCATCATTACATTGCTGGTTTAGCATCTCATTTTAGAGACTTGTTAGTAAGCAAAACACCTGAAACAATAGAATTGCTTGAAGTAGGCGATCAAACAAAAGCAAAATACTTAGAACAGTCTCAAAAAGCATCACAAGACTTTCTGTTAAAAGGGATAGAACTTGCAAACGACTGCGATCTCAAGTATAAATCCAGTAAAAACCAACGGCTACTCGTCGAATTATGTATCATGCAGCTTGCCTCTATCACTTTTGATGGAGAAAAAAAAAATAGCAAACATTACATAATACCAGCTTCTTATTTTAAAAAGAAAGGCATTACGCCTATTCCTGTTAAAGTTCCTGAGCAAGTTTCTGCACAAAAAAATACAACTCCAAATAAAACAGAAGAAACTCATGTAGGTTCTAAACATATAGAATCTTTACAAATAAAAGAGCCTCCTAAAATTGTATTAAATCAAAATACAAAAAGAACTTCTGGGCTTTCATTAAGCAGTATACGAGCAAAAAAAGAACATCAAATAAAACAAATGGATGTTGTTGTTGATGAAGAAGATTTGCCAAAAGAAGATTTTACCGAAGAAGACTTAGTAAACCATTGGAAAAAATTTACACAGATTTTAATTGAAAAAGGAAAGCACAATTTGGCTTCCATTCTATCCATGGATATTCCAAAAGTAAAAGGAACAACGCTACATTTAGAATATCCAAATGCAACAAATAAAGTAGAATTAGAACGTCAACAATATGATTTAATGTCATATTTAAGAAAATCGCTAAATAACTATGATATTAGTCTAGAAATTAGCGTTAACGAAATTCTTGAAAAACAATATACCTATACGCCAGCAGACAAATTTGAGAAATTAAATGAAAAAAATCCTAATTTAGACCTTTTAAGAAAAACGTTCGATTTGGATATTTAAAGCTTTGTATATGAAAAAATTATTACTATTTATTTTATTATTATGCTAGGACTTAAACTACCGACAGACCCGCGTTGGGTAAACATTGTAGAAAAAAATATTGAAGAAATACTTACCGATCATGCCTTTTGCGAACAAAAAGCAACAAGCACAGCCATTTCATTAATTGTTAGTTTTCCTGAATATACAGAGCTAGTACAAGAAATGACAGCTTTGGTAAAGGAAGAAATGAGTCATTTTAAAATGGTGCACGATATCATTATAGAACGTGGTTGGGTTCTTGGTAGAGATAGAAGAGATGATTATGTTTTACAACTTATAAAATTTTTTCCTAAAGGCGGTAGCAGAACCACACAATTGGTTCACAGACTTCTATATGCTGCATTAATTGAAGCAAGAAGCTGTGAGCGTTTTAGGTTATTATCAGAAGCATTAGAAGATAAAGAATTAGCTACGTTTTATAGAAACTTAATGGCTAGTGAAGCAAATCATTATACCATGTTTTTAGGGTTTGCTAGAAAGTATGGCAATAAAAAAGAAGTTGACACCAAATGGCAACAACTTCTTGAATATGAATCTGAAATCATAAGTGATTTAGGTAAAAATGAAGCTATACACGGTTAAAACTTGTAACCAACTCCAATTTGTATATTTGTATTTTTTGCTTCAACACCAAAAGTGTCATCAAAAACATTTGATAAACCATAAGTATATCTAATATCTGCAAATAATACATGGGTTAATTTATATTCTATTCCAGCAACACCAGAATATGCGAAATCTTTAACACCATCTTCATACTTGTGAACTTTTAATCCAACTTGTGGACCTAAGCCAAAATGAATTTTTTCACTTAATCTAAATCTAAACAAAATAGGAGCTTGAATATAATCTAAATTTATAGTTTCTTCTTTAGCGCCTTCTGCAGAAAACTGCAATTCAGGCATAATAGAAATTGTTTTTGATAAGCTTATAGTTGCAAAAGCACCAAAGTATATACTATTACGATGTTTGTTTGCTATTGGTAAAGCATCATCAAAGTCTAAGTTAGAGATATTTAAACCTCCTCTTACACCATACTTTACGTCTTGTGAAAATCCGTAAAAAGAAACAACAAGTAGGGTTGTTAATAGTAATAATCTTTTCATAATTAAATAGTTTTGGGTTATAATTATATGACGACGAATATATATCAATTATGTTATATACTAATATTTTAAAAGACAAAGTGCAAAATATTACTGTGTATTGCTAGAAACAGTATCATAATAAATGCTTTTTATTATACCATCTGCCAATCCAATTTTTGGAACATAAATGTTTTTTGCTCCACTCCATTTCATTGATGATAGATAAATTCTCATAGCAGGAATTATTACATCGGCTCTATCTTGGTTTAAATCAAGTTCAGTAATTCGCTCTTCATAAGAATACGTTTGGAGCATATTATAGTAAGAGGTCAGGTAAAAATATGTTAATGGTTTCCCCATTGCTTTTCCTGAAATTTTAAATATTTTATTAATATTCCCTCCAGACCCAATAACACTAATTTTATCATAATCCTTGGCATTTACTTTTATCCATTCCTCTAATTCTTGCCAAGATTCTTTTTTTACCATATCGTTAAGCAAGCGAACAGTTCCTATTTTAAAAGAACGAGATGCCACTGGGTTACCTTGATGAATTACTGTAAACTCTGTGCTACCGCCACCAACATCAACATATAAATATGTTTTATTATTATCTATGTATTTATTAAGATCTGTTGCTGCAATAATAGCTGCTTCTTCTTCCCCTCCAATAATATCAATACTAATACCTGCTTGCTCTAAAACTAAATCTACTATTTTTTTACCATTTTCTGATTCTCTCATTGCAGATGTAGCACAAGCTTTATATTTTACTACTTTATGAGATTTCATCAAAAGTTTAAACGCCAACATCGTGTCTAGTACACGCTGTGTATTATCTTTTGAAATTCTATTTTTAACAAAAACATCGGCTCCTAAACGAATAGGAACACGTACTAATGAATTTTTCTTAAACTGAACAGGTTTACCCTTTTGCTCTATAATATTTGAAATTAGTAATCTAACAGCATTTGAACCTATATCGATCGCTGCATATTTTTTTATTGAAAGCATATTAATTTTCTAGCTTTTTTAAATAATAATCGTAAATAGCAAATTGAGATCTTACTTTTTCCTTATCATTTATTTTATATTCGTTTTCATTTGAAGTATTTATAAGTCTTGCTTTTACATTATCATTCCAACAAAAATTAAATGAATCTATCACTTCTTTTTTAATTTCTTCATCATAAATAGGACAACTTACTTCTACTCTATTATATATATTTCTGGTCATCCAATCTGCCGAAGAAATATAAACTTTAGGATTACCATTATTTCCAAATATATAGATTCTTGAATGTTCTAAAAACTTATCTACTATACTAATAACTTCAATGTTTTCGCTCATCCCTTTTACTCCAGGAATTAAACAGCAAATTCCTCTCACAATCATTTGTATTTTAACACCAGCCCTACTAGCTTCGTATAATTTATCAACCATTTTATAGCTCGAAATACTATTCATTTTCAGTCTAACATATCCTTCTTTTCCTGCTTTAACACTTTTAATTTCATTATCAATCAATTTAAAAACTGATGACTGCGTGTAATGAGGAGATGTTATAAGGTGTTTGTATCTATATATTTTATAATTAGTTTGAAAGAAATTAAATATTTTATTGACGTCTTTTAATATTTTTTGATCTGAAGTAAATAATGTGTGGTCTGTATAAATTCTAGCTGTAGATTCATTAAAATTCCCTGTGCTTATAAAACCATAACGCATTATTTTATTATCTTCTTCTCGTTCTATAATACACATCTTACTATGAACTTTTAAACCTGCAACACCAAAAATTAAATTAACACCTTCTTTTTCCATTTGCTGAGCATAAGCGATATTTGCTTGCTCATCAAATCGTGCACGTAATTCGATTGATACCGTTACAGATTTACCGTTAATTGCAGCATTGATTAATGAGCTAGCAATATGTGATATTTCGGCAAGTCTATATATAGTTATCTTTATTGTTTTTACACTTGGATCTAAAGCTGCTTCCCTTAAAAATTTAACTACATATGAAAATGTTTGATACGGTGCGTAAAGCAAATAGTCTTTTTTAGAAATAGCTTCAAAAATACTAGCCTCTAAACTAAGTCCTTTTATAGGTAAAGGCTCTATTTTAGTATACAAAAGATCTTCTCTTCCTAAGCTAGGGAAATCCATATAGTCTCTTCTGTTATGATATCGACCTCCTGGAATGATACTATCTGTTGTATCAATTCCCATTTTTGACATTAAGTAATATAACGTTTCTTTATCAATATTTTTATCATAAACAAAACGAACAGGCTCACCTATTTGCCTATGCTTTACACTATCTGATATTTTTTCAATAAAACTTTTACTTAAATCACTTTCAAAATCTAACTCTGCATCACGAGTAATTTTAATCATGTGTGCGGATATACTCTTGTAATCAAAAATATTAAAAATATCACTTAGACAATGACGCAGTAAATCGTCAATCATTATAATATAATTTTTATCACCTTGCTTAGGTAATTCAATAAATCGATTAATATTTTTTGGTATTTCAATTAATGCAAATTGTCTTTTATCATCAGACATTAACATTCTAACAGCCAAATAAGCAGCACTATCTTTTAGGTTTGGAAGAACAACTAAATCATTTAAAATAATGGTTACTAAAGCAGGACTTACTTTTGTTAAGAAATATCGCTTTATAAAATCATGCTGATTACTATCAATTTGTGTTTCATTGATTATATAAATATTCTCTTCCTCTAATTTAAGTGTAATGTTTTCTAAAATCTCTAAACTTTCACTTTGTTGTTTAATAACTATTTGAGTTATAATTTCAAGCAATTCTTCTGCTCTTATACCACCTAGTTCACTTTTACCGCCTTTTCCTGCTTCAACAATTCTCTTTACTGTTGCATATCTAACTTTGAAAAATTCATCTAAATTATTAGAAAATATTCCTAGAAATCGTAATCTTTCAATTAGCGGAACTGTTTCATCTGATGCTTCTTGTAAAACTCTTCCGTTAAATTGTAGCCAACTTATTTCTCTATTTATATAAATATTATCTTGATTTTCTGGTTTAGTCATTGAATTTAACTGAATTATAATTACTGAACAAATATATTCTATTTCACATAAATAACCTTACAAAAAAGCTTTGTGAAATTGTTAATAATTGTGCTCATTTGATTCAATATTATTGTTTTAAATCTTTTGGGAATAATGTAAATAAAGTTTTACCTAATTTTAAATTATTCCAACTTTTAATATTAAATTCAATAATTACAACACCACAAGTAGGAACATTATCTATATATTGGTTTCCATAGGTATTTACAAAAGCTGTTATAGCATGATTATGTCCAAAAATCATTAAATTTTTAATTGAATCATCACAATTTTTAATAACTCTTAATAAATTTCTGCCTTCGAAATCATATAAATCATGACTAAAACAAACATTTTTTTCTTTAATTTCAAGGTTTGAAATAAATATACTAGCTGTAGTTTTTGCCCGTATAGCGTCACTAGACATGATTAATTCTATGCCTAACATATTATTAGTTAATGCTTTTGAAACCATATTAGCATCATTGGTACCTCTTTCATTTAAAGGTCTTTCATGGTCTATTACATTATATTCCCAAGAAGATTTTGCATGCCGTACTAAAATTAGTTTTTTCATAAAAATTCGATTAAACGCGTTATTTATCGTTAAAATGTTGTTTTTATCGATAAAATTCATTTTATTTGCTTCTTAAAGTTAATTAAAATTAAGTTAAATGAAGCAAATAAAAACTATGATAAAATTAATTATCACAGAACTAAGATGTTAAACAAAAGAAATCGCTATAATATCCTATTAAACCGACGAAGTGTTTAGGCAAACTGTTAATCGAATATATAAGTGATTTATCATTTAATTTTGACTAATATAATTCATATATGTTAATTTGTATTACCTACTTAAAAATGAAACTTATGACCCCAAATAAAATTTCAAACAAAAGTACTGCATTGTTTCACAATGTACTTCCCTCACTGTTTTTTCCCTCGAAAACTTTAATTATTGATTGCTATTTAAATTCATTTTATAACTAAAAAAAGATATAAAGTGTTTATTTACAATATATAACGAACTATTAATCTAGTATAAAGAAATTAATTATGAAAAAAGAATTACTTTTAATTACATGTTTTATGAGCTGCTTTTTTATGTTCAACCTAAGTTTTGCACAAAGCTCAGCATCTGATATAGAATTATATGTTGAAAAAAACAGGAATTATGAATCTACTTTTAAAGGCAATGCCAATTTTAAACTTGTACTAAAGAATACGTCGGCTAAAACTACTACTTATCACTTAAGTACTACAAAATATTTAAAGCCTTGTTCTAATGAAATTAACAAAACAAGTGTTTTAAATAAAAAAAGTGATAAAAAGAATTCAAAAAATAATATTGATTTGAATTCTTTTTTACTTAATAGTAATAAAACAGTACTTAGTAAGCATTCTAAAGAAAAAGGAGGTAAAAATAAAGTCGTATTAAACGGTGGTCAATCTTATAAATTTAATGTCAGTGTGATTGCTCCTGAAGGTACACCTTATAATAGATGGGGTTGTATAGAAGTTAAAGCAACTGAAGATACTTCAGAATTAAATACCGCATCAACTATATTAAGTGTTTTTGTCCCAGATCCTACTGAATTTTAAACACTTTATTTAAGACAATACTCAGTTATAAAAAATAATTTTATGAAAAGTCAATTACAATTTCAAAAAATATATAACAAGAATTTAGTGAAATTAGCATTTTTATTGTTAGTCTTTTTATCTTCCACTGTTAAATTCTTGGCACAAACACAACCCGAGGTTGTCATAAATAAAACAAGTGTACAAAGTACAACAGTATGTAATCAATTTGATGTTACACTTACTATAACAGGAAACCCAAATCCTCAGCCACAGGAGGTGGTTTTAATTATTGATAGATCTGGATCAATGAATTTTGAAGACGATAATGGTAATAAACCTATTACATATGCTAAAGATGCTGCCATTGCTTTTGTAAATAATTTTTTTACACAAAACACATCTGTTGATGATAAAATTGCACTTGTATCATTTTCTAGTAATGCGATTATAGATATCCCTCTTACTGGAAGTACTGGACAAAGTGCTATTATAGCAGCTATTAATGCTATTGTTCCAAATGGAGGAACTAATACTGAAAACGCCATAGAAGTTGCTGATAATTTACTTACCACAACAGGTTCTTTTGATTGTAGAACTAATAGAAGTATTATTCTTTTATCTGATGGTGTTCCTACTTCTAGAAATAATAATGGCGGTAATACAAGTGGCTGTGCAGATAAAGATATAGAAACACTTTGTCAAACAGAAGCCATGCAAGCTGGAGTTAATGCACAAACTACTACTGTATTAGGAGTAGAATATGACCAAAGTATTTTTACAATTGGTTTAGTTGGAGCTATTGAAGGTGCAGAACAAACTAGAGCTGAAATAACATTGACTGGCATACAAAATGCTGGAGTATTTATCACTGAAGATAATGCATATTTACAAGATATTTATGACCAAATATTAGGCCAATTAGTTGCAGCTGCAACACAATTACCAGGACAAGCTTTGGTTACCGACGAAATTCAATCTGGTTTTACTCAAGTTGGTAGTTTTACATCTACAACAAATTTTGGTGGAACAATTAATAATAAAGGTACAGCCACAATTAGTGGTCAAACAATTTCATGGGATCTACCGAATGTAGTTAATGAAACGGTGACTTTAACATATTCAATACAAGCTAATCCAAATTCTTGTGGAATAACTAATTCTGGCGAAGCTATAATATTATACGAAGATTCTTCATGTAATACTCAATCTACTAATTTTACTAATCCAACAATTTGTGTTCCTTGTCCTATTATAGATCCTGTCATTTCTCAAAGTGGATGTGATTCTATAGAATATTCTAGCACATTTGATTCAGGAAGTTGTGGTTCTCCTACATCTAGTGCTTTTAGTTGGGAATTTTTCCTTGATGGAAATTCAATTGGAACATCCAATACACAAAATGGAACATTTAATTATAATGGAACTGCTCCTTTTGAAGGAAACTTAACTGCAGAATTAACTTATAATGGAAATTATGGTACTTGTACACAGCCAAGTGTTACTGAGACTTCTAACACTATTATTGCAGGTGACGAACCTCCTGTAATTGTATGTCCTGGTGATATTAATCAAAATGTA
>TARA_R110002050_G_scaffold93237_2_pt1 | contig 11610 bp, 9 predicted proteins | sample TARA_R110002050 | Tara Oceans TARA_R110002050 (sample SAMEA4396988) | marine metagenome | biome: Polar Biome; feature: [DCM] deep chlorophyll maximum layer (ENVO:01000326); material: water (ENVO:00002006), including particulate matter (ENVO:01000060) such as... | depth 25 m
TGGTATACTTTCCAAACCCGTCCCATCCCGCAAATTTAGACTTTGCAACCATAGCGTCCCATTCATCGTTAGCTACCGGAAAAGTTACCATTTCTTCACCGTTCAAAGTAACACTACCCTTATGCTCTTTATGGTTCACCGTAATGACCATTGTATTCCATTCACCTACTGGTTTGGTTGCATCTTTGGCAGGGGCTACCATATCATACAAAGCCGATGCTTGGTGCGTTGTACCCGCTTTGGCATCTGGATGCTTATCGTTATCTAAAATTTGAATCTCAGGACCGGTTTGATAACCCGTACCAAATTTCTCATCTTCGCTTACTCCCCAAAATACACCACTATTACCTGCTTCCGATATTTTCCAATCAAGTGTCAACACAAAATCGGTATACTCTTTTCTGGTAACCAAATCATGGTTTTTTTGTTCTTCACCTTCCGCTGGTGGAGTATATACCAAGGCATCACCTTCAATTTTCCATGCATCACTTACGCCGTCAGTCTTAAACTCTTTCCACTGATCTAGCGAAGTACCGTCAAACAGTACTTCCCATTCATTTTCAACGACTTCAACTTCTTCTACTACTGTAGCGTTTACCGTTTCTTTCTTTTCTTGCTTACACGACATCATTGCCAATAAACAAGTGGCACTTACCAATAACTTCTTCATTTATCCTCTTTTTTAAAGTCCTAACATTTTCTTCAACATTTCCTTATCTATTTCCGCACCGGCAAAATCATCAAAGGTCTTCTCAGTAGCCTCAATAATATGGTCCGAAATAAATTTAGCCCCTTCACGCGCACCTTGCTCCGGACTTTTAATACAGCATTCCCATTCCATTACTGCCCAAACATCACATCCGTATTGCGTCAATTTAGAAAAGATGGTCTTGAAATCTATCTGTCCATCACCCAAAGAGCGATATCTACCAGCTCTATCTCCCCAATCATTAAACCCACCAAACGCACCTTTCTTACCTGTTGGGTTAAATTCTGAATCCTTTACATGAAAAGATTTTATAAATTCATGGTAATGATCTATATAGGTGATGTAATCTAACTGCTGCAATACAAAATGGCTTGGATCATAAAGAATATTAACCCTTTTATGATTTCCTGTAGCCTCTAAAAAACGTTCAAAAGTATCGCCATCGTGTAAATCTTCTCCCGGGTGAATTTCATAACATACATCTACACCTTCTTTATCAAAATGATTTAAGATCGGCAACCATCTATTTGCCAATTCCTCAAAGCCCATTTCCACTAAACCGGCTGGTCTTTGTGGCCATGGGTGCATGGTATGCCATAGTAACGACCCAGAAAAAGTTGCGTGTGCGTTTAGACCTAATCTTCTACTGGCCGTAGCAGCTTTTTTAACCGTTTCTACTGCCCACTCTGTTCTTGCCTTTGCATTGCCACGTACATTATCGGGCGCAAAAGAATCGAACATAAGGTCATACGCAGGGTGTACCGCTACCAATTGACCTTGAAGGTGTGTTGAAAGTTCTGTGATTTCTAAGCCATATGAGTTTACTTTTCCCTTTAGCTCATCGCAATAGGTCTGACTTTCGGCCGCCTTGTCCAAATCGATTAGGAAACTTTCCCATGTAGGAATCTGAATTCCTTTGTAACCAAGGTCAGATGCCCATTTACACATTCCGTCAAGGGTGTTGAAAGGGGCTTTGCTGTCTACAAACTGTGCCAAAAATACGGCTGGTCCTTTGATTGTTTTCATAAAAATTTACTGTCTGTTGTTTGATTTAGTTGTTGAAAAAGACACATTAAATGCATCTATTTATCTTATATTTAAGAATTGAATAGTGTTCTTCTCAATACTTTAAAGATTTGCTATAAATATAGGGAATACCATCAGAAAAAGATAAAAATTGAAGCATGAATCAAGATGAAATATTCGACGCAATTGTGGTCGGCACAGGAATAAGTGGTGGCTGGGCCGCTAAGGAATTAACAGAGAAGGGCTTAAAAACACTTGTCTTGGAACGTGGCCCTATAGTGAAGCATATTGAAGACTATCCTACCATGCACGATGACCCTTGGGATTACCCGTTAAAAGGTCAACTTTCTAAAGAAGATAAAGAAAAATACCATGTTCAAAAACGGGTAAATTGGGCACCTACAGAAGATTCTAAACATTTTTTTGTCAATGACCTGGAACACCCTTATGTAGAGACCAAACGTTTTGATTGGATACGTGGATATCAAGTAGGCGGCAGATCACTTACCTGGGGTCGACAAAGTTACCGTTGGAGCGATATTGATTTTGAAGCCAACAAAAAAGAAAGTATTGGCGTAGACTGGCCCGTAAGATATAAGAATATTGCTCCTTGGTACGATAAAGTTGAAGAATATATAGGTGTAAGCGGTGAGGCCTTAGGGTTAGATGTATTACCTGACGGAATCTTTCAACCTGCCATGAAATTAAATTGTGTAGAAGAGGATTTTAAAAACAACGTTGCAGAAAAATTCGAAGACGGAAGATTGATTACTATAGGTAGGGCTGCACACATTACCGATCCCAATACCACTTTTGAAGGTCGTGGTACTTGCCAAAACAGAGATCGTTGTTGGCGCGGCTGCCCATTTGGCGGTTATTTCAGTAGTAACTCATCAACATTACCGGCAGCGGAGCGAACCGGAAATATGACCCTTAGACCAAACTCTATAGTGTATGAGGTTATCTATGATGATAATACCAAAAAAGCAACAGGCGTAAAAATTATAGATGCAGAAACAAATGAGAAAATTGAATTTAAGGCAAAGGTGATTTTTCTATGCGCATCTGCAATGGCATCGGTCGGTATTCTATTACAATCCAAATCCAAGCGCTTCCCGAACGGATTAGGAAACGATTCTGATGCTTTGGGAAGAGGAATCATGGACCACCATTATAAATTAGGTGCTACGGCAAAAGTTGATGGCTACCTAGACAAATACTATAAAGGAAGGCGAGCCAACGGGTTTTACATACCACGTTTTGTAAACTTGAACGAAAAAACAAAACGGTATGGATATTTACGAGGTTTTGGCTACCAAGGCACGGCCAGCAGGGGAGATTGGTCAAAAGAAATTGGAGAACTTTCATATGGTAAAGACTTAAAGGAGTCTGTATTGAAACCAGGTCGCTGGACCATTGGCGTAACGGGATTTGGTGAGTTTTTACCCTATGATGATAATAGAGTAACCCTAAGCCCTACCGAAAAGGACAAATGGGGTTTACCTCAACTAGCTTTTGATGTAGAGTTTAAAGAGAACGAGTATAATATGCGTGAAGACATCAAAAAAGAGATTGTTACCATGTTCAAAGCTGCAGGCTTTAAAGATGTAGCTTCTTATGAAGAGTCTAGCGGACCAGGTTTGGGCATTCACGAAATGGGAGGCGCCAGAATGGGGCACAGCGCAAAGACCTCAATAATCAACAAGAACAACCAAGTACATTTAGTACCTAATGTGTATGTAACGGATGGCGCTTTTATGTCTTCGTCTAGTTGTGTAAACCCATCTTTGACCTATATGGCATTTACTGCCAGAGCTGCAAACCATGCAGCCGAACAGTTAAAAGAAGGTAAATTTTCTTGATACTGAAATTTATTATAAAGAATAGCATTTACTACAAACTATACATTACAGAAAATATTAATCTATGGAGAATGCATCGGCAAGAAACATGTGGGGAAGTTATTTAAAAAACCACTTGGAAGACGTTTTTCACGAAACGCCTAAAACTATGTATTTTGGCGACAATGAAACCAACGCCAATGAGAATGCCAATTTAATTAAAACCGGTGTTAAAAAAGCGATTACACATTCTTTGTTAGGCCTACAAAACCGTCATGAACCCTTACCTAAAATAGGAGACTACATTGTGGTAACCAATTATAGTGGTGAAGCACAATGCATAGTTGCTACCACCGCAGTTACAATTAAACCTTATTTTAGTATTGATCCGGCTTACACCCAACTTGAAGCAAACGGGGATAAAACGTTAGAGTACTGGAAAAAATACCATTGGGACCTTTTCAGTAGAGAGTTGCAAAAATTCAATAGGGAACCCAGGGAAAGTATGATCGTTGTCTGTCAAGAATTTAAAATGGTACATTCCTAGTTTTTCATTTTACAACATAAAAAAGAGCCGCAAAATGCGGCTCTTTTATTTTCTACTATATAATGGATTAGTTTTCTAGAGCTACCCAATTATTACCGCTTTTGTGCGATTCTACAGTGGCTTCTATGAAATTCATACCGCGAACACCATCTGACATGGTGGGGAACTCGCCATCATTGTAATCTTCTCCTCTAATGGCCTTTGCAACACCTTTATAAATATTCGCCATAGAATCAAATATACCTTCAGGATGACCTGCTGGCAATTTTGTTCCGTCCAATGATAATTCAGAGTTATAGGCATGACCAGGCTTATAAACTTGCGTAGGCTCCGTATCACTTAATTTATATAAAAAATTAGGTCGTTCTTGCTCCCATCTAAATGCTCCCTTTTCACCATAGATAGCAATAGCCAAACCATTTTCCTCACCTGTGGCCACCTGACTACCTCTAATAACACCTTTTACATGATCTCCCATGCGAATAAGTACGGTACCATCAACATCCATTTGATTGTCTTCGTATAGGTAATTGAAATCACAAAGTAGCTCTTTAACTTTTAATCCGGTAGTATATTCTACCATATTAAAAGCATGAACACCTATATCACCCATACAAGAACTAATACCCGCTTTTTTAGGATCCAATCTCCAAACTGAAGATCTTTTCTCTTTATCATGTATAATGGTATTGATCCACCCTTGGTAATAAACGGCATCAACCTTATGTATTTTACCCAAAGCACCTGCCTTGATCATTTCACGCATTTGACGTACCATTGGGTACCCGGTATACGTATGTGTCAAAGCAAAAACAGTACCTGCTTTGGCATGTGCCTTTTGTAAATCCTTGGCTTCCTCTAACGTTGTGGTCATTGGCTTTTCGCAAATAACGCTAAAACCATTGTCCAACAACTTCTTTGCCATTGGGTAATGCAAGAAATTTGGTGTTAGAACAGAGCACACCTGTATACGCTCATCTTCAGGCAATTTCAACTCCTCTTCTATAAGGGTGTCAAAATCTTTGTATATTCTATTTAAGGGTACATCTATTTCCTTTGCAAATGCAATACTCGCATCATGATCCGGATTGAACACAGCACCTGTAATTTGGTAATTGTCATTAATAAAAGAAGCTACTCTATGTAAAACTCCTATAAGTGAATCTCCTCCTCCACCTAATATTCCTAATCGTATTTTCTTTGGCATTTTTGTTGTTGTTTAAATTGAAAATAATATTTACTAAAATTTGTTGGATTACTATTATCTATTTTGAAATATTGAAGCCATTTATCTATAAAATAAAGGCTATTTGTACTAATGGGCTATTGATTTCTGGCGCTTAAATTAAAGAATTTATCTAAGATTGATAATCTATTTTCTCCGTTTTGAAAAAAATAGCGAACAAAATAAAAACAACTAATGCAAAACCAGCCGGATACATCCAAATGGTTTGCCATATATGTTCCCCATCATTTATTACATACGCAGTAGATATTTTACCTGCTACCCAAAAACCTATGAGCATACCTACCCCATAAGTTGCCAATGTAATTAGACCTTGGGCAGAGCTTTTAAATTTTTCACCAGCTTTGCTATCCGTATAAATCTGTCCTGAAACAAAGAAAAAGTCATAACAGATTCCGTGTAATGCAATTCCGATTATCAGCATAAAGCCTAGCTCGTTTACATCTCCAAAGGCAAAGAGCAAATAACGTACTACCCAAGCGGCCATGGCAACAAGAATAGTTTTCTTAAAACCGAATTTGGTGAAAAAATAGGGCAATAAAAGCATAAAGGCAATTTCAGAAACTTGCCCCAATGTCATTTTACCGGTAGGATTGTTCATTCCTATCTCTACCAAAAAAGGATTGGCGTTCTGATAGTAGAATGCCAAAGGAATACATATTAAGACCGATGACACAAAAAATATCAAGAAGTTCTTGTCCTTAAACAGAGTTAAGGAATCTAAACCCAGTATTTCTTTGAAACTAATCTTACCCGTAGTTGCCGCTCTTGGTGGTGTTTTAGGTAATGTAAAACTAAAAACACCTAGTATGGCCGATGCAATTGCGGTCATCAAAAATGTATTTCTAAGCAGACCATCTCCAATATTGATGCCTTGGTCCCAATTAAACACATAGCTGATCGATAGGCCGGCTATTACCCAACCTAAGGTTCCAAAAACACGAACCAAAGAGAATTCCTTGGCAGGGTTTTTCATTTGATTGAAAGAGACCGAGTTCACCAATGCCAATGTAGGCATGTACAAAATCATATATCCTAAAACCAAAATATAAAAATCATCAAATTCGGTTGTTCCGTACATGAAATACATAAGTACCCCGCCTAGAATATGTAAAACTCCCAAGATTCTTTCCGCATTGAAATATCTGTCCGCAATAATTCCTATAACAAAGGGAGCTATAATAGCCCCCCAAGATTGTGTTGAAAATGCCAATGCTATTTCCCCATCTGTTGCTTTTAAGTTATTCCCTAAAAAAGTGCCCAATGTTACAAACCATGCACCCCAAATAAAAAACTCTAAAAACATCATGAAGCAAAGCTGTGCCCTAACTAAACTTTTCATCTATCTTCTATAATAAACATAATCAAAACCTATTGGCTTCTTCTCATTATTTCTAAAATCCACAGCAATTTGACCGCGGTGATTGGTAGAATGATTTATGATATGGAATAGAATATCCTGAACGGTATTTGTAAAAAGTCTACCCTCCGTATTCTCATAATCTATGCGCTTTTCAAAATTATCTGCATTGGAGATAATCTCAAAAGATGTACGCTGATTATCATAATGAATATCTGACCAGTCCTTTATCTCATGCTCTTGCCAAATCTGCAATTTGCAAGGCTTATCCACCAATCTAGCATTCCATATATGGTGCGCGTTCAGAATATGGCTAAACAAACGTACCGCGTTTGCCGGTACGTCGTCTAGCTCTAAACATTGCTCGATCAATTTTTTATTACAGTGAAAATTATAGTCGAAAATTTCATTAAAAAAAGCTTCCATACATCATTCCATAAAAATTATTCTATTTCATTTGAGGCTTTTATCAATAAGTCTCTAGTAGCAATAATACCGGCTTCTTCACTAATTTCAGAACCTTCATATTCTACACCAATAAAACCTGTATAACCTGCGTCTTTAACAATCTGCAACATTTGCACATAGTCTATACCAGTATCATACCCATCGGTATCAAAATTATTTGATTTGGCACTAACTGCCTTTGCATAAGGCATAAGTTCTTTAACCCCCTTGTATTTATCATACTCTTTAAGGCAATCCCAACTATCTGGCTTACGTTCTATGCAGAAATTACCAAAATCAGGTAGACTTCCACAATTATCCATATTTACGGTTTTCATTACCTCCGCATGAAGTTCACCGTTAGAAGAGAGTCCGCCATGATTTTCTACCAAAATATTAATATTCTTGGTTTTTGCATAGGTAGCTAATTTTGTTAATCCGTCTACCGAGTTTTTTATCCATTCTTCTGGCACGGTACTACCATTAAGATTTACTCTAATGGCATGGCAACCCATTGCTGCAGCTGCATCTACCCATTTTTTATGTTTTTCTACGGTTTCATTTCTTTCTGCTTCATCATTGACCGCCAAATTACCTTGGCCATCGATCATGATCAACACATTTTTCATTCCGTGTTTTTCAGCTTCGGCATTAGATTTGGCAACAAAATTTGCCATAGCCTCTTCAGAGTAATTAGCTTTTTCAAGTTCCGGATTGTACAATTGGCTAACATACTCTAATCCGGTAAAACCCCAATTTTTAGCTTTTTCGGCAAAAGAATACGGATCTACGCCATCTTCCCTAATCATTTTATGCATAGACCACTGTGCTAGTGATAAATCAAAAAATGGTTCGGCATTACGTGTTTCTTCTACTACTTCAGGTTCTGCCACTTTTTCTTTCTTGGCGTCTTTACAGGAGTAAGTACCTAATACTAATAGTCCAACACATACTGCTGTAGTAATCTTAATAAACTTGTTTGTTCTCATTTTTGGTTGTTTGTTGTTGTTTGAATAATAATCTCAATCGTTTGCGTAAAACCGTGTCTAGATTTTATGCATATGCAAGATGCAAGATGCATATTTTAGCGAATTTCGCAAGAAGAATGGACAATAAATGTATAGAATTAATTTAATATTTAATAAATTTAGAGATTAAACAACTTTTATGAGCAAATTTTATTACAATGAAGAGCAGGAGTCCTATGACGCTATAGTTGTAGGAACAGGAATTAGTGGTGGTTGGGCCGCAAAAGAATTATGTGAAGCCGGCCTTAAAACACTAGTTCTGGAAAGAGGTCGAATGGTAAAACATATTGAAGACTATGAGACCGCCAATATGGACCCATGGGATTTCCCGAATGCCGGGGAACCTACTAAGGAAATCATAGCACAACAACCAAAACAAAACAGAACCGGCTACACTACAAACCAAGCCAGTCACATGTGGTTCGTTAATGACCTTAAACATCCGTATAACGAAACCAAACGATTTGATTGGATGAGAGGTTACCATTTAGGTGGACGTTCTTTACAGTGGGGCCGTCAAAGTTACCGTTTGAGCGATATTGATTTTGAAGCAAATAAAAAAGAGGGTATTGCCGTAGATTGGCCTGTACGTTATAAAGATATAGCACCTTGGTATGACAAGGTAGAAGAATATATAGGGGTAAGTGGAGAGAACTTAGGTTTGGAACAATTACCTGATGGTAAATTTCTACCTATGATGGAGCTTAACTGTGTTGAGCAGGAATTTAGGGAAAAGGTGGCGGAGAATTTTGATGGCCGTGTGGTAACAGCTGGTAGAACAGCCCATATTACAGGAACAAAACAATTTGACGGAAGAAGTAAATGTCAATTTAGAAATAGATGTATTAGAGGTTGTCCTTTTGGAGCTTACTTTAGTAGTTTATCATCAACATTACCGGCAGCGGAAGCTACAGGTAACATGACTTTAAGACCGGACTCTATTGTACATGAAGTAATGTATGATCCAAATACCAAAAAAGCAACAGGTGTAAAAGTAATTGACGCAAACACTAAAGAAACTTTTGAGTTCAAAGCAAAGGTGATTTTCTTATGTGCATCGGCCATTGCCTCTACATCTATATTAATGCAATCTAAATCTGAAACGTTCCCTAATGGTATGGGTAACGCATCTGATCAATTAGGACGTAATATTATGGACCACCAATTACAAGTGGGTGCGTCTGGTAAGTTTGATGGTTTTGATGATAAATATTACAAAGGGAGAAAGCCAAGCGGTATCTATATTCCAAGATTTAGAAATTTAGGTGGTGATTCTGACAGAAAAGACTACAAAAGAGGATTTGGATACCAAGGTGGTGCCTCTAGAGGTAATTGGGAAGAAACCATTGCCGAGCTATCTTATGGTAAAGATTTAAAAGATGCCGTATTAAAGCCAGGTGGATGGACGTTCGGTATGATGGGCTTTGGTGAAGTATTGCCATATGAGAACAATAGATTTACCCTAGACTATGACAAATTAGATGACTGGGGACTGCCTACCGTGACATTTGATGCCGAATTACAAGAAAACGAGCTTAAAATGCGAAAAGACATGCTTGAATCTGCTGTAGATATGTTAGAAAAAGCAGGTTTAAGAGATGTAAAAGGATATGATAACGAAAGTGCATTAGGTTTAGGTATTCATGAGATGGGAACTGCCCGTATGGGAAGAGACAGAAAAACATCGGTATTGAATGGTAACAATCAACTACATGATGTACCAAATGTTTACGTAACCGATGGTTCATTTATGACCTCTGCAAGTTGTGTAAACCCATCATTAACCTATATGGCCTTTACGGCCAGAGCTGCAAACCATGCGGTTCAAGAACTTAAAAAAGGAAATATATAATGGATAGAAGACGCGTATTAAAAAATATGGGAATGTCACTTGGATATATGGTGGCCACCCCAACTTTATTATCGATCGTTCAAAGCTGTAAAAGTGAACCGGCAATTACCTGGACTCCCGAATTTCTAGCTCAATCCCAAGGTAACGTTTTAACAAAATTGGTAGACATCATTTTACCTAAAACAGATACTCCCTCTGCTTCTGAAGTACAAGTAGATATTTTTATCGACAAATTTGCGCAAGATGTTATGGAAAAGGAACAACAGGATTTCCTTAAAATGTCAATGACCAAATTTATTGATAAAGCGTTAGCAGATTCTGGCAAGGAAAATGCCGAAGATCTTACCACCGAAGACTTAGAGCCAGTATTGGCAAGTTCTTTGAAATACACAAAAGATCAGCAAGCAGAAATGTTCGAAACTATCAATAGTTACACAAAAGCTATATCTGAAGGTACAACCGCGGAAATAGACGATGAAATATCAAGATTTGCATTTGCCAACAACTTGAGAGGAATGACCATTTGGGGCTATAAAGCTTCTGAATATGTAGGTGAAGAAGTATTGGCATATTTACCTGTACCGGGTGAATACGTAGCATGTGGAGATATGCAAGAGCTTACAGGTGGTAAGGCATGGTCCTTATAACCATATAACTTTCTAATTATTAAAAGCCAAGAACTTGATCTTACATAGTTCTTGGCTTTTTACATAAAAAACCACTTATGAAAAGAAGAAATTTCATTCAAAAGTCCGCCTTGACCACAGGGGCCATTTCATTAGCTAGCAGTTTAGCTTATGCAAATTCTATGAACCAGAAACCAAAAGTTCATAAATACAACCTAAAATATGCTCCCCATTTAGGGATGTTCAAAAATCTTGCAGGTGAAGATCCTATTGATCAATTAAACTTTATGGCCGATCAAGGTTACACCGCATTCGAAGATAATGAAATGCGTAAACGACCTATTGAACTGCAAGAGAAGATGGCAAAAACCATGAAGGAACGTGGTTTGGAGATGGGCGTCTTCGTAGCACATGAAATACATTGGAAAACCCCTAATCTAGCATCTGGGGATAAGGCAAAAAGAGTAGAGTTCTTAAATGATATTAAAAACTCTATAGCGGTTGCCAAGCGGGTGAACGCCAAATGGATGACAGTAGTACCCGGACATTTAGATTTGAAACTAAAAATGGGCTATCAGACTGCCAACGTTATTGAAAGTCTTAGACAGGCATCAGCTTTACTGGAACCACATAATATTGCAATGGTTTTGGAACCTTTAAATTTCAGGGATCATCCAGGATTATTCCTGACGGATTCGCCCCAAGCCTATGAAATATGTAGAGCAGTTGATTCACCTTCATGTAAAATATTGTTCGATATCTATCACCAACAAATACAAGAAGGCAATTTAATACCTAATATGGAAGCTTCTTGGTCTGAAATAGCCTATATACAAATTGGAGACAACCCCGGTAGAAAAGAACCCACAACTGGCGAAATAAACTATGGCAACGTATTCAAATGGATTCATGAGCAGGGTTATGATGG
>TARA_R110002050_G_scaffold6507_1_pt1 | contig 11609 bp, 4 predicted proteins | sample TARA_R110002050 | Tara Oceans TARA_R110002050 (sample SAMEA4396988) | marine metagenome | biome: Polar Biome; feature: [DCM] deep chlorophyll maximum layer (ENVO:01000326); material: water (ENVO:00002006), including particulate matter (ENVO:01000060) such as... | depth 25 m
AAGTGAATTAGATGATATTCACGAATACTATACTTCTTTTAATTTGAATAAGTGGGGATTGCGTGTAAGCGTAAATGAAGACGCTTCTGTAATTAACGCTAAAGATATCGTTAGATTAGCTGATAACGCATATACTTTAAAGGATATTACTGGACCTAAGATCAATGCGTTTTGGACATACGACGAAGATAAGTTTGGATCAGTTTTAACAGGCTTTAAAGTTGCAGGTAGCAGCGGAACTATTAATTGGGGAGATGGAAGTGTTCCTATTACATACGCAGACAACATCGCGACTCAGCATACATTTGGTCCATCTTCTGCACTACAAGGAAGGTACGAAAATCGTAAAGGATTTTTATCTGATATAGACAAAATGCAAGATAGTAACTATTGGCAAGATTACTCTTATGAAATTCGTTCTGGTCTACCGAATAATGAATGGATTAATGAATATTTACGATTAGTTCACCCTGCCGGCATGAAACTATTTGCTGCGTTATTATTGCAGATAGTTCATAAAAATATTTGGACAGGTTCCAAATATTACAATGAAAATAATCCTCAAGAAGAGGAGCAACTAAAAAGCTGGCTTGAAAAACTAACGCCTCCTTCAAGACGTTCTGACGTCAACGAAAATGGTTATCACCTGCCGTTTTATCAACCTGGCTGGTTGAGTTCAGAATCAAGATCACTTATGTTGCTTATACAAGCACTGGTATTCTCAGGAGAAGATGCAAGATCTGGTGGCGACAAATTCGAAAGAGCTATTAAGCTTATCATAAAGTTTACCACTGAATTGAACGCAAAAACTAGAGATAGGCACGTTTTAGAACAACACCAAGGTGCACAAAAGTTTTTCGACATAAAAACACGAGTTGCTGATTACTCTTATTTAACTTCAAACGAATTAGGCAATGACGAAATCAAGTTAAGTCCTTCTCAATCGTACGAATCAAATATTCTTGCTGATCGTTTACCTTGGAGTTTAGGAACTGGCAATGATGATGTTTATGGAACTACTTCGTCTTCACGATGGGGCGCGTCTGGTTCTACTTTAGAAAATAATCGCACCTACAGAAATGATCCATTTGGCAAATTAAATATTGCTTGGATTGCTAAAGACTTAAATTCGCTTTCCAGTGGAGGCTCAGATTGGGATGGAGGAGTTATGAACTCTCCAGTAATTGACATCGATGCTTCTGAAAATAAAACATATCGTTTTTCAGTTTGGGTAAAACAACAAAAAGATTATACGACTGGAGAAATGGTGCCAGCCCCTTCTTTGCCGACGCGGGCATCAGGATTTATTCTTTCAGGAGCAGAATCGTTTCCAGGAGAAGGTTCACCGAATGGAACATACACATATAGCGGGCTACAACGCCTCTATTCAGGTGCAAGAACGGGCCCGTACGAGACATATGTTGGCCCAAATGGACATAAATTTATTTTAGCTGAATCTTACGCAAGCGCCACCCACATTAACGGTCAGGTGATCAATGGCAGGATCGATTACCAGCTATGGAGATTCATCGGTCCTGATATGAGCGTGGGTCAAAGTAACAGTAACGATTTTGTGAATTCGGCGAGATATGTCACCGAGGCAGTAGATAATATAACAACACATCCTCTTTTCAATACAGCTGTATTTCCCGAGGGGAAAGAGGTATGGGAGGTAGACTGGACCGATCAAAGTGTTGAAGGCACCGCGTCCGGATTATATTCAGATGCTGAGGTATTCGGTAATAATCCCGATGCACTAGAAAATGCAGTATTTACTACAACCGCCACTGTACCAGAAACGTTTACCACGGTCGATGGTGAAGGTGATATAATCTTTGCGATGAATGCTCGAGATACAAGCGGTGATATTCATGCTGATGATAGTGTACTAAATGCGTCAAATGATGCAGTAGACGAGTTTCCACATTTCCGCTCTAGATTTGATTTACCTACCAATGATACTTGGTATTTGCTTGTAGGATTTCTTCGACCTGAAGATAATACTACAACAACCGTGTTATCTGATTCGTTTGGAGGAATTTATGATACGAGTGGAAACCGAGTAAATACTACAATCGACGAATACAAGTATCTTTCAGACGTAAATGGTTTAGGCATACGCGCTTTTACTTATGGTAATACTAGAAATATAGGTGATGAAGTTGAAATGTGGGGCCCAAGGATTGATGTAGTTGACGGCAATGAGCCTTCAGTCCAAGCGTTGATTTTCCCTACAATCGATTCTGACATTCTTTACGGGATAAAGAGTAGACCTTCTTCTCAGACTGTTTATAAACTAAATAATTTTTCTACAGAAGTGCTTGGTTTCGTGACTCCTTCTGACGTACATTCTATTGTAACAAACGATATTAATTATGGTAATCAATTGAATTATAACGAAAACTTAAAATTTATCGATACAACGAATATAGGATCTTATTACGACGTTGCAATATCAGATATGGCGAACGTTGAAGAATCTGGTTACGTGACTCAAGACTTAAATGAGAAGGTAGGTAGGTTTGATTCGGGAGGAACTAATCAATCAGGAGGAGGATATTGACATGAGTTATCAGAAAAGAATTTTAGGACAACAACTAGGAGCATACGTTTATCTTGATCCACGTATTGTTATAGCTAATCACGATCTCGCAGAGGTTTCTGGAACATTTTGGACTACTGACCGTACTTCTACAGAAGGTCAGACGAAGACTGGTGTTAAACTCACCTTTCCGGCGGATGAATCTTCACAAACGATTTTCTGGGGTGATAGTACTAATGAAGTGTTTAGTAGTGGCGCTAGCCTATCACACACCTGGCCTTCATCACTTACACTAATCCCGCCAGTAGCTTTATTCACATCAGCCACATTGACGCACACAACCAACAAATATATGAGTGGAAATTATGTAAGAGGTTCTTCAAATTTTTATGCGAAACTTATATAAATAAAACTATTAACAATACAACTAATTTTTAGAAAGAAAAACAATGGCAGCAATTATTACAGATGATTTTAGACGGAATTCAACAGCGTTTTTGTTGAAAGATATCACAGATCAAAACACAGGAGCTACAGATACATCTAACGATTCTGGATCTGATTTTGAGTATTTTATTGGGATAGGCAAATCAGATGCATGGGATAATGATGCATTAAATAACGATGAAACTAATCAGAACTTCTCAACGCCTTTGCCTAATGGAAGCATAATTGAATCGAAAGAAGTTATTGATAACTTGGTTGGTGCTATTGCAATTAAAACAGATCAAGCCTACAGCATCATTCCTCGAATTAATTGGGTTGCAAACCGTAGATACAAACGTTGGAACGAAAATGATTCTACCATGTTTGACGTTAGCGCAGTTGGTGGTAATACGTATTACCCTTGTTACGCGATATACGACAGCAAAATTTATATTTGTTTAGATAACAATTCAGACGTTGGATTTAGTGCAGGTGAATACGTTCCTGGTCTATCTACGAATACGCCAGCAGGAACATCTGCTTTACGTTTACCAAATCTTTCGGCTGATGGATATATTTGGGCCTATTGCGCAGATTTAAATCCAAGCTCTAAGTTTAACACTGATCAATTTATTTCTATCACCGAAACTGCAACAGGAACTGCGACTGATGCTACAACAGCGACTGCTGGTATGGTATATGGATTTGAAATCTTAAGTGCTGGAAGTGGGATTAACGTAGGTACTACAGGGAATTTCAAATTGCTTTTAAATAACAATGATGGCACTACAAAAGAAATAGATCTTACAGTTGATAATACTGGAACTGGAAGTTCAGCGGCTGGCGTCGTTATGTCGAGTTACAACACTCCTACTCAGTTTAAAACTCAAACAAATCAAACCATTCGAGCATCTGTTGTACCAGCTGCTGGCACAACTGCTACTGCTCTTCCCGTAATTCGACCATTAGTTGCGCCTATCCTTGGATTTGGTCATACGCCAACTGCTGATCTTCCTGCGTTTTATGCAGGTCTTGCAGTAAATTATAATGGCAATGTTGGAGGAGAATTACCGACAACTATTTCATATCGTCAAATTTCTCTTTTAAGAAATCCTACTCGCTTTAATGATGATTCACCAAGTCCAACTGGAGATGGTACTTATGCCGATAAAGAAGTTTATAACGCACTTCGTAAATTCCAATTTGGGAGTACGGCAGATATTTCTGGTCTTTCTTCTGGTCATATTATTACGCAAGACGGTGTAGCAGCTGGTACAATCGCTGCTAAAGCATTTGTCGACTATGTTGATGAAACAACTGATTGCGTATATTTTCACCAAAGCGAAAGCAGTTTAATTAATCAACAAGAGTTTACTGCAACAGGAAATGTTACAATCAACGGAGGATCCGCAGTGACTTATACCGCAATTACTGAACCAGAGTATACGCCTTATACTGGCGAAGTATATTTCTTAGAAAACAGAAAACCTATTCAAAGAGCATCTGCTCAAGAAGAGGAAATTAAATTAGTAATACAGTTCTAAACTATGTCTATTAAAGCTTATGATGGTAAGCCTTATAATGATGATTTTAATACGTCATCATTAGAAGGAAAAAACTACTTGCGTATTTTATTCAAGCCTGGACTAAGCGTTCAGGTCCGTGAATTAAATCAAATGCAGTCTATGCTGCAATCCCAAATTGATAAATTTGGAAAAAGCGTTTATAAAGAAGGGCCAGTTATAGATGGTAGCACTTTCTTCACAGATAACATTGATTTTATTGATGTAACAATCGATCAAGCGGCTGTAACTAATTTGCTAATGTCAAATTTAAATTTGACTCATGGTAAAGTTGTTCGTATTTCAGGCGCTGGTAATAATACGCTATCTGGCGAAATATACGCACACCAAGTTCTCTCAACTGCTACAAATTCAGTAAGATTTTTTATTAGATATAGTTCTTCTGGAGCTACAAACGCTTCACCTAATAATGCTGATAGATTCGCCGTTAGCGCTTCTTTAGGAGTACACAATACCGCTACATCAACTACAGGCGGTATCAGTAAAGGGGCGTCGACTATCATATCAGAAGGCGCTGCCTTTGGTGTAATAAGCAAGCGCGGTTATGCGGGACGAATTACAACTGACGTTGGTATATTTTTTGCTCGAGGGTCTTTTATATATAACGATTCTGTAAAATACACATTTATTGAAAAGCCTAATACTAACGACACTGTTGCTGATAAGGACTTTCAAATTACAGGTAAAGCAGTAGTTAGACTTGATGAGGCTGCAGTCAGTGCATTGACTGATACAACTCTTTATGATAACGCAGAAGGTACACCTAATCAGACCGCGCCTGGAGCTGATCGTTACGCGATTACACTTACACCTTTATTCTTAACTGATCTAACTGCACTTACAAGCATTTCTAACAACACTTCAGTCTTAGCTTCTACGACGAGCGGCACAGCGCTTGTTAATTATTTAAATCTTTTAGATGTCGACAGCAGCCAATACATCGCGCCCGCTCGAACCGAATATTCACAACTTGATTCTAAGCTCGCGGTTCGAACCTCAGAAGAAAGCGGTAACTATACTGTCAATCCTTTTAAAGTAGGCGTTAGAGAACATTTAAACGATGGTCTTGGAAATGGAGGAAGATATTTGAGTACTGAACTTTCTAATCTTTCACCGGTTTTAACAGAAGCACAATCTAAAGGAAAATATATTACTATAGTTGAACCTTCAGTTGCTTATGTACAAGGTTACCGTATTCCGCTTGAAGAAACATTGGAAATTTCTGTTGATAAAGCGCGAACAACATTAGATACGCCTGAAACAACGTTTGGTTCTGCAAATATAGGTAACTATATCGAAGGTAGCATTGTAAACGTTCCCAATTTTAATAAACCCGGTGAAACATACGTGTTCAATGGTACTGGATCAGTTACTTGTAGAATTCGTTCAATCGAAAAAGTGGGTTCCGTTTATCGCGCGTATATTTACGACTTAAGTGGTGATATACCTCGTGATGCTACAACACTCACAGGAGATGATGCAGAGGACGATAACGATACATTTATATTTACATTAAGTGATACTGCTTCTGGTAATACTAGTAGACCTACACCAATTTTTGATTCTGCTAATAACACTGGTTTAATTACATTACCTTACAATACAATATCCAGTATTGAGAAAGGTGGATCTTCACCCAACTTTCAAAGTGAAGTTGTTGTACGTGCAATTCAAACAGGTATTACACCTTCTGGAGGATCCATTACGCTTACTGTTAATGGTTTAACAAATGGTAAGAGTGCAGGAAGATTTTTTAATGACTCTGATAACGCTTACATTGTAATTGACGAATCTGACGGAAGTGTTGTAGCTGCAGCCTTTAGTGCCTTCGGTGGAACCAATAACGATGAAGTTACACTTTCAAATGCTGGATCTAACGACGTCACAGTCATTGCTCCAGTAAAACTTAAATTAGGAACTAGCGGTTTAACCTCAAAAACAAAGGGAGTAGCCACTATAACAAGCGAACTAGTTACAGCTGCTGCAGACAGTGCTGCCGCGACAAATGCTAGTTTTGAATTAGATAATTACGATATAATTGCAATCTCATCTGTTACAACTGGTGATGGTAATACAACTATACAAGCAACGGACTACGAATTAGACAACGGTCAAAGAGATGGTCTCTATAAAAAAGGTAATATCAAATACACCGGTTCTGCTTTAAGCTCAGGCTCTACTACCGGAGGTTTAAAGGTCACATATACTTATTATACACACACTACGGGTGATTTCTTTGACGTAAGTTCTTATCCTGGTTTTGCTGGTGTTGGGTACGCTGATATTCCACAATATAAAGGTGTGTATCTTTCAGATGTATTAGACTTCAGGCCTAAGGATAATCAATCTAGCGCATTCACACTTGATCCAAATAGTCCTACTAAAATTACTTTAAATTACTATCTTTCTCGTTTAGATAAACTTACAGTTAATACATTAGGCGAGTTCAGCGTAATAGGTGGAGAAGCTTCTAATCAGCCTGATCCTCCTCAAGTGCCTGCGCATTCAATGGCCCTGTATGATCTTTTTGTTCCTGCATATACTCGTTCTGTGAGTGATATTCAATTACGACACATTGATAATCGTAGATTTACAATGCGAGATATTGGCCGGCTTGAAAAACGAATCGAAAATCTTGAATATTACACTTCGCTATCTCTACTTGAAAGAGAAGCAAATGGTAAACAAATTCTCGACGCCGATGGCGAAAGATTTAAGAATGGTATACTCGTAGACAGTTTTCAAACACAAGGTGTTGCCGATGTACTTGATCCAAAACTGAAGGTAGCATTTGATACGCAAAAGGGCGAGCTACGACCTCAATACAGTATCAATAATAAAAGACTTCGATTTGCAGGGTATGATGGTAGCGATACTGCTTTAACACGGGCTGACGGTGGAGGAACTCTTCTAAGTTTACCATTTACATCAACTCCTTTAATTACTCAAGATACTGCGAGTATTGATATTAGTGTCAACCCTTATGATCTTGCTTCTTGGAATGGCGCCATTGAATTATCACCTGCAAGTGATGAATGGATTGAAACAGATCGTAGACCAGATGTTGTGTTTAATATCAATGGTGGACTTGATGCTCTTGCAAATACATTGAATGAAAGTGATGCTCTTGCAACTTACGCAAATGCCTGGGAAACACATAGCATTGGAAAAAAATTAAGTGGATCTTCTAAAACAATATTTGGTGCAGGTACGAATAACGCTGCAAAAACCGCGGCTGGCTTTACTGGCTGGCGTCCAGTTCGTCAAACAACTTCAACATTTGAAACAACAGAGATTCGCGAAGGAGTTAAACAAGAAGCAACCGTTAATACTGTTGAACAAAACATTGGAGATAGCGTTATAGATGTTAGCTTTATTCCCTTTATTCGCTCCCGCCGAGTATACTTCAAAGCGCAATTGCTTAAGCCAAATACACGAGTTTTTGCTTTCTTTGATGGAATTGATGTAAGTCAGTTTTGTAGTAAAGGAACATTTGTAAAGCACTCAGATAACTCTAGTGTTGACACCTCTACATTTAATTCATCTGATCCTTTTGCTACACTAACTCTATCGCGGACTGAACTAGTAACAGATTCTGAAGGTGATCTTGAAGGTTTCTTTATTATACCAAATAATCAAACGTATAAGTTTAGAACAGGAACTCGTAAGTTTAAATTTACAGATTCAAGCACAAATGATTTAGCAAATACTACAACTTCTGCAGAAACGTCGTATGCAGCAAGTGGTCTATTACAATCTAAAGAAGCACAGATAGTTTCTACACAGCAGATACAACTATCTAATACTGATGAAAGAGTTCAACAACTTCGTCAAGGGGTTATTACGAAAACTAAAACTGCATATTATGATCCTCTTGCACAATCATTTATTATTGGTAATGTTCCGACAGGTACATACACGACTAAGATTGATTTATACTTTAAGGCGCGTTCAGAAAATGTTCCACTGAGTATGCATTTGGTTACTGTTGAGAATGGTATACCTACACAAAAAATGGTTCCTTTCTCGAAGGTTATTAAAAAACCAGCTGCAGTAAACATTAGCGATACTGCAGCCACTGCAACTACATTTAATTTCGAATCACCTGTTTATCTTTCACCTGGTGTTGAATACGCAATCGTTGTAATGTCTAACTCACCTGATTATCGTCTATGGATGTCAGAAGTAGGTGGCAATGATGTTACTACTGGCACAAGAATTTCTAAGAATACTTATGCAGGTGTTTCCTTTAAATCACAGAATGCATCAACATGGACGCCTGATCAAAATCGTGACTTTAAGATGACGATATACCGCGCTCAGTTTAGTAGCATTAGCGGTTATACTTATCGCGTAGATCCAATGTTCGCCGGCGATACATTTAGTTTCTCTACACTTCGTTTAATATCTCAAGAAGTGAACTTTGCTGAAACAAATACTTCATACACATTACGTCTTGAATCAACCGAAGATCACGTTATAAGTCCTGAAGCTGATAAGTATTTTGGTGAAGTCAAATCAATTACGGCGGCAGATACAAATGGAACGATAGGAGCTAATGAAGCAGGAGTAAACATCGAGCTTACAAGTACAAGCAATTTCGTAAGTCCAGTAATTGATTTAGATCGACTTTCGTTATTAGCAATTGATAATACTATTTCTAATGAAGTAGCGGTTCAACCAACCAATGCTGCTTCTGATACCGAACTTAACGCTGGCCACGGTGGAGCAACTGCACGTTATATTACACGTGAAGTTGAATTGAATAACGCTGCCGATCAGTTAAACGTAATAATGCTCGCGAATAAGCCTTCAGAACTAACTGATATTCGAGTTTATGTTCGAGTTAAATCGACCGATGAACGTATCCGCGATGTAGGATTTGTAAAGGTTGAACCTCAAGCACCACTATTAATTGACTCTGGTAATAATTTTGGTGAGGCCGAATACTTATTTGAAAATACTGAACCTTTTACTTCTTTTCAAGTGAAGGTTGTATTTACATCAGAAGATACCGCGTTTGCACCTCGTATTAAAGACTTTAGAGCGATTGCGACTATTTAATATGAAAAGGCTTTTAGTAAAAGAAAATAAAAAATTAGAAAGAGATACTCAAACTAAAGCAATACTTTCAAATGACATTGATGGTTATAAAGCAGCAATAGCACGTAGGTCTTTAAGAAAAAGTAAAGAAAAAGAATTTAACGAGTTAAAAAATAAAGTAGATAATCTCACAACTCTTGTTGAAAAGCTTGTCGAAAAATTAGATAAATAGAACTATGGCAGTTTACTACATAAATGGAACAAGCAATTCGGGCGCTACTTTTGGAACAAGTGGATATTTTTATCCTTTGTATTTAACAGCGGCTGAAGCAAATTCGGCTAGCGATAATACCGCAGGAACTTCTCATGCACATACATTTGAAGAAGCAACGAATATTACTTTCTATATGCCAACTACTGGTGCAACGCCTCAGGGCCATGCACTAGCAACGGTGCCTTCTGGAAATTATAGTGGGGAAGTTTATATTTCGTACACAAGTCCTATTGCTGAAGAAAATGTTGAAGATATTGGACTTGGCGTTCTTGCAGGTGATACATTTAATTCTTGGAGAAAGAAGACAAACGATGTTGCTCGAGAAACCATCACTAACGCATCATTGATATCTTCGGTTGATACACGATTAACGCGGTTACTCAGTGTAACTGGTGGTGAAAATAATATTATGACTCTTACATCGAGTGATAATATTACTGGTGAAAAAGAGTTTGAAGGAATAGTAAAATTCAGTGCTGCCGATGATTCAACAAATGCTATTCAAGTTGGAGCCAATGGTAAAATTTATGTAGCGTCAAATTCGTTTAAGTTTACAAAATCGATTGATCTACATAGTGCTGGTGCAGAAATTAAAGCAAGTGATTTTGATGTTCCTACTGGTAGAACAAAGTACGCAGGTATTCAATACACCTGGCCAAGTCAAGCTCCTGTTCCGGGACAGATTCTAAAATCAGGCTCTGGAAACACTCTCAATTGGGCAACAGAAAATGCCGCGGAAGCAAACGTTGAAGCCTTTGTAATTGAAGATCCAAATCCTATTGGTTCAATTTACCAATGGTCAACAAATGGTGCTCCTTCAAAATGGCTAATTTGCGATGGTAGTGCAGTTTCACGCGCGACTTATAGTGATCTATTTGCTGTAATTGGAGAGACGTACGGAACAGGTGATGGAGGTTCTACATTTAATCTTCCTGACTTAAGAGCGCGAGTTCCAGTTGGTATAGGAACTAATATTGACGCTAACGGCGTATCAGCTGAGTTTGTCCTTGGTCAAACGAATGCTACTGTAGATGGTTCACCATTGAGCGGCGGTGAATATCAACACACGTTGACTGATGGAGAATCTCCTTCACATACACACCTTATATCTACTACCGGTAGTACTAATACAGGTGCACTTTCAAGTACTAATACAGTTGAGATTACGTATAATTATAAGGAATCTGGGTCGACAATGCCGTCGAATCCTAATTTTGAATATATATTACACGGAGCAACTGATGCACCTGATGCAGGATTGACTAGTTCTTTTGGTAACGATGAAGCGCACAACGTTATTCAACCATTCATCGCACTTAACTACATTATTAAAGCTCAAGGCTCTACTATAGTTACTCAGAATCTTAAGCCAGAAAATGGTCTTCTTTTATCATCTGATGGAGGAGCCACTTATAGTTCTAACACAAGTAATATTTTACAATCAGGTGCTGACAATAGAATTAAACTAGATGTTGATTCGAGTAATTTTGAGTTTAGTGGAAATGCGTTAAAATTAAAAGATGATCTTTCTATAACTACAGCAACATTTCCTGATACAACACCTACTGCTAGTGCAAGTTCGAGTCTTACTACGACAACGCAGGGTTTAGCATTTCCATTTACTAAATACTTTGAAACTGAATTTGTTTCACCAAATACTAGTACTGCTACTATTACACCAATTGACCACAGCTTGGGCGGGTCTCCAGCATTCACGTATGTTACCATGATATGTACTTCA
>TARA_R110002050_G_scaffold109798_4_pt1 | contig 11606 bp, 8 predicted proteins | sample TARA_R110002050 | Tara Oceans TARA_R110002050 (sample SAMEA4396988) | marine metagenome | biome: Polar Biome; feature: [DCM] deep chlorophyll maximum layer (ENVO:01000326); material: water (ENVO:00002006), including particulate matter (ENVO:01000060) such as... | depth 25 m
GCAAGGTGGTATTATCAAAGATATACCTTTAAATAAAGCTGGAACTAAGGCTATAGGGGTAGGAGCTGGTTTGGCGTTAAACAGTTATTATTCAAACTTGGTTGCAGATGTTCTAAACGATGATATTAGTTATAGTATCAATGATGATATAACTAGAAGTAAGTTAGAAACACACCTTTTGGAATTCCCATTGGAATTTAGATGGCGGAATTCCACCGCAGATGAATACAAATTCTGGCGTATTTATGGTGGTATCAAGGCCGCTTATATTTTAGGTGCTAGGTCAAAGTATGATCTTGGTGATATAAGTGAGGGTTTTAAGAATACCGATCTTACCAAATTTCAGTATGGACTAACCTTAAGTTTTGGGTACAATACCTTTAATTTACATGCGTATTATGCGCTTACCGAACTATTTAATGGCAATGCATCTGTTAATGGAGAGGTGTTGCAATATAGACCTTTACGTATTGGTCTGATCTTCTATATTCTATAGCCAAAAGCGTACGGTAAGTAACTGAGATAATAAGCCAATTAGTAGACCCATTATGACTTCAATACCTGTATGGGCTTTTAAATAAAGACGCGCTGTTATAATTGCACCTGTTAGTAATATAAAGAAGCTTATTGCCAATATTAAATTGATTTCAAAGTGAATGCTCAAATTCAAAAGGTACATTAAGAGACCGCTTATACCAACGGTATGTAAACTTGTTTTAAAGTTAAAAAACAGTAATAATATACATGCTATCGTAGCTCCTAATAATCCGGTGAAATAGAAATATAGCTCGCTTACATAATTATTGGGAATCACTTTATATAAGATTAACAGCAAGATGCTAGCGTGAATGTAAAGTGGATATTTGCGTTCTTTAATAGAACTTAACTCTATAGAGTTTACTAAACCTAAATTTTTTAATATCAGATAAGTTACTACTGGAATTATAACAGTAAGAATGAATATAGGCAGTATACTGGCACTTTTTATTTCTATTGGTGTATACTTGGGTGTAATGAGAAAATAAGCTACAGTGCCACCAATGGGTATAAATAGGGGATGAAGTAAGTATGAGATAACTTGTGAAAAAACCTTCATTAGATTTCTTTTCTCATGCGTGCAACAGGAATATTCAATTGCTCTCTATACTTGGCAACAGTTCTTCTAGCTATGGGATAACCTTTTTCTTTTAAAATAGCCGCTAATTTATCATCGGTAAGCGGTTTCTTTTTGGTTTCGTTTTGAATAACCGTTTCTAAAATTTTCTTGATTTCCCGTGTAGAAACATCTTCTCCTTGTTCGTTTTTCATCGATTCTGAGAAGTATTCTTTAATTAGTTTGGTACCATAAGGTGTATCTACATATTTACTATTGGCAACCCTAGAAACCGTAGAAACATCCATTCCTATTTCATCTGCAATATCCTTAAGGATCATCGGTCTTAAATTACGTTCATCGCCAGTCAGGAAGTATTCTTTTTGATACTGCATGATGGCGTTCATAGTGATGAATAGGGTTTGTTGTCGTTGTCTTATAGCGTCTATAAACCATTTTGCGGCATCTAATTTCTGCTTTATGAACATAACCGTGTCCTTTTGAGATTTAGATTTGTCCTTGGCTTCCTTATAACCTTTTAGCATATTGCTGTATTCTCTAGACACATGTAATTCTGGAGCATTTCTACCATTAAGGGTTAGCTCTAGTTCTCCCTCGGTTATTCTTATCGCAAAATCCGGAACTACATGTTCAACTATTCTATTATTTCCGGAATAAGATCCACCTGGTTTAGGGTTTAATTTTTCTATTTCACCGATGGCATCCTTCAATTCCGTTTCGGTGATATTGTGTTTTTGAATTAATTTTTGATAGTGTTTCTTTGTGAAGTGTTCAAAAGACTTTTTTAAGATCTCTGTTGCAAGTTCAATACTTGGAGTGACATCTTTTCGCTCTAACTGTATTATTAAACACTCTTCTAAAGTACGTGCACCTACACCTGGTGGGTCTAACTCTTGTACAATAGATAGTATTCTGGTAATGGTTTCTTCGTCGGTATAAACATTTTGGGTAAAAGCCAAATCGTCCATGATATCGGAAATAGGTCTTCTTATATAACCGCTTTCATCTACACTACCTACTAAAAACTCTGCGATGTTCCATTCTTCATCAGAAAGGTAAACAGTATTCAATTGATTTATTAAATGTTGATTGAACGATATTCCGGCTGCGTAGGGTACACTTTTTTCTTCATCATCAGAACTGTAATTATTAGCCTTGGTTCTGTAATCCGGGATTTCATCGTCACTTAAGTAATCATCTATATTGATGTCCTCAGTGTTGATGGTTTCGCTATCGGCATTGTCATCATAAACATCATCATAATCATCAACAACGTTATCCAAATCTTCTTTGCCGGTCTCTAGTGCCGGATTCTCCTCTAATTCTTGTTTAAGTCGTTGTTCAAACGCCTGTGTAGGCAGCTGAATTAACTTCATCAACTGAATCTGTTGAGGAGATAACTTTTGGGATAATTTAAATTGTAGATGTTGTTTTAGCATTACTTTCTTCTAGTACTTGTAAAAGTAACCAAATCTGCTTAAAATTCGGCATTCTGTGGTGTTCTAGGAAACGGTATTACATCTCTAATGTTGCCCATGCCTGTAGCAAAAAGTACCAATCTTTCAAATCCAAGACCAAATCCACTATGTTCGGCCGTTCCAAATTTTCTTAAATCTAAATACCACCAAAGTTCTTTTTCGTCAATACCCAAATCTTTTATTTTTTCCTTAAGCACCTCTAAACGTTCTTCACGTTGAGACCCTCCTACGATTTCACCAATACCTGGGAATAATATATCCATTGCCCTAACGGTTTTGCCGTCTTCATTTAAACGCATATAAAACGCTTTTATCTTGGCAGGGTAATCAAAAAGAATTACCGGACACTTAAAGTGTTTTTCTACCAAGTAACGCTCGTGCTCACTCTGTAAATCTGTACCCCATTCTTCAATTGGATAGGTAAATTGCTTCTTTTTGTTCGGTTTACAATTCTTAAGAATTTCAATTGCTTCGGTATAGCTAACCCTTTTAAAATTATTGTCTACAACAAACTTTAATTTCTGGATCAAAGTCATGTCACTACGTTGGGCTTGTGGTTTGCTCTTTTCTTCGTCCAACAATCTTTTCTCTAAAAACTCAAGGTCTTCTTGGCAATGGGTTAACGTGTAAGAAATTACATTTTTGATGAAGTCTTCGGCAAGATCCATATTTGCATCAAGATCAAAGAACGCCATTTCTGGTTCAATCATCCAAAATTCGGCTAAGTGTCTTGAGGTGTTTGAATTTTCTGCCCTAAAAGTGGGACCAAAAGTGTAAACTTTACCTAGGGCCATAGCATATGCTTCTGCCTCTAATTGGCCTGATACGGTCAAATTGGTTTCTTTTCCGAAGAAATCTTCTTTATAGTTTACATCACCTTCTTCTGTAAGCGGTGGGTTTTTATCATCTAAGGTAGTTACACGAAACATTTCCCCAGCACCTTCCGCATCTGACCCTGTAATTATAGGTGCATGAAAATAATTAAATCCGTTTTCCCTAAAGTAATTATGAATGGCAAAAGATAAGGTTGACCTTACGCGCATTATGGCAGAAAAGGTATTGGTTCTAATTCTTAAGTGAGCTTTCTCCCTTAAAAATTCCAGTGAATGTTTTTTGGGCTGAATTGGGTATTCGTCTGGATCAGCTATACCAAGTACTTCTAATTGGTTAACTTGGATTTCAACAGACTGCCCTCTACCTTGGCTTTCTACCAATGTACCTGATATTTTTAGGGCGGCACCAGTATTCACTTTCTTCAATAATTCTTCATCAAAATTTTCAAAATCAACTACACATTGAATTGTACCTAAAGTTGAACCATCGTTCAAAGCAATAAATCTGTTGCTTCTAAATGTTCGTACCCACCCCTTAACGGTTATTTCCTGTAATAGGTTTTTACTTGAAAGTAATTCTTTTATTGTGATTAAACGCATGATGTTGAATTGAAAATTAAAGTTCCAAAGATAGGATTTTGTTAAAAAATAAAGAGATTATACCGTTATATAAACTTTGCCTTAAAATGAAAATTGATCAATTGTTGTTTTCTTCTTGAGGCAAGATATCTATTTGTGGTTTTTTAAGTGTCTGTTTGTTAGCTATACTCTTTTCCAGCGATAACAATAACGAGGGTAGTAAAATTAAATTAGCCAACATTGCAAGTAATAAGGTGGCAGATACTAATGACCCCAAGGCTACGGTACCGCCAAAATTGGAAATTACAAATACTGAAAAACCGAAAAATAATACAATTGATGTATAAAACATACTAACACCTGTTTCTCGTAGTGCATTGTAAACCGATTTTTCAATACGCCATTTATTCGCTGTAAGTTCTTGCCTGTATTTGGCTAGAAAGTGAATGGTGTCATCTACAGAAATACCAAATGCAATACTAAATACCAGAATTGTAGATGGCTTAATGGGTACGCCTACAAATCCCATAATACCTGCCGTAATTACTAGTGGTAGAAGGTTGGGAATCAATGATATAACAATCATTCTGAAAGAACGGAACAAGTAAGCCATAAATAAAGCAATCAATGCAATGGCAAGAGCAAGCGACATGATCAGGTTTTTTACCAAATATTTAGTCCCTTTTAGGAATAAAAGTGCGCTACCGGTCATATAAACATTATAACGTTCTACCGGAAAAATCTTAGTGATATTCTCAAGTAAACGTTGCTCTATTTCTTCCATACGGCTTGTGTTTACATCGCGCATGAATGTAGTTATTCTAGCGGTTTGTCCCGTACTATCCACAAATGACTCTAATAGATTTCCGTTGTCAGATGATTTACGGGCAACGTCCATTATAAAAGTGTTTTCTTGACTTGTAGGTAATTGGTAGTATTTTGGTATGCCGTTGTAAAAGGCCTGTTTGGAATATTTTACCAAATTTACTACTGAAACGGGAGAAGAAAGTTCTGGTATTTCATCGATTACTTCTCCAAGTTGATTCATACGCTTAAGTGTAGCGGGCTTTAAAACACCTTTTGGAGTTTTGGTATCCACTACGATTTCAACAGGCATTATTCCTTTAAACTCTTTCTCAAAGAATCTTATATCATGAAAGAATTCTGCATTTTTAGGCATGTCTTCTATAGGACTGCCAGAGATTCTTATTTGGTAAATACCAATTATGCTTAAGACCAATAGTGATATAGAAACTATATAAACCGTAATTCTTCTATGTCTTACGATGCGTTCCATCCAATTAACAAATGCATCTATCCATTTTTTGTTCAAGTGTTTTAAATGCTTTGTTTTTGGTAATGGCATAAAACTGTACACTATAGGAATAATCAAAAGCGATAAAATGAAAATTCCAATGATGTTGATAGAAGCTACAATACCAAACTCTTTTAAAAGAGTACTATCGGTTATGATAAAAGTGGCAAAACCAGAAGCAGTGGTAATATTTGTCATTAACGTAGCATTTCCTATTTTGGAGATTACACGTTGCAACGAAAGTGCTTGATTACCATGTTTTTTAACCTCTTGCTGATATTTGTTGATCAGGAATATACAGTTTGGTATACCTATTACAATAATTAGTGGCGGTATAAGGGCGGTAAGTACCGTAATTTCATATTGTAAAAGTCCTAGAAAACCAAAAGCCCACATTACCCCAATGATAACTACACACATTGAAATGAAAGTGGCTCTAACGCTTCTAAAGAAAAAGAAGAAAATTAAGGAGGTAACGCCTAGCGCTGCCAATATAAACTTTCCTATTTCATCTATGATGTTTTGTGAGTTCATGGTCCTCACATAGGGCATACCGGAAATATGAACATCGAGATTGGTTTCCTTTTCAAAATTACGAACCAAGGTGTTGATGTCCTGTAGAATAAAATCTTTTCTAACAGTGGTGTTAACTATATCCTTATCTAAATTGACAATGGTACGTATTGTCTTGCTCTCCTTGTTAAAAAGTAGATTTTCATAGAAAGGTAGATCATTAAAAAGATGATCTGTTATACTGTCTATTTCTTTTTTGGTCTTTAATTCACCGTTGATTAACGGCAACATTTCAAATTCTTGCTTGTCGTTATTTTTAACTAACTCTTTTAAGTTGTCGGTTGATATAACGAATTCAACTTCTGGAAAAGCGGCAAGTTGTTTGCTGAGCCTATTCCAACGGTTAAAATTAGTAGGTTCAAACAAAGCGCTATCCCGTATGGCAAAAACAACAGCATTACCTTCTTCGCCAAATTTGCTTAAAAAATCCTGGTATTGTATGTTAACCGGGTGATCATCTGGTAAAAGGTTGGTTTGTGAGCTAGAAAATCGCATGTATTGCCATTGCCAGCCCATGAAAATGGTAAAACCGGTAATCAATAGTAAAATTAGGATTCTGTTGCGTAGAATTATGTTTGCCGTTTTAGGCCAAAATCCTTTCGTAAGTTTCGCTACCATAACTGTTTTTGCAGGTGGCAAAGGTAACTATTAGCTACAATTGTTCCTAGATTGAAAAGTTTAAATTTTATACAAATAAAAAAAGCTACCCTATTCAGGTAGCTTTGTGATCCTATATTTTGGATAAACTTTAAACTTTCATGATTTCAGCCTCTTTTTTGCTCAAGAAATCATCAATCTTTTTAGTGAATGCATCGGTTAGATCCTGTACATCTGCGGTTGCGTTTTTTTGAAGGTCTTCAGAAATATCCAAATCCTTTATTTCTTTGTTCGCATCTTGTCTTGCACTTCTAACTCCTACTTTTGCATGTTCTGCTTCAGCTTTAGCCTGCTTGGTCAACTGTATTCTACGCTCCTCTGTTAAAGGCGGTACGTTGATGATGATCATGTCGCCATTATTCATAGGATTAAAGCCTAAATTGGCATTCATTATGGCTTTTTCAATTTCTTGAAGCATACCTTTTTCCCATGGTTGAACAGAAATTGTTCTACCATCTGGCGTGTTGATATTGGCTACTTGAGCTAGTGGAGTTTGTGAGCCATAATAATCTACCAATACAGAAGATAACATGGTAGGACTGGCTTTACCTGCTCTAATTTTTAAAAATTCACGTTCTAAATGCGCTATGGCAGCTTCCATACCTTCTTTTGTAGCGTCTAAAACAAATTGTATTTCCTCGTTCATATAATAAGTGTATTACTATCGCAATAACATTAATTGTACCAAAAATTATAGGTTGACCGTGGTACCAATGGTTTGCCCGTCAACAATTTTCAATAGGTTTCCTTTTTTGTTCATATCAAAAACTACGATTGGTAGTTCGTTCTCTTGACTTAGGGTAAAGGCAGTCGTGTCCATTACTTTTAGTCCTTTTGTAAGTACATCTTGAAAAGAAATAGTGTCAAATTTTGTGGCACTTTTATCTTTTTCTGGGTCGGCAGTGTATATACCATCTACTCTTGTACCTTTTAAGATAACATCAGCTTCTATTTCAATAGCTCTAAGAACAGCAGCAGAATCTGTTGTAAAATATGGGTTACCTGTGCCGCCGCCAAAAATTACAACTCTACCTTTTTCTAAATGCCTCATGGCACGTCTTCTAATAAAAGGCTCGGCTACTTCGTTAATTTTTATAGCAGTTTGCAATCTGGTCTGTACACCACTCATTTCTAAGGCGCTTTGTAAAGCTAACCCGTTGATAACGGTAGCTAACATACCCATGTGGTCTCCTTGTACGCGATCCATACCTGTGGCTGCACCTGTAAGGCCTCTAAATATGTTTCCGCCACCAATAACAATGGCAACTTCAATTCCTTTTTCAACTACCTCTTTTATCTCTTCCGCATATTCATTTAGGCGGTTAGAATCTATTCCATATTGCTTTTCACCCATTAAGGCTTCACCGCTTAATTTTAGAAGAATTCGTTTGTAGTGCATTCTAGTTTTAATTTGCCATCAAAAATAATGAAAATTTTTGATGGGCGTGTTCAATATTTTATTCTGGTAAAAGATAGGTGTCAAGATACTATGGTTACTTATTCTCTATCTTTGATATATCATTATTTTAAAAATTAACAATTGAATATTTTATGAAAAAATACTTATTAATTATTTCAAGTGCTCTTCTATTATATGCTTGTGGAGCCGGTAAGCAATTGGCAGCTATTGAGAAAAGCCCTGTTGTTACTTCAATAGATTTGGTCAATGTGGTAGAAGATAGGGTTCAGGTGATTGTAGATCCTGGTGCTTTTGCTTCTTCAACGGTTATTTTTAGAATTCCTAAAACGGTGCCAGGTACATATAGTAGCGATAACTACGGACAGTATTTGCAGGATTTTGAAGCTTTGGATTATAAAGGTAATCCATTGCAGTTTGTTAAGCTTGATGAAAATTCTTGGAGTATTTCTAATGGAACACAGCTTGATAAAGTAAGTTACTGGGTAAACGATACCTATGACATGGAAAATGAAGTGGTTAATGCAGTATTTTCCCCGGCAGGTACAAATATTGAGAAAGACAGTAATTTTATGCTGAACCTACATGGTTTTGTAGGCTATTTTGATGGGTTTAAAGAGGTTTCTTATGCCATTAATATTAAAAAGCCAGTGGACTTAATTGCAACAACAACCCTTTCTGATCAAATTGACCGTAAGCCTGATCCACTTTGGGACGCGTTTCTTGCCAATAGGTATTTTGAAGTTATTGACAACCCTATAATGTACGCTAAACCTAATACTGAAAGTTTTGAAATTAATGGTATAACGGTAACATTGAGCTTGTTTTCACCAAATAACGTGTACAAGGCTTCTGATTTAAAGAATAGAATGTTAAAAATGATGGAGGCTCAGAAGAAGTTTCTTGGTGATGTAGATAGTACTAAGGAGTATAATATTCTTTTGTATTTGTCTGATGTAAATAAGCCCGATGCTCATGGTTTTGGAGCTTTGGAGCATCATACTTCTACCGTGGTAGTTTTACCTGAAGCTATGGATATTGGTCGTTTGGAGCAAGCTATGGTAGATGTGGTTTCGCACGAATTCTTTCATATTGTAACACCATTGTCCGTTCATTCTAAAGAAATACAATATTTTGATTTTAATGACCCAAAAATGTCACAACATTTATGGATGTACGAAGGTACTACGGAGTATTTTGCCAATTTATTTCAGGTACAGCAAGGTTTAATTTCTGAAGAGGATTTTTATGAGCGCATGTTGGGTAAAATTACCAACTCTAAATTTTATGATGATAGCATGTCTTTCACTGAAATGAGCAAGAATATTTTAGAGCAACCTTATGAGCCTAATTACGCTAACGTATATGAGAAAGGTGCTTTAATAAATATGTGTTTAGATATTATATTAAGAGAAAAGAGCAGCGGCGAAAAGAGTATGCTTTGGTTGATGAAAGAGCTGTCTAAAAAATATGGTACGGATGTGCCTTTTGAAGATGAAGTTTTATTCGGTGAGATTGTTCAGATGACCTATCCGGAGGTGGATACTTTTTTTAAGGAACATGTTATTGGAGATACACCTATAGATTATGATGTTTATTTTTCAAAGGTAGGTTTAGCTACAAAAGATGTTGAAGAGTCTACAGGTTACTTTTTTGATGGGCAAGTACCTTATATGGATGTTGATGTGCAAAATGATAGTGTTGTTTTTATACGTGAGAATATAGAGTTGAATTCTTTCTTTGATGATTTAAAACTACAGGGAGGTGATATTTTTAAGGTGATAAACGGACAGGAGATTAATCTTGAGTCGCTTAGACCAATTATTGGGGAAAGTTTTAGTTGGACGCCAGAAACTGTAGTAAGTATGACTGTCGAAAGAGTTGGTGAATTGGTTTTGGTTGAAGGTAAGGTAGGGCAACCGGTTAAAAAGGTAAAGAAGATTGTTCCTTTAGAAAATGTAGACCAGAAAATTATAGACTTACGTAAGGCTTGGTTAAAAGACTAAGGTTTAATAATGATGTTAAATAAAAAAACCGCCTACTTTGTAGTAAGGCGGTTTTTTATTGAGTTAGTTGTATTGTAATTAACCTAATGCAACTCTTTTAAATCCTGTTACTTCTAAATTAGAATCAACTGATTTTACATATTGAGCAACACTTTGTTTGCTATCTTTAATGAAATCTTGGTTTACTAAAGTATTGTCCTTAAAGAAACGCTTTATTTTACCTTTAGAGATATTGTCTAGCATTGCTTCTGGTTTTCCTTCTTGACGTAATTGATCTTTTGCAATTTCAATTTCTTTGTCGATCACGGATTGGTCAACACCATCTTCGTTTAATGCTACAGGGTTCATAGCGGCAGCTTGCATTGACACATCTTTAGCAACTTCTTCAGCACCTGGTACAGAAGCGGAAAGACCTGTTAAAACAGCTATTTTGTTTCCTGCGTGAATATAAGAACCTACAAAAGGAGCACTTAACGTTTCAAAACCACCTATCTCAATTTTCTCACCGATAACACCTGTTTGCTCAGTAAGTTTTTCTTGAACGGTCATACCTTTATAATCAGCAGCCAAGAAAGCTTCTTTAGAATCAAAGTTGATTGCCAAGTCTGCTAATTCTGTAGCCAATGTTACAAAAGTTTCGTTTTTAGCAACGAAATCGGTCTCACAGTTCAAAGAAATAATAACACCACTAGTGTTGTCATCATTTACTTTAGCGATTGCTGCACCTTCAGAAGAATCTCTGTCAGCTCTTTTTGCTGCAACCTTTTGACCTTTTTTACGAAGAATTTCGATTGCACTTTCAAAATCACCTTCAGCTTCAACCAAGGCTTTTTTGCAATCCATCATTCCTGCACCAGTAGTCTTTCTTAATCTATTAACTTCTGCAGCTGTAATCTTTGCCATTTTTTTTACTTTTAATATACCCGTTTTAAGGGGTCGTTAGATTTATTTTTATAACAAATGTAGTAACTTATTCTACACCACCTTTAACGTTGTCTTGCCATTCTTTAAGCTCGTCCCACTTACCTTCAGCAGCCATTTTAGCTTGCTTTGGCCAAGAAGTTGGATCTAAATGAGCCATTCTAGAACTTGCCTCTGTCAAGATTTCCTTGATTTTTTCAGCATCTCCGTTAGAAAGATCTTCGTAAGTAGCAATACCGGCAGCAACTAAAGCTTCAGCAGCTTTTGGGCCAATACCTTCAACTTTTGTTAAATCATCAGCTTCTGCTTTTGTATCGTTCGCAACAGCTTCTTTAGTAGCTTCAACGTTTACTTCAACATTTGGTACTTTGTCTACAACTGGTGCAGGTTTAGTGTCAACTTTTTCTGGAGTTGGCGCTGGTTTGTCTGCAACTGCTTTTTTCTTGGCACCTTTATCTTTTTTGTCAGATTTACCTTCAGAATCACCTTTTTCAGCTTTACGCTCAGCTAAACCTTCGGCAACTGCATTGGTAACTTCTGTCATGATAATATCAATAGACTTTGAAGCATCATCGTTAGAAGGTATAAGGTAATCTACATCTCTAGGATCACAGTTGGTATCTACCATTGCAAAAATTGGAATGTTCAATTTTTGAGCTTCCTTAACTGCAATGTGCTCTCTCATTGTATCAACGATGAACAATGCACCTGGT
>TARA_R110002050_G_scaffold72813_5_pt1 | contig 11601 bp, 10 predicted proteins | sample TARA_R110002050 | Tara Oceans TARA_R110002050 (sample SAMEA4396988) | marine metagenome | biome: Polar Biome; feature: [DCM] deep chlorophyll maximum layer (ENVO:01000326); material: water (ENVO:00002006), including particulate matter (ENVO:01000060) such as... | depth 25 m
AAATTTTCAAAAAACATGCAATTAAGAGATATTATCCTAATTGTAAAGGATTAAGGAATATAGAAATTAAAGCCATTCCTTAATTGTAAGGAACCTATTTGAAAAATAAAATTTTTTTAAATAAGTTACCCTAATTAATTAAAATTTTTATTATTTTGCATCAAAATTTATCTCATGAATTTAATCGACCCAAAAATAGTACTTGACAAAAAGGAAGGTGTAGTTGAAATCAAGAACTATATTAACAAGCTTAAAATTGTAAAAGAGTTATACACTCTTGGAAACAATACTGCCAGTAATATTTGCAATCTGGTTGGCATTAGTTTACCTACAGTTAACCTCTTGTTGACAGACTTATTGGAGGAGCAGATTATAATAAAAGAAGGCAGGGGACAATCTCAGGGAGGTCGAAAACCAGACCTGTACGGACTAGCCCCGGGCTCCTTCTATATTTTGGGAATTGATTTGAATAGATTTGGCGCAAAGGCCGCCATTTACAACACAAAGAATGAAAAGGTTAGTAAGATTGAATCAATTAAATTATCCTTAAATAATGAATTGGAAACACTGGATGCTATCTATGATTTCTCTATGAAAATCATTCATTCTTCTGGGATTCCTGAGGAAAAAGTCATTGCAGTTGGTATAAGTATGCCTGGGCTGGTGGACAGTGTTTCAGGTGTAAACCACACCTATCTAAAATCTGGCAAAAAGACTCTCAAGGATCAATTAGAGGATAAATTTGGCAGAAAAGTTTTTATAGAAAATGATGCTAGAGCTAAAACACTGGCAGAGTTTAAATTTGCAAATAAAGGCACAAACAAAAATGTGATGGGCATTTTTGTTGATTGGGGAATAGGCTTAGGCATAATTATAGACGAAAAACTCTATAGAGGCTATTCAGGGTTTGCTGGGGAATTTAGCCATTCGCCTTTATTTGATGCAAAAGAGATTAGCTGCACTTGTGGCAAAAGAGGATGTTTGGAGGCGGTGGCTTCAGGTGGAGCAGTAGTCCGCTTGGCTAAGGATGCTATATTATTGGATAAAGACTCAATTCTAGCCAAACTAGCAGACGGTAAAGAGGAAAACCTTGAACCTTCCACAGTAGTAGAGGCAGCAATTGCAGGAGACCAGAGAGCCATAAGTATATTGTCGGATGTAGGTTTAGATTTGGGAAGAGGTATTGCCATTTTGATACAGTTGTTAAACCCTGAATTAATTATTTTAGGAGGGGCAATAGCTGAAGCCAAACAGTACATAACTACGCCAATTCAACAGGCATTGAATATATACAGTATGGCGAAATTAAGAGAGAAAACCTCGATAGAACTTTCTCAATTAGGGATGGAAGTAGGCCTTAAAGGGGCTATTGCCATCGTTAATGAGCATATTTTTGAGGACACAATAAATTCACAATAGGTTAAACAAATTAGATACAAGCATATGTTAGCGAATTACCCACTTTCGAAGACTGAAGAAGCTTTCTTTAGAGATTCTGATATTGAAAAAATCACAACAAAAATTCCTTATCTAGCAGTTGATAATTTTCCTAAGTTAGGTTTGCTTACAGCTTGCCGATTCTTGGAATGGGTTTCAACAAACCCTGAAGGGGTAATCAGCTTACCTACTGGTAAAACTCCAGAATATTTCATCAAGTGGACAAAATTTCTTCTTGAGAATTGGGAGGGTAAAAAAGGCCTTGAAATTAGAGAAAAATATGGTTTAATCGACTGTGCCAAGCCAGTACTAAATGGCCTTCATTTTGTACAGATAGATGAGTTTTATCCAATTTCATCAACGCAAAAAAACAGCTTCTACCATTATGTAAACAAGTTTTACATTGAAGGTCTAGGCTTGGATCCTAAAAAAGCGTTGCTTATAAACTCTGATGATATAATCCTCGCAGAAGGCAAAAGCTATAAAGAGATCTTTCCTGATTCAAAAGTAGATTTATCCCTAAGGTTTAGGGAGTATAAAACACCTCAAGAAAAATTGCAACAGGAATCCATCTACTTGATCGATCAATGGTGTGGCAATTACGAAGCAAAAATCCGTGAAAAAGGTGGAATAGGTTTCTTCCTAGGAGGAATCGGCCCTGATGGTCATATTGCTTTCAACACAAGAGGATCAGATATTTTTTCTACAACCAGACTTACAGAAACAAACTTTGAAACCCAAGCTGTTGCAGCAGGTGACCTAGGAGGTATTGAAATATCTGCCAATCGCCTTGTTATTACAATTGGCTTGGACACTATCGTTCATAACCCTGATGCTGTCGCTATTATTATAGCTGCTGGTGAAGCCAAAGCTGGTATAGTAAAACAATCATTGGAACATTCAATGACCAATGTTTATCCAGCCACAGTACTACAGAAATTAAAGAACGGTAGATTTTATATCACCAAAGGTGCTGGCTCCAAATTAACTGACAGTGCAGATCAGTATTACTTCACAGGTGAATGGAACGACACAAAGACCGAACGTTCTGTATTGGATCTTTGTAAGAAGTTGCAGAAATATGGCCATCGTATCACACTGGAAGACCTTAGGAATGACAAGTACACCAGTCAAATCCCTGATTTGAATGAACATACTGTAAAGAATGTCATCAAAAGTATCAGTGCGAAGATCGACAAGGGTATGGAAGAGGAGAAAAATGAAGTCTTCCTTCATACCGGACCTCACCATGATGATATCTCTTTAGGGATATTGCCACAAATCACTAAGCAATTACATGAGAACAGCAATGATGCTCACTTTGCGGTACTTACATCTGGATTTACAGCTGTAACCAACACCTTTGTAATTGATACGCTTAGAAGTACCAAGAGATTCTTGGACAATGGAAGAATTCAAATGGTTAAATTTGAAGATTTCTATGCCTCAGGTTACAAGTTGAAAATGGACAAAGATGTGTACCATTACTTGACAAATGTAGCCTCTGACAATGCTGAAGAAAGACTTAGAGGACTTTGTCACCGATTGGTGAGAGCCATTGTCTTCACCTTCGGTATCAAGTCTACAATGCAGTTAAGAGAGCAAATTAATGAAATCATCACTGTTCTTAAAAACTCCTATGATGGAGAAAAGAATCCAAAAAATATCCAGACTCTAAAAGGGATGATCAGGGAATTTGAGGAAGAACTTGTATGGGCTCACTTTGGTGTTCAAGTTAAAAATGTTCACCACCTAAGACTAGGATTCTATACAGGCGATATTTTCACAGAGCAACCAGACAAGAAAAGAGACGTAGAACCTATCCTCAATATGCTAAGGGAAATCAAACCTACGAAACTTAGTTTGACATTAGACCCTGAAGGCAGTGGCCCTGATACGCATTATAAAGTATTACAAGCAACTGCTGAAGCGGTAAGACAATGGAGCTTAGAAGAAGACCTTAGTAATTTTAAAATTATAGGCTATAGGAACGTATGGTTTAAGTTCGATGCTGCTGAATCTAACGTTATTGTACCAGTTTCTTTGGGAGACATGTCAGTAATGGAAGATTCCTTCTCAAACTGTTATATGAGCCAGGTAAATGCTTCCTTCCCTAGCTACGCACACAATGGTAAGTTCAGTACCCTAGCCAAAAAGACTTGGGTAGACCAACTTAGTGATGTGCAGCTTCTTCTTGGTAAAAATTATTTCTACCAACATCAGTCAGCGAAAGTCCGCTCAAGCCATGGTCTGATATTTTTCAGAGAAATGGAAGTGGAGGACTTCCTTGTTGAAGCCAGAGAGTTAGAAAAATCTACAGAAGGTATGCTCTAACCCAAAAAGATTACTTATCAGATTCGCCTGTAAAAAAATAATATAGGCGAATCTGGTATTTCATTAGGCTTTAGTTTGGCCAAGGGTCTAAATAAAAAGACACCTTGATTGGATACATTATAATTAATCGGGTATATCCTGAAATTTGGGAGTAAAATGAAAATTAACAATATGGTTCTTGGATTAGATATTGGAGGTACAAAAATTAGTTCAGGATTATTTAGAGATGGTGAATTGACCGATAGCATGGAGATAAAAACTCCAGCAAATTCTCCAAAAGAAGAGATACTTGAGACCATTTCTAAACAAATAGAAGCTTATAAACACTATAATTTAAAAGCTATAGGAATAGGTATTCCTGGACTAGTAGATCCCATACACGGGATAATCTATAATTTGGCCAATATACCATCGTTCCATAATGTTAATCTAAAAAAATATTTGGAAGAAAGATTCGGCATTCCAGTAGCCGTCAATAACGATGCGAATTGCTTTGCCTTAGGAGAATATAAATTTGGGGCAGCAAGAATACACAAGCATGTGGTCGGCATTACACTTGGTACAGGCATTGGTACAGGTATTATAGCCAATGGTCATCTATACACTGGAAGACTCTGTGGTGCTGGAGAATGGGGAGCAATCCCTTACCTAGATGGTACTTTTGAAGACTATTGCGGAAGTAAATTTTTCAAGGAAAGATACAAAACAAGTGCAAAAAAGCTTTCTGTTAGAGCCAGTGAAGGTGATCAGGAGGCAATTGAAATTTTTTACGAATTCGGAAAACACATAGGAGAACTGATTTACAGACTATTGCTCACATTTGCTCCAGAGGCGATTGTGATTGGTGGTTCAATTAGAAAAGCATTCCCCTACTTTGAAAAGGGAGTTCAAGAAGTTATTGATGCATTCCCTTACCTACCGATTTCCGGAAACTTAAAACTCTACGTTTCTTCATCAAATGATTCAGCCATTTTAGGAGCCATTTCTTTAGTCGAAGAAAACGAATATTTGGTAAATAATGAAGCAACCATAAACATCTCCAACCCTTTGGTCTAACAATTGGCTTTGATATCCCTTCAAAATAAAAACTTGTTAGTAGTTTTGACAAAGTTTTTTTGTTTATCTTTTCACAAAGTGAATTGAAACAAATGGCAAGCGTGATTATTTAAGTAATGCCTTTCCTACACGCCTTTTCTCATTATAAACTACCAAATCACCATAAGCCCCAACAACAGCTCTATTTATACTTTGGGTTAGGGTATTTCAAGTCATTATAGATTATTTATTACATATTTCGGGTTTATAGTATTTTTGAATACATTTATAGACCCAATTATTTCCCAGTATGTCTATAGGTAAATTTTATTTAATCACTACTTTCCTATTCGCAACAATTACGAATAATCTTTTTGCTCAAGTCAATACTTCTAAAGTCGACATCTCTGAAGTGGAAGTTTTTGCAAGAGACAAGATGATAGAACACCTGTTTTCCATAACAGATATAATGGTTACAGATGTCACTAGCCCTCCTGGAGCCGCTAGATTTTATGCTTATTCCCTTTTAGGAGCTTACCTCGTTTATGGAGTTAATGAATCGCCCCTTCTACAACAGCTTCAGCATCCAATACCTAAACCAGATCCAACTCTACTCCCAGATAGAAAAGGAATAAATTTAGCTTTTACAAGTACCTACGCCATGTTGGAAGTTGGGAAAAACATAATGCCTTCTGGTAAAAAACTAACAACTCCACAGGAAACCTTGGTGCGTGAGTATAGCAAAAAGAAACTCATCAAGAAAAAGGCTTTAAAACAAAGTATTGACTATGCAAAAAAAGTTGCAGCAGTTGTATTGAATTACGCCAAGGAGGATGGTTACAGCCGCCTTAGCACCCTCAAAAGATATAGCCCAAGTAAAGGCCCTGGTAAATGGTACCCCACTCCTCCTGCTTATATGGCAGCCATAGACCCGGAGTGGCGAACAATCCGACCCTTCTTTTTGGAAAACTTAGCAGCTTATAGTCCCCCTTCTCCTGCTGAATATTCTGAAGACAAAAGCAGTTCATTTTTCAGGCAATTATTGGAGATTTATGAAGTCACTACACAATTGACCGAAGAGCAAACGCTAATAGCCAATTTCTGGGACTGTAATCCTTTCAATGTCTCTTATAGTGGGCATATGGCTATAGGTCTCAAGAAAATCTCACCAGGCGGCCATTGGATGGGGATCACTGGCATTGCAAGTCAGAAGGCTGGGTTGGATTTTAAAGAAAGCCTTTATATCCATACCCTTGTAGCAATGGGTCTTCATGATGCCTTTATTAGTTGTTGGGATGAAAAGTACAGAAGTGACCGCATAAGACCCCTTACAGCCATCAATGAACTTATTGATGAGACATGGCGCCCCATTTTACAAACCCCACCCTTTCCTGAATACACAAGTGGGCATAGCGTGATTTCTAAAACCTCCGCTGTGTTATTGACTTCTTATTTTGGTGAAAATTTTAATTTTATCGACGACTCAGAAGTATTCTTTGGTCTACCTGAGCGAGAATTCGATTCCTTTCTCAAAGCATCGGATGAAGCAGCCATATCAAGACTATATGGAGGAATTCATTTCAGAGATGCCATAGAGGTAGGCATGCAACAGGGAGAAAAAATTGCCAAATATATCCTAAAAAGAACCCAATCTCATCCAAACCTATTGGGTGGTAAATCCACCGGTCGTTCTAAATAACCTATTCAGCATTAGCTACTTTAATTTCAAAGTGATCAAAAGTGACTTCAAACCCACCCCCCTTTGGAGAAGCAGCCATAAAGCCTATTTTTAATGAAGGTGAAGGAGGAAAATAGGCTTGTCGCAGTAGCTGATAGGTCGAACCATCTAAGCTATAACTTACCTCTACATAATCGTTGCCTCTTTTAGCTTTAATAAAGAAAGTCTCAGGCATTCCCTTTATAGGGGCAACTGACCAATCTGAGCATTCTCTGGTAACAACTGCACTGGCTTTTTGAATATCATCTACATATTCTATTCCTGCCTTTATCCAATTTTCCCAATCATGAAAAATCATCAGGCCTGCTTGATCGTATAAATCAGTGTATTTTCCGGAAAATTGAAGCAAAAATTCAAAATTACCCGATTGTTCTGTAAATAAAAAATGACCATTTTCACTTATAAACCCATAATGAGTTTTTCTCCAAAAGTCGGTTTCAGCATCAGTCTTCAAATGCAAAGTCCCATTGTCTTCTGACCATGAATGAGGCGGGTTCATCCAATTAAATTCTCTTCCTTCAATATTTATCATAAATGATATGACTTCTAATTTTACATTCAATTTATTCAACAAATACCAGTGCTGCTTTCAATTTACAAATCGACACCATACCACACCAAAGATCAAAGCTCCTCATCTTCAGAAGTCAAGTTATCCTTAATAGACCTGTCCATTATTAAATCATTTAGGACAGGATTCCACCGAATCGCTAGCCACTAAATATGGCATGGTTTTAGCCATTTTTCTAATACATCAAACAGCAAAGCCATGAATTTAAGCCAATCCTCCGTAAGAAGCTTAGAAAATCCTTATTTTATTTCTGAAAAAGGAGATGAAGTAGATAAGGGCAGCAATCGATCGACTCCAGGAACATCTGGTGATGGTCCTCGCCCACCTAGAGAGGAAGAATATCCAGATGAAAACGAAAAAAAAGATGAAAAAGTCAAAAAAAAGCACAAGAACTGAGAAAATTCTCAATTCTTGTGCTTTTAATCTTTATTCATGAAACCAAATCCCGTAATTAAATGGGACTAATTTAAATTAATTTAGTTTACATCAATCACCATTTTCCCTAATGAAACCACGATTTTTAATAGCCTGTCATTAATGCCTTTTCTAGCTGAGGCAAATGAATCTTTATTGTAGCAGTCTGTGTAATCACTCAGGTGCAAGAAGAGTTTACTTCCTCCATCGGTAAGTTCTACACTTATCTTCAAGCCACTACTATAATCTAGTTGAACCATGTCCATTTGTCGCAATTCCGGTTCGCTTTTTCTTCCTGTAAGTTTGTTGAAAAACAACTGCTTCTTATAATCAGAAATACTTACCAATTCTTCATGCATTGCATCGGAAGGTGGCTTGGTTCTAAACCTATCGAATATTTTCTTGTTTTCACCTTCTGAGGTAATATTGAAAGTTTTCTCTCCGTATAGCTTATACCTAATCTGCAAATCAACATGAAAATCATAAAGGCTTTTCTCTTTTCCTTTTAGATCTTTCACCAAATCTTCAATCAATGAAATCTGTAATTCAATATTTTTGTCCTTATCCAGATCTAAAATAACGTGATTTCTTTCATCAAAAGCCAAATAGGCTTCAAATCCCTCTTCAATATTAAGAATCCTTTCTTTTAGGTCTTCGTATCCTGCATGAGACTCTTTATAGGCCCCATTGTTCTTTGTAACGATTTTGTCAATCTGTTGAGATAGAACTACACCTTTAATCACTATTTTGGTTTTTTCTTCATCCATAGATGGAAAAGAATTTCCGGCTAAAAAAGTATGGGTAAAAATAGCTGCTTGCTGGTGTGCGTTAAACACCAAAAATCTTCCTTCAGCATTTGGGTAGCCAATTATTGTTCGGCTAAGTTCAGAATCAAACCCAAGGACATAATCATAATCTTGTCCCTTGATTTCTTCCAAGGCCGGTAATAAAAACTTATAGTTAAGATTTTCATCAGAGTTTTGCCCAGGAGTATAGAACAAGGTTTCCATTTTACTTTCTGAGACAGATTTTAACCCTTTTGCAGTCTCTGGCAAATAGATTAACCCTTTCGGTGTAATATTTACTTCTACAGGCTGGTCGTTTTCCATTGGTATACGTATTTCAATTTTATAGGATGTACCTAATTTGTGTAAACTATTGATATGCTAACCCAGACGATTCCTTTTTTATCTTTTGAAATCCCAGGCGGAAGGAATAAGTATCAAAATTATGTTTTAATAAACGACAAAGCAAGAAAGCAACCGAACCTTTCTAAAATATTCTTATTTTCACCAATCGCTTCTTCTCTAATTTATTGAATCCTTTAAATAAATCTCCAAATTCTCCATTATCTATACCTCTATGTAGATTGCTTATTATAATTGCGAGATCAATACCCTCTCCCCAATTATTAAAAAATTCAAAAAAAGTGAAATTTATAACTTTGAATGAGCAGGAATAAAACATGAGAAAACCTAATATTAATTCTTAAAGTAATTTCAGTCCCTCATTTGGCCCGCCCAATTCCTTATCTACTTTTTAACTGAAGCCGACTAAAGAGCATGCTTCACAAGATTTTCGTAAATGGGTTGACATTCTTTAAGCAATGGAACCAAATGGTTAGGAAATTCATCCTTCTTTTTCTGGTATGGCTGAAAACCTGTGGATAAATGCACATTTCGGTACCAATACTTTGCCCAAATACCATCTTCTGGAATAGGTCCCTGCTTCCATTTGAGCATCTCTTGCATAAATGGAATTCCTACAACAGTAGATAATTTTCGCAACTGTCCCTCAGGGTCTTGCAAAACCATTTTTGCATCAAGAACGACAAATGGTAATTTTTTAGTTTTAAAATAATCTAACAACTCAATTTGCATGGCGTAACCAATATCTGCCATGCTAGGCTGATCTATCACCTTGGAAAAAGACAAAAGCATTTCTTCCGGACTCCTTGTCAAAATAATATTGGCCCCAGCCTGCATAAATTGCCAATCAAGTTTGATTAAATGATGGCTCATGTTTTTATAAAAGGCTACAGGTTTGGATTGGTCCCCCAACATCCACTCAATTACCTTCCTTCCATCTGTTTCCATATTTGACAAAATCTCATCGGCACCTGGGTGAAAGGGTTTGGCAGATGAGTGGCTTAGATAATGTGCATACAAAGGTTCGTCGGCTACAATGGTATCGTTTCGCTGGGCAAAACTGTACATTAAGGCTGTTGAAATATTCCGTGGGCCAGACCAAAGGAATATCTTTTTATTGTTTTTATCTGCCATGTTTATCTCAATTGTTTGGCTACAAGCCCTTCATACAACTGGCGTAAATGAGCTGTGGTTGGACCACAAGCTCCAGGTCCAATAGATTTTCCATCAATTTTCACCACAGGAGTTAACCCTCCAAAGGTGCCTGTAACAAACGCCTCATCAGCACCATATACATCAAATAAGGAAAAGTTTTTCTGAAGGCAAACAATACCGTTTTGAGCACAGACTTTTATCACATTCCCTCTAGTGATTCCATTCATACAGTACTCCCCGGTAGAAGTCCATACTTCATTCCCTTTTACCATAAAGAAGTTGGTTGCATTACATGTTGAAACAAAACCATTGATATCTAGCATAAGTGCTTCATCAGCACCAGCTTCTATGGCTTGAATCAACGCTTGAACCTCATGAAGCTTACTATGGCAATTTAATCTGGGATCCAAGTAATCCGGAGAACCTCTGCGAATGGCACTTGTAAAAAGACTGATCCCTTTGTTCTTACTTTCATCAGCTGCTTGTTTATGCTCCGCAATAATCACAACATTTGGCCCGGAAATAGTTAACCTTGGATCCTGAGAGGGAGTTTTTTTAATGCCCCTTGTCACCATAGCCCTAACATGGATATGATCTTTCATCTCGTTTATCTCTAGGGTACTTTTAATATTCTCTATCAGCTCTTCACGGGAAAATGGAAGCGAAATCCCTATAACCTTTGCAGACTGCCAAAGTCTATCCAGGTGCTGGTCTATAAAAATCAGTTTTCCATTGTGTACCCGAAAGGCTTCCCAAACCCCATCTCCGACAAGATAACCACTGTCAAAAACGGATATTTTAGCCTCATCTCTAAGGAAAAACTCCCCATTAATGAAAATTTTGACTTTTTCATTTCTGACATCATCCAATGCCTGATGTGTTCCTTTTACCATACAGTATGAATTAAACTCTCCTCTGAAAGGCGTAAATGCCCTGAATTAAAACGATTATTATTCAACGACTAGTTTTTCTATACTATTCAACTCGGGATTACCTCCTCTATTGCCACAGCCTGCTGCCAGATAGAGGTCATCGTTTATAACCACTGCAGGAAAACCATGTCTTCCTCTATTCAAGTGATTTAGTAATTTCCAACCATTTTCAGGGTGAAAATATTCTACTTCGCTATGCGCTTTAACTTGCACATCACTTTCGCCCCCTATGACCAAAAAACCATCTTTATAGGGAACAGTGGTACTTCCAGCCCGTTCTGTTGGTAAGGGGTGATTTGACAAAGTAGTCCACTCACCTGTTATAAAATCATATACATCCACTTCGGGATAGGTTAGCTCAAAACCATGTCCTTCCTTAGCAAAAGAACGCCTGCCTCCAACGGCATACAACTTGTCGTCTACTACGACTGCTTGAAAATGATCCCTGAGCCTAGGCATTGAAGCCAAAGTTTTCCATTTCCCAGTGGCAGGATCATATTCATCCAAGTAGTCTCTGTTTTCAGCCCAATGCCCATCTTGAGCACCTCCTAATAGGTAGAATTTATCCTTATAAACCACCAATCCGGCAGCTCCTCTTCTTCTTTCTTTTGGTATTTTATGGCTCTTTACCCAAGAATCTCTTAATGGGTTGTATATATAGACATTTGCAACAGGAGTCTCGTGTGGGTACCCTCCTGTGAATGCACCGATCACATATATATTATTCTTATATGTCACCGCTTGAAAATGGTGCATTTCAAAAGGCGCATTTCCTAATTTTCTCCAGTCCGCACTGACCGGGTCAAAAACTTCTACAGGCTTTTCTCCCCTACCACC
>TARA_R110002050_G_scaffold291928_1_pt1 | contig 11576 bp, 7 predicted proteins | sample TARA_R110002050 | Tara Oceans TARA_R110002050 (sample SAMEA4396988) | marine metagenome | biome: Polar Biome; feature: [DCM] deep chlorophyll maximum layer (ENVO:01000326); material: water (ENVO:00002006), including particulate matter (ENVO:01000060) such as... | depth 25 m
GATAAGCCATAGATAAGCCGTATATAGGCCGTATATAGGCCGTATGTAAAAAATAGGGAAAACAGGCTAAATCCACCCCTTTTTCGGCGGGATCTAGGTTCAATACCTCTATTATTAAGCTATTCTTTCCTTAAGAATATTTTCTTAAGCACAACAATTATTCCTGATCCGTAATTTCTCCTCTCTATCGTTCGTTACCGAAATGACTACTAGGTAACTTTAGACTTACGGTATTCATGAACATTCTGACCACTGACAAATAATCGCTTATTCCAAGCCGTAGAACTCCACTGCATTCTGTCCCATAATGGCGGCTTGCTCCGTGGAGCTAAGGCTGGAGATAAAATTGGTGGTCAGTTCCTTTACCTGGCTATAGGTTCCGGCAACCAGGCACACTGGCCAATCGGATCCGTACATACAGCGTTCCGGACCAAAGGCCTCAAGGACTAGGAGCATATAGGGATGGATCTGTTCCGGGGTCCAATTCTTAAAATCGGCCTCGGTTATCATGCCCGAGATTTTGCAGTATACGTTTTCATGTTTGGCAACTTCCTGCATCAAGGTGGCCCAGCCGTCGTAAAAGCCATCCTTTATATAGGGCTTGGCAATATGATCGATGACGAATTTTTGATTGGGGAATTTCTTTACCAATTCCAAGGCAGCCCCCAACTGATGGGGAAAGATAAGGATGTCATAGACGGCATCGTACTCTTCCAATTTGGAAATGCCCCTGAGGAAATCGGGCCTCAATAGGAAATTATGGTCGGCCTCGTCCTGTACCACATGTCGGTAGCCCTTTAGATGCTTGTCCTTGGCGTATTTTTCCAAGGCCTGGTCCACATCGGCACTCCTTAGATCTACCCAACCTACCACTCCTTTTATAAAGGCGTTGTTATGGGCCAGTTCCAAAAGGAAATCGGTTTCCGCCAAGGTCTGGTCCGCCTGTACCGCCACACAGCCGTCCACGCCATTTTTGGCAAAGACCGGCTTTAGGTCCGAGGGGAGAAAATCCCTTCTTATAACGGTCATTTGATCGCTTATCCAAGAGTGGTTTACAGGATTGTATTTCCAGAAATGTTGGTGTGAATCTATAATCATGTTAGAAGGTTTAATGTTATAATGTTATAAAGTTATAAAGTTGAAGGTTAAAGTTGAAAGTTTTCCGGGTTTGAGGTCCCTTTACCTCTCCTTTGGAGAGCCTGCCCCGCGAATTCCGCGGGGGTCAGAACTGCTTTTTGGCAGTTCTGGGTGGGGTCCTTTTATAAGGATATCCCTCTTTTCCATGGAATAAAATCGTTTTGCTCCAATCTAACCGCAGCCGGGACACTGTTGCCACTGGCTACCTCTATGATATAGTCCAACAGTTCTTCCCCTTTGGTCTGTATGGTATCCTCCCCCGTAATGATAGTACCGGTGTTAAAATCGATAATATCTTTCATACGCTCACTGAGGGCATTGTTGCTGGACATTTTTATGACCGGGGCCACCGGGTTCCCTGTTGGGGTGCCAAGGCCGGTAGTGAAGGCAATTACATTGCATCCAGATCCTGCCAATCCCGTGGTGCTCTCTACATCGTTGCCAGGGGTACATAAAAGGTTTAGGCCATTTTTGGTGACCCTTTCGGTGTAATCCAATACGTCCTGAACCAGGGAAGTACCTCCTTTTTTTGCGGCTCCGGCCGACTTCATAGCGTCTGTGATGAGTCCGTCCTTTATATTTCCCGGTGAGGGATTGTTTTCAAATCCGGAGCCAATGGAAACCGCTTTGGCCGAATAGGCCCTCATGATATCGGCAAACTTTTTGGCATTTTCCGGGGTTTCACAGCGGTTGATGAGTTCCTGTTCCACTCCGTTTAGTTCTGGGAATTCGGATAGTACCGTAGTTCCTCCCAGGGCCACGATAAGGTCTGAAGCATAGCCCAGGGCCGGATTGGCGGAGATACCGGAAAATCCGTCCGATCCGCCACATTCAAGGCCCAATACCAATTTGCTAAGGGGAGCGGGTTGGCGGGTCACCTTATTGGCTTCAATAAGGCCCAAAAAGGTTCTCTTTACCGCTTCCTCTATAAAATGCCGTTCACTCTTACTTTTTTGTTGCTCCAAAACATGTAGCGGTTTGGAAAAGTTGGGGTCGCGCTTGGCTATGGCATCTTCCAATATTTTTACCTGGGCGTTCTGGCAGCCCAGACTAAGGATGGTGGCTCCGGCAACATTGGGATTGGTAATATATCCTGCCAATAGGTTGCAGAGAGTGTCCGAATCGCCGCGGTCGCAGCCGCAGCCCCCGTCGTGGGTAAGGAACTTAATGCCGTCCACATTGGGAAAGGTACGGTTCTGTTTAATGTCTTCGGCCGTTTTAATTATGGGGGAAGCCATCAGGTCTTCCGCGCTGGCGCCTTTTTTGTACTGGGACACCAGGACCTCAGTGTCTATAACGTAGTCTTGGGCTGTCTCATAACCCAGGGCATTGAGCAGGGCAGTGCGCAATACGTTTACATTTCTGTTTTCACAGAAGACCATAGGGATTACCAGCCAGTGGTTGGCGGTCCCCACACTGCCATCGGCACGGTGGTACCCCTGGAAACTGCTGTTTTTCCATTTGGAAATGTCCGGTGCTACCCAATGCGATTGTTGTTCCCCTACATTGTAATCGGAGGAGGCGTGCACCACATTGTCAATGGTAATGCTTTCCCCCTGGGCGATGGGCTTCGTAGCTTTTCCAATCAGGGTACCGTACATTAAAATGGGATCTCCCACCTTGAAATCCTGAAGGGCGAATTTATGCTTGGCGGTAACATCGTTTTTGAGGGGGAAGGACTTCCCTTCAAATTCTACCACATAATCTTTCTTCATATCCTGCAAAGCGGCAAGGATATTGTCATTGGGATGTATTTGTAAAAAATTCTTTGACATATATTTAGGTATGCTATTGATTTAAAATTCTACCGTAGCTTTCATTACTCCGGTAGCAGGTTTTAGCCAGCTGTCAAAATTCTCCTTCATCTCCGAGAAATGCACATTGTGGGTAATGAACGAATCGGTTGGGAACTGGTCCAGGATTTCGATCACCCTTTCAAAATCGTCCACCGTGGCATTTCTACTGCACAAAAGGGTGGTCTCCTTGGCATGGATGGCCGGATGGGTAAAGCTAAGCTCCCCCTTGGAGAGTCCCACCAAAATATACCTTCCGCCGTGCGACATATAGACGGGCCCCTGTTCCAAGGCTCCCTTATGGCCCGAAGCATCGAATACGGCAGTGGCCATATCGCCCTTGGTAATTTCGGAAATCTGTTTTACGGGGTCTTCGGCCACGTTTACAATATGGTCCACTCCAATCTTTTCCTTGGCATACTGCAGTCGGTCCTGGTTCATGTCCAGGGCGATGACCTTGGCCCCTTCTATCTGGGCCAGTTTCATGATGCCGATACCGATAGGACCGCAGCCTACCACAACTATGGTCTCTCCCGGCACCAACTGTGCCCTGCGGATGGAATGTGCGGCAATCGCCAAAGGTTCTACAATGGCCATTTGTTCGTTGGTCAGGTGTTTGGCCGGCAACAAAATATCCACGGGGACGGTAATCTGCTCCTGCATGCCACCATCGGTGTGTATGCCCAGTACCTGGATCTGGATGCAGCAATTGGTCTTGCCGTTCCTACAGGCCACACAATGGCCACAGCTCAGGTAGGGCATGATAACCACATTGTCTCCGGGTGCTATTCCCTTTTCGTTTTCGTCTATCTCGAGCACGGTGGTGGCCAGTTCATGACCAAGGATCCTAGGATAGCTAAAAAAAGGCTGGTTACCGGTATAGGCATGAAGGTCGGTACCGCAGATGCCCACCTTGTTCACTTTTAACAGGGCCTCCCCTTTTTTACGTATCGGGGCCTCTTTTTCCTTTAACTGAAAATCCCCAGGTTCCTCACAAACAATGTATTTCATGCCTTTAGTTCTTTTATTTAATTAGGGTCGATATGAATGGTCATTATCAATTTATAGCTGTGCAAAAAGCCACAAGAGCTAAAATGGTTATTTGGTTTAGGGCTGTAATTTAGCCAAAAAGATTTAAAAATTATTGAATGTTGAACGCGGAATATAGGGAAGGGTCAAATGTGTATAGGGAAGTGGAAAATTAGTATTGGCTAGTGAGGGAAAAGAGAAACTAAACATGGTGTTCGGTTGAAGGTTGAAAGGTCAAAAGTTGAAAGTCGATACTTCCAGTCTACCTACCGGCAGCTTGTTGGTCCCGCAAAGGAAGATGGGAACTAGAGGTAAGAGCGGAAACTTCCAAGAAAAAATGGTATCTTTCTTATAACAATTTTAGCCCTAGGAATATGTCGTACAACATGGTTATAGCAGGTGCAGGGGGGATAGCCCAGGCTGTTGGTTTGTTATTGTCCGAATGGAGCAATGTACCCATAAGGATTTTTATAGGCAACCGTAGGTTGGAAAAGGCCGAAATGGTGGCCAAATGGATAGGGGAGGGAACTACCGACCCCTTAGTTGCCCAAGCATTTTGTCTTTCCGATAGGGGCCTGACGAAAGAAATGGAGGAAATTTTCGCACAGGGCGATGTATTGCTCGATTGCCTTCCGGGAAGTCTGGCCCCCAAAATGGCGGGCTATGCCAAAAAATACGGACTTCATTACGTTAACCTCACCGAATATGTGGCGGAGACCAATGAAATAATGGCCTTGGCCAAAAATGCCGAAACCGGTTTTGTGCTACAATCCGGACTGGCACCAGGGTATATAGATATCTTGGCCCATTATCTCTATCAGGAATTCTGTAGAAAGTACCATGTAGACAAAGTGGATAAACTGCAATTTAAGGTAGGGGCCTTAACGGACCATGCCGTGGCACCCCATTACTACGGTTTTACCTGGAGCCCCGTGGGCGTTGCCACCGAATATATGAAAGATGCGGAAGCAGTGCGCGATTTTAAAAAAGTACCGCTTAAATCGCTCTCGGAAAGGGCTAGGATTATTATAGACGGCAGGACCTATGAGGAAGACCTCACTTCCGGGGGCGCTGCCGACCTGCCGGATGCCCTGGCCGGAAAGGTGCGGCATTTGGATTATAAGACCCTCAGATACCCCGGGCATTACGCCTGGGTACAACAGCAGATTGAAGGTTTGGCAAATGGGGATACGGCCATTGGGACATTGCAGGAAAAAATGGAAACCGAGATTCCACATATGGAACAGGATCAAATAGTATTGTATGCTGCAGTGGAAGGCAAGGACAGCCATGGCGTACTAAGGCGGAGCGAGGTATCCAAACTAATACGGCCGCAAAAAGTTGGGAAACACAGACTTAGGGCCATACAGGCCACTACGGCAGCGCCTATGGTGCAGGCCGCTTTTATGTTATTGGAGTCCGATCGCAAAGGGGTTGTACTACAAAGTCAGATAGATCCGAAACCATTTTTAAATGGAAGTTTTATAGCAGCTGTTTATGGGGAGATTCCGTAAACGGCTCTTACTGAAAGGTCCAGAATGTGCTTTCTGCATTTTTACTTCAATTAAATTATTTTAACATTACGTAAAATGATTGTTAAGAGACCCTGTCTTTCATCTAAAATGCGTAATATTATTTTTTCATATAAAAAACATCCATCCACCTTTTAATTCCAACCTAATGAATCGGTTATTTGTAGTCTTTTTAATTTTAGCTTTTGTTTCCTGTAATTCGCGCCAAAATAGTATTACCATCCTGGAGGTACCTGGTAAGGATCAGTACAGTATTATTGATGAAAACGGGGTTTCTATCCTGGCAAGTGGGAGGTATGTTACTCCTGTAGGGGATAAATTGCGCATAACACATGATCCCTTTGGGATGGCTATTTCTCCAGATGGGAGCAAGGCCGTTACCCTGCACGATGGGGTCTTTACCGTTATAGATGTAGCCTCCTTGGAATCGGTCAGGATTCCCAGTTATGATGGTAGCATACCATCGCCCTTGGCCAAGGGTTCTTTTTTGGGGGTCGAATTTGCCCAGGACTCCAAAACGGTTTATTTAAGCGGGGGCGATACGGGGGCCGTGATACAGTACGATGTGGAAAACCTTGTGAAATTGGACTCCATTTCTTTAAACGGTAGTGTTGACGGGAAGGAGTATCGGGATAGTTTTACTTCGGACCTAAGGATCAACGAGGCCCAGAACGAACTGTTGGTGTTGGATCGGGCAAACTTTAGAATGGTGCGGATCGATCTGGAAACCAAAAAAATAAAGGGCTCCGTTAATGTGGGGCGACAACCTTTTGGCTTGGCCATCAGTCCCGATAAAAAGCAGGCCTTTGTAGCCAATGTTGGGGTGTATTCCTACCCTTTGATAGAGGGGGCTACTCCGGCCAATTATGATTCCTTAATGATTTCCCACCATCCTTATGGGGACAACACCAAAGAATCCATTGAAGGTACCGTAGTGGAAGGTCGTAACATCCCAGGAGTGGGAAGTCCGTTGCATCCTGATGCCATGAGCGTTTTTACCATAGACCTTGATAGCAACAAGGTGATCAAGAAATTCAAGACAGGGCACCAGATAGGGCAGACGGTGGATGATGCCGAAGTGGTAGGGGGGGCAAGTCCCAACTCCATTGCCGTTGGGAAGCAATTTGCCTATGTCACCAATGCCACCAACGACAATATTACCATTATAGATCACCAGCGTCAGGAAATTGTTGGCCATATTCCTATTCAGGTCGATTCCCGGATCGATACATACCGGGGTCTTCTGCCCTTTGGCATTACTATGGACAAAGCGGAGCAAACCCTGTATGTGGCCCTCTTGGGTTTCAATGCCGTGGCCGTAATAGATATTCCGTCCCAAACCACCAAGGGGCTTATTCCCAGTGGATGGGGCCCTACCAGGGTAGAATTGTCCAAAGATGAAAAGAATATTTATATCATTACCTGTCGGGGCCTTGGTTCAGGTCCCAATGGCGGTAAGGATTTCGTGGAACCACCACAGGGCGATTATATTGGGGATATACAATTGGGCAGTTTCCAAAGGGTACCTATGCCCACAAAAGAAAAACTTGCCGAGTATACCAAAATATCCATAGACAATACCTTTAGGGAAAGCACCATAACCGATGACGGTTCCAATCCTTTGCCACCCTTGCCAAAACTGCGTCAGAGTCCCATAAAACATGTGGTGTACATTACCAAGGAGAACAGGACCTATGACGAGGTCTTCGGACAGCTAAAAACCGGGAAGGGAGATAGTACTTTGGCCCGTTATGGGGTTAACAATACCTATACCTTGCCCGATTCGGTACAGGCACAATTCCCCAACCTGAGAATTTCACCCAATCATCATAAGGCTGCCAAGCAATTTGCCTATTCGGATAATTACTATTGCGATAGTGATGCTTCGGTACATGGCCACCATTGGTTGGTAGGGGTTATTCCTAACGAATGGGTAGAGGCCAATGCCAGCGTAAGCAAATCGGCCAAGATTTTTTCCGATGCCCCAGGGCGTCGTCATCCAGGAACCATAGGAAGTGTAGATCCCGAGGATTATGCCGAGATTGGCGGTCTTTGGGAAGCCTTGGATAGGGAAAATGTTTCCTTCTATAATTTTGGACAGGCCAATGAAACGGCGCATGTGCGTGAGGAATGGTACGATACCAATACAGGTGCAGCCCATGGGGTGATGGTACCCATGCAAAAGGCACTCTTTACTAGGACCAGTCACGACTATGCCGGTTATAACATGAATATTCCCGATCAATACCGTATGGATCAGTTTGAACGGGAGTTTACGGAAAAATGGATCGAAGGGGCGGAGGAAATGCCTCAATTGATCACCATGATGTTGCCCAACGATCATGGGGCACGTGTACGGCCGGAAGATGGTTATCCTTACCCGCAATCCTTTATGGTAGACAATGATTTGGCCGTAGGGAGGGTATTGCATTTTCTTTCCAGGACCAAATACTGGAAAAATATGTTGGTAATCATTACGGAGGATGACCCACAAGGCGGTGTAGATCATGTGGATGCCCATAGGTCTATTTTAATGATGGCAGGCCCTTATGTAAAAAAGGGATATGTTTCCAACACCCATGCCAATTTTGGGGCCATTTTAAAGACTATGTACAATATTTTGAATGTTCCCTATGTAAATCAGTTTGATGTTACGGCCTCTTTGCTTCAGGATTTCTTTACTTCGGAGCCCGACTTCACACCCTATACCCTGGAGCGCCATGATGAGCGGATGTACAATGCCGAACTCTCCATGAAGAAGTACAACAAAACTATCGATTGGCGAAAAATAGAACAAGGCCCACCAATGGATAACGAGGACGATGCCCGGGTAAACCATTATAAGAACAAGGGGGATGAGGAGTAGGGAACAGTGGTCAGTTTTAAAGTTCAAAGTTTGAAAGTTGAAAGTCGTCACTTCGAGTGATTTTGCATAACGAAGTGGAGCAAAATTGTATCGAGAAGTAGATTGTTTGCACTAAAAAGTTCTCGATACAAAATGGCTGTCGCCATTTCACTCGAACTGACGATAGAACATAGAAGGAAGTTGAATGCCCTTCATTTCTAGCTTGTTTACCGTCACTTCGAGTGATTTTGCATAATGAAGTGGAGCAAAATAGTATCGAGAAGCACTCGATTTAGCGTTTGAATTACATTAAATATGAAATTATCTTACGTATACATTCTTAAATGTGCTGATGATTCATACTATACAGGTGTAACATCAAATTTAAATGGACGACTGCTGGATCATATTTCAGGTATCCATATAGATAGCTATACGTATTCACGAAGACCATTGTCATTGGTTTACTATGCTGAATTTTCAGATATAAATTTAGCCATCCTAACCGAAAAGCAAATTAAGAAATGGTCTAGGGCTAAAAAAGAAGCGTTGATCAATAACGAGTTCGAAAAATTACCCAATTTAGCAAAGAAAAAATTTAGACCTAAGTAGGGCTTCCTTCGTCATACAATGCACTCACCGTCACTTCGAGCTTGCCCGGCCCTCAAGGCGGGCCTGCCCGATTTTAGGCGGGTGATTTTATACAGTGCAGCGAAATAAAATTGTATCGAGAAGCACTCGAACTGACGAAAGAACCTCAAACTAAGATGTTAGAAGTTTAAAAGAGTAAATGTTGAATGCCCGTCACTTCGAGTGATCCGACAGAGGAGGATTGTATCGAGGATTAGACGGCACCGCGAAGCACTCAAGTTTAGGATGTTAAATATTGATTACAACCCAACCTTGTACACCAAAACTACAACCTCGCAGAAACCGAAACCACTCCAGACCTGCCATAACCATTAACGCCTGAACCATGGTACCTGTAATCTTCATTGAAGATATTCTGAAGTCCGGCAGCGATGGTGACACAATGAATGGAATAACTGGCATGAATATTAAGTACGTTCCAACCCGGGGTACCTCCCTGTGGTATCCTATTATCATCCATATCCCCTGAAGCCAAACGGTCCTGCTTGCCGGCGATAAGCCAATCTGCATTGAGATTCCATTTTTTCAGGTTGTAAGAGGCGGCCAACCGTCCAAATAAGGGCGGGATTCGGCGTGCCGGTTCATCACTGGTTTTATTTTGTCCGTAGGTATAGGTCGCGTTTCCCGATATTTTCCAGTGGGGATCCAATGTTAAATCCCACGCCATTTCCGCCCCTTGGACAAATCCGCGTTCCACATTTTTCTTTTGATAAACGGGGTAACCCTCTATGCTATCTCCTTCAATCCTATGGCGTACGATTAAATCGTACAATTCATTGCGATAAAGGAATACCTCTGCTTTAAGTAGGCGATTGCGAAATTTATACCCCAGTTGATATTGTAGCGAATGCTCTGGTTTGAGGTCGAAATTGGGAGTTTCGTAACGGAAATCGACAATGCCCAAAGATCCTAGATCATTAATGTTGGGAGCTCTAAATCCGGTGTTGATAGAGGCAAAGACGTTGGAGGAATGGTTTATCCTGCGTTGTACGGCCATATTACCTACTAGGGCGGAAGGGGTTAGTTTGGTTGTGCCCAAGTCCGAATCGGTCACCTTGTTGATAAAGGTATTAAAACGGGCTCCAGCTGTAATTTCCCACGGGTCCAAACGCAGGGTATGCATACTGAAAGCTGCAATACTGGTCATGGTGGCCCCATCGGGATATAATCCGCGATTGGCCGTTTCGGTATTGGTGGCTAGATCCCTATCGGTCCTATTACTTTGTACCTTGTCGCTATATACCTCTACACCACTATTGGCCGACCATATTTCCCCAGAGCTTGTCCTGGTTTCTGCTGAAAAGCCATAGGTGCGGACCTTATCATTTTCGGTTCGTTCCAGGGTAGCGCCATTTTTTTGCAATAATCTGCCCTCCTCCTGCTGCTGAAAGGAAGCGGTAACCACAGCCGATTTGAAGATGCTGTTATCCAGCTCTTGATGGAGTCGGGCATAGGCCAGTTCCCGTTTTTGGGGATCCATCTTATTTATGGCATAATCCTCTAAAGCCACCTTGTGGTAAACGGGAACATCCCTTTGGTGCACACGTTGGTAGACCGTGGTAAGATGGGATCTGTCCCCAAGCAGTATTTTGCCCTTGAGATCAAAATCCAGTTCGCGGTAGCCGGTCGGACTTTGTAGTCCTGTAGTATCCCCTCCTATAAGGTCCCCGAAATTTCGCCAGGTGACATTGGCCCTAAAGGCCACCCGCTTATTACTGTACTTCAATGCGGTATTGGCAGTCTGTTCCATACCTTGGGTTACAAATCGGCTCATTAGGTCTGCCCCCCACAGCGACTGTGGTGAAAACGACAACTCTTGACTTAGGGCCTGAATGGTTCCCCCAATGGCGTCGGAGCCATATTGTACAGAACCACTTCCCCGTAAGACCTCCATTTTTCCAATGCTAAAGACATCAATGGTATTAAAATACTGATTGGGTCCAGATCTTACCGTGGCGTTGTTGAGACGGATGCCATCATATAACAGTAGGGTCTGGTTTCCCGTTAACCCTCTGATAAACGGTGATCCCCCACCGTGGTTGGTCTTTTGTACAAATACACCGGGGGCTAACAGCAGGGCTTCGGGTGCTGTTCGCAATTGAAATCCCTGTATGGTAGGGTTATGGACTACATCTATGGCCTCAGGGGTCTTATTTTGAAATGATTTAAACCTATTTGCTGTAATGACCACTTCATCCAAACTATGTGGAAGCAGGGTATCCCTAGGGGATAATGAATCGTCCTGGCTGTACGAAAATGCAGTAATAAAACAAGAAATTAAGGTGAATAGTAATTCTAAAGAACGATTTTTCAATAAGGTCATTTTATGGTTAGTTCGGTAATGCTTTCTATTGTTGGCTGTTGGGTGCAAATCAAATCCAATTTCACCTTTATATAGTAAGGGATCAAAATTGGGTTATTTGGTTCTATTGAATATTAAATCGGTATTAATTAATATTTATCTTTTGCAATAATAATGGTTCTTCCAAGAATATAAAAGACAATAGCAAGATTGATAATCATAGGAGTTGTTTATTGGCACCTCCAAAGGGTATAATACCCCGAGGCTTGCCTCGAAAATTAAAGTTC
>TARA_R110002050_G_scaffold216126_3_pt1 | contig 11575 bp, 12 predicted proteins | sample TARA_R110002050 | Tara Oceans TARA_R110002050 (sample SAMEA4396988) | marine metagenome | biome: Polar Biome; feature: [DCM] deep chlorophyll maximum layer (ENVO:01000326); material: water (ENVO:00002006), including particulate matter (ENVO:01000060) such as... | depth 25 m
CGAAACCGTTGCACCAATTTTCAACAAACTCGGATATGTTGGAACCAGTATGAGCGATCTTACAGAGGCCACTGGTTTGACCAAAGGGGCCATTTACGGGAATTTTGAAAATAAGGATTCCTTGGCACTTGCAGCATTTGAATACAATAGTAAAAAATTATTAGCTGAAATAGACGATAAGTTGAATTCTAGCGGAACTTCCCTTCAAAAGCTTTTTGTGCTCACCAATTTCTATAGGCACTACGATACTTTTATTGCGGAATTGGGAGGCTGCCCTATCTTAAATATTGGGATAGATGCCAATCATAACAATGCCCAATTGCTGGCCGCAACAAGGGAAACCATAAAAACTATAGAGGGGAAAATTGCCTTGGTCCTAGAAAATGGACTCAACAACAATGAACTTAGACTGCCCGTAACCCCACTCCAGTTTTCAAAACAACTATTCACAATGCTCCAAGGCGCAGTAGCCATGGCCACCATAACCAGTGATAGAAAATACTTGCTGAACACTGTTGCCTACTTGGACCAATTAATTGTACGAGAAATAAAAAAGTAGTTTAGCACTACTCCCCTATTACCCTAAATATCCAGGTTCTTTCGGTATATTTCCCATTAAATTTATTATCCCTTGCCGCTTCGGCTTCCCTAAGGGTGTCAAACCTTTCCAAATAAACATAGTCCCATTTGGTCCTTTCCAAATAAAAGAACTTGGCATCAATACCTTTTTTCTTAAGATTCTCAACAAAAATATCACGATACCTGGAAGTGCCATAAACGTTGCCAATAAGATAAAACCCAGCTTTCTGGCCTTCAATTTTCTCCTCTTCCTCATAATGGCCCTGTGTCACAGGCTTGCCCGCTTTTTTTCTAGCAGCGATCATATCCAGATCGTCCTGAATTTTCTTTGCCAACGCCAGTTCCACAGCCTTTATGGAATCCAATCTTTTTTGCTCCTTCATTTGGGCGGCCTTTGCCAAAGCCTCGGCCTCCTGTGCTTCCTTCAATCTTTTTGCCTCAGCCAATTCCTGTGCCACTCTTAATTCTTCCGCCAGCGCTTTCTTTTTCTTTCCTCTTACACGCTTTTGTTTTTTCGACTTCTTAAGTGCTTGTTTTTCGGCCAAAGCTTCTGCTTTACTGAGCTCCCGCTGTACTTTCCTTTCCTCCGCTATGCGATCTTCATCTTCCTGTTGGGCCACTTCACCCTCTTTTTCCAATACCATTGGCACCTCTTCTTCCACTTCAAAACCTACGACCTTCTTACGTGCATCGGGACTACCCAGGGTATAGGCGGCAATTATTTCAAAAGTGGGATCCTGATCCCTGATTTCGGAATCCAAACCAAATTCAATGAGTGCTCCCAATGATACATGTTTAAAGAACCTACCTCCCAAACCTCCCGATAGGCCGTAGAAACTATTATAACCAGTTTGTAACCAAAATTTATTGGAGGATAACAATGCATTTAACCCTACTTGCGTATCCCCATAGGGCACGGATTTTACATACAACATTGGAAGTAGATATGCATTATCCACCCCACTGAACATACTTAGGGGCAATCTATAATCAATCATACCCAAGTATATTTTTTCATCAGATTCCGAGGCACTGCCCTTAGTGGAAAAATTATAATCAAACAGGTTTTCGGCAGTAAAACCAACACTGAATCCATCCACAGAAAATCGAACTCCCGGGGCAAATTGCATAATAAAGGCATTTTGGGCCAATTGCAATTGAGGTAATGAAATTTCAGGATTTGGGCTATACCTAACATTGGTAATTTCACTGTTAAAACCAAGAAGGTTCAATCCGAACGCCAATTGCATATTATTGCCAAAATCAAAGGCATGTGCATAGTTCAACACTCCCCCGGTATTTAAAAACACCCCTGTATTGTTCTGAATAAAACCGGCACCTATAGAGGAGTTAGTGTTTAATTTTCGGGAATAATTTACGTAAATGGAAGTAGGATCACCATCAATGGTCTGCCATTGATATCGGGACCACCAGGCAATTGATTCCGGATTGTTCCTGTCCAGTGAAAAAACCGGATTAAATAAACTTGCATTGAATTCGGTTAAATTATGCTGTCTTAAGTCGGTTGGAAGTGCAACTTCTTGGGCGTTCGAAAACAATACCGCAAATAAAATAGCATAAATAGCGTACTTTTTATCCATATACAAAAGAACAAAAAACTACGGGCACTACATACTATTTTTCGCTAATTTTAGTTACTTTACAAGAAGAACAAATACCAAAAATAGAATTGACCATGAAACATATACCCCTGCTATTGATTCTTTCCGTGACTATGGGCCTTATGTCCTGTAAGAAAGATCCGAAGTTACCCTTGGAAAATGCAGAAGATTCTATTTCCACTTATTATTTTATAAGACATGCCGAAAAAGATCGTAGCGATCCTGAAAACATAGATCCGGAATTGAACCAGGACGGCTTGGGAAGGGCCATTCGTTGGGCTGAAGTTTTTGACCCTATTGCACTTGATGCCATTTACATCACCGATTTTGAAAGAACTGCGATGACAGCGGCCCCTACCTCCGTAAAAAAAGAAATTACCCCTCAATATTACGACCCCAAGGCAATCATTATCGAAGAATTCAAAAGGCAAAATCTAGGCAAAAACGTTCTTATCGTTGGCCATAGCAATACTACCCCGGAATTTGTCAACCTCCTTTTGGGAATAGAAAAATATGAACAAATGGACGATTACGACAACAGCAGCCTATTTATTGTACGTATCATAAATGGAAAAGCCACGGATATTAGATTAAAAATGGACTAATTGGAAGCCTTCACGCGAATATCTTCCAGCTCTATTTTTGACAGTAATTTTAATTGGCTGTTTTCATAAAGAACATCCACATCATAGAATGCACCATCCCCTATTGGGGCCTCATAATTTTCATAATCAACAAAACGGATACCACCAAAATAGCGCTCGTTATACGCTACCCTAAAGCGTATTCCTCCCCCGTCCACATAAAACCGATACGCCAGGTAGTCGGGCTTAAAGGTCTCCTTGTTAAACCAATACAGATAAATATCCTCATAATCCTTTCCTCCATCTTGCTGGTCAAAGGTTACTTTTACCTTATAATACTCCTTACCTCCAATGGTAACTTCCCCCATTAGCTCCTTGTTCACTGCGGGATCGTTCAATCCGTATGGCAAATAGGCAAAGTAATGTACCGAGTTCACAGAATTTGCATACAAATTGGCAATGGAATCCCTTAGAGGCACCAAGCTATCGTTAACAAATCTATTAAACCCCCTTAAACTTTTTACATCTTCTACCTTTAGGGAATCTGTGAATCCAATCCGTTTTAAAATTCTACTTCCTCCTTTCCATTCGGAGACATATTGATAATCCCTGAATTTATAGAATAAATCATTGGCTGTATAATGCTCTCCACCACTGGCCATTATGGACTTATCCACTATTTCCTGGGCAGAAAAGTTGGTTTGTGCCTTCTCCTTACACGAAACGGTCAAAAGCACAAGAGTTAAAAGATATACTACTTTCATTGGGTTACTTTTCAATTTAATCGTAGTAGCAAGACATACATTACAAAAAAAACGTATTTATCCTAAAAAAATTAGTGTCAACTATACTTGCGCCCTAATTGCCAATCGGATAATTGTTTCTATTTTTGTCGAACATATGCAGAAGAAAATAAACATAAAGAACAAAAGGGCCCGCTTTGACTATGAGCTACTGGATACCTATACGGCCGGTATTGTATTGTCCGGTACCGAAATTAAATCTATCCGGGAAAGCAAGGCATCCATCTCCGAGAGTTTTTGTGAATTTAATGATCATGGAGAATTGTTTGTCATTAACATGCAGGTAGATGAATACTCCCATGGCACCCACTATAACCACAAACCCAAAGCGGAGCGAAAACTTTTGCTCAACCGTGGTGAACTGAAAAAATTGGAAAAAGAAGTAAAAAATTCAGGCTTAACCATCATCCCCCTAAATCTTTTTTTAAACGACAGGGGCTTGGCCAAGATAAACATTGCATTGGCAAGGGGCAAGAAATTATACGACAAGCGCGAGACTATCAAGGATCGTGACAACAAGAAAAACCTGGATAGGATCAAAAAGAGCTTTAACAATTAAGACTGCTCTAATTTTTATCCTCCAATAAAGGCACGAACCTAAAAGACCCAAATTCCTTTTTTTCAAATTCTTTGGCCGATTTTCGAACAAACAGCGTCATCACTTGCTCGTCCAACCCAACCGGTATCACCAATCTGCCTCCTATCTTGAGCTGGGCCAGTAAAGGATTTGGAACAAATGGGGCCCCGGCGGTTACAATGATACTATCAAAAGGTGCCTCTTCCGGCAATCCTTTATAACCATCACCAAAGATTACTTTTTTGGGTCTATAGCCCATCTTTTTAAAAAAGAGATTGGTCTTCTTAAAGAGCTCCAACTGACGCTCAATAGTGTATACCCTTGCCTTCAATTTTAACAATACCGCGGTTTGATACCCGCTCCCAGTTCCGATTTCCAATATTTTATGATTGGGCCGTACCTGTAAAAGCTCGGACTGAAAAGCAACTGTGTAAGGCTGGGAAATGGTTTGATCCGCTCCAATGGGAAACGCCTTGTCCTGGTAGGCATGATCCTCAAAACTACTATCTAAAAACAAGTGTCTTGGTACGGCCCGGATAGCTTCCAGAACAGAATTGTCCACTATTCCCTTCTCCAAAAGAATGTCCGCCAATTTATTGCGCATTCCCCTATGTTTTAATGTATCTTTCAATTGATTGGTTTTGGTCCGTAAAGTTAAAAAATGAAAAACTTAAAATGAAGAAATTAGAAAAATTACATGCTGCAATCTAAGCCATTCTTTCGTTAAAGGGTAAATTTAGGTCAGATTTCTTTAATTGCGATAATCACAGTTCCATTGTCTATCCCAATATTATTATCCCAATTAGCTACTTAAGTTTGATGAAAAAAAAGATAGGACTTAAAACTCAACTTTTATTTTTTAAGCCCTTAAACTTGCAAACTATCCTTATTTTTGAGGAAAATAAATACATATGCTTAATGTTGGCGTCCTAGGAGCAGGACATTTAGGAAAAATTCATCTAAGATTGCTGAACGAGTCCCAAAAATATAATTTGGTCGGTTTTTATGATCCCGATGTCATCAATGGTAAAAAAGTAGCAGCTGAATTCGGCTATACTTTTTTCGACAATATAAACAAACTAATTGATGCGGTAGATGTAATAGACATAGTAACGCCTACCCTTTCCCATTTCGATTGTGCCAAAAAGGCCATGGAAAAAGGAAAACATGTTTTCATTGAAAAACCCATTACCAACACCCTTCAAGAGGCCGAAGAATTGTTGCTTTTGGAAAGGAAACATCGGGTAAAGGGTCAAGTAGGCCACGTTGAAAGATTCAATCCAGCTTTTATGGCGGTTAAGGACAATATTAATAACCCCATGTTCATTGAGACCCATAGGTTGGCCGAATTTAACCCAAGGGGGACAGATGTACCTGTTGTATTGGATTTGATGATCCACGATATTGATGCCATCCTTAGCGTGGTAAAGTCCGAAGTTAAACAAATTAATGCCAGTGGGGTTTCGGTCATTAGCAACTCACCGGATATTGCGAATGCCAGAATAGAGTTTCAGAATGGCTGTGTTGCAAACCTGACCGCTAGTAGAATTTCCCTAAAAAACATGCGGAAGTCGCGCTTTTTCCAAAAAGATGCCTATATCGCCGTGGATTTTCTGGAGAAAAAAGTGGAAGTGGTAAAAATGAAGGATGCCCCGGAAAAACCAGGGGATTTTGATATGATCCTACAAAATGCGGAAGGAGTAAAAAAACAAATCTATTTTGAAAATCCGGACATAGCTATAAACAATGCCATTCTGGACGAATTGGAAACCTTTGCCGATGCCATAAACAACAACTCCGTCCCCGTGGTCTCCCTAGAGCAAGGTACCCAAGCTTTAAAGGTTGCTTTGGAGGTCATTGCTTCATTCCAAAAGAAATAATCACTAGCTTCTCCTAATGTAGCCACAAGACATTAAATAATAGCATAAAATTCGAAATAAAAAGCACTTAAATGAAAAACATAGCAGTCATAGGGGCCGGAACAATGGGTAATGGAATTGCCCATGTAATTGCACAAAACGGATATAAAACCAACCTTATAGATATTTCACAGGACGCCTTGGAAAAGGGGCTGTTGACCATAGAGAAAAATCTTGACAGAATGGTAGCCAAGGAACTTATCACAGAAAAGGATAAGAAATCCACTTTGGGCAATATAACCCCCTATACCACACTTGCCGATGGGGTACAGAAAGTGGATTTGGTAATAGAGGCAGCAACGGAAAACACGGCCCTTAAAATAAAGATCTTTAGGGAATTGGATGCTATCTGTGAACCGACTACCATTTTAGCGACCAACACCTCCTCAATTTCCATTACGCAGATTGCAGCCGCCACCAAAAGATCGGACAAGGTCATTGGCATGCACTTTATGAATCCCGTACCTATTATGCAATTGGTAGAGATTATAAGGGGCTATAACACCTCTGATGACGTTACTGGAACCATCATGGCACTGTCCACCAAGCTTGGAAAAACACCAACGGAAGTAAATGACTTCCCTGGCTTTGTGGCAAACCGAATTCTAATGCCCATGATCAACGAAGCCATAGAGACCTTGTTCCATAAGGTTGCAGGGGTTACAGAAATCGATACGGTTATGAAATTGGGCATGGCCCACCCTATGGGGCCCTTACAGCTTGCCGATTTTATTGGACTGGATGTTTGTCTATCCATTCTCAACGTAATGTACGACGGCTTCAAAAACCCAAAATATGCACCCTGTCCCTTATTGGTAAATATGGTAACTGCTGGAAAATTGGGTGTTAAATCCGGGGAAGGTTTTTATGATTATTCGGAATCCAGGAAGTCCGATAAGGTTTCCAAACAGTTTAATTAATAGTTCATTACACCTGTTTACTTCAATTATAGTTTTGATGATGAACAGCAGCCATGTTTAGTTTAACAGCATAAAATACAATTGAATGTCCATTAAAGATAGTTTAATAAAAATCAAGGAATCGCTTCCCTCCCATGTACAGCTAGTGGCGGTTTCCAAAACCAAGCCAATAGCCGATATAGAGGAAGCCTATGCGGCCGGACAAAGGGTTTTTGGAGAAAATAAAATCCAGGAAATGACAGAGAAGCAAGAAGCGCTTCCAAAGGATATTGAATGGCATATGATAGGCCACATACAGCGCAACAAGGTTAAGTATATGGCAGCGTATGTAGCGTTGATCCATGGAGTGGATAGTCTAAAACTTTTGAAGGAAATAAACAAACAAGCCAAAAAACACAACAGGGTTATTCCATGCCTGTTACAAGTCCACATTGCTGAGGAGGACACCAAATTTGGTTTTGACGGGAACGAACTCAACGAATTGATCTCCTCAAATGACTTGGAGGCACTTACCAACATAAAGATAGTGGGACTGATGGGAATGGCAACATTCACGGAAAACGAGCAACAAATCCGAAAAGAGTTCCAACAACTTAAAAGTCTGTTCGAAAAAATTAAACCCACATTCCCCCATCTCTTGCATTTATCCATGGGAATGAGTGGGGATTACAAGATTGCAATAGAGGAAGGCAGTACCATGATACGAGTGGGGAGCAGCATTTTTGGGTCTAGAAATTAGCGCACAAGCTTGCCGTTTCCTTGACGGGAGAATACGTATCTTTGTTTAGTAATTTGAATTAGAGATTTTACATGTACGTCATATTAGATATTGAAACCACAGGAGGAAAATACAATGAAGAGGGGGTTACCGAAATCGCTATCCACAAATTTGACGGGCATAAAGTAGTGGACCAGTTCATTAGTTTGGTAAATCCTGAAAAAGATATACAACCCTTTGTTGTTAATCTTACCGGTATTAACAACAACATGCTCCGCACTGCCCCAAAATTCCATGAGGTAGCCAAGCGTATTGTGGAAATAACCGAAGATGCAGTAATTGTGGCGCATAATGCCCAATTCGACTATCGGATATTGAGGACCGAATTCAGGCGATTGGGCTATAATTTTGAGCGAAAGACCCTCTGTACCGTAGAACTGGCCAAGCAATTATTGCCAGATGCCGAATCGTATAGTTTAGGCAAATTGGTACGGTCTCTCGGAATCCCTGTAAGTGACCGCCATAGAGCTAACGGAGATGCTCTTGCCACCCTACAATTATTTAAACTATTACTTTCAAAAGACCTGGATAAATCCATTTTTAAGAGTGTTTTAAGAACGGAGACCCAAGGGGAGCTGTCACCCAGGCAATTGGATATGGTAGACGAATTACCTTCGGATACCGGGGTCTATTACATGCACAATAAGGACGGTGACATTATTTTGCTGGGCAAAAGTAACAATATTAAAAAAAGGGTAAACCAACATTTTACCAATAACAGCCTTAAGGCCAGAAGAATTCAGAAAGAAACAAAAAGGGTTTCATATGAAAAAACGGGGAACGAATTGGCTGCACTCTTAAAGGAGAATGCAGAATTATTAAGGAACAAACCCAAATATAATTCTCTTTACAGAAAAAGACTTTTTTCGCATGGCATTTATCAGTCCAGGAACCAGGACGGCTATATTTCATTGACCGCAGAGGTTATAAATCCTAAAAAAAAGGCAGTAGCTACTTTTAATAGTCTACAAGGTGCGGAGAATTTTTTACACAGCATCAGGGAGGAATTTCAGTTGTGCAATAAAATAAATGGGCTTTCACAGGCAAGGATGCATTGCTCCCATTATGAGGACAATGGTTGCCTTGGGGGCTGTATAGGGCAAGAGCCCGTGGAAGCCTATAATGCAAGAGCATTACAAGCTATTGATAAGTACAGTTTATCAAAAAAGAGCATCCTGATCATGGACAAGGGAAGGGAAATTGGTGAGCGTTGCGGTATCGAGATCAAGAACGGTGTCTTTAAAGGCCTTGGCTATTTTAATTTAAACCATCAAATCAATAATATTCATATCTTGGAATCCATAATTACACCTATGGAAGGAAATGAAAACACGACCCATATTATTTCTTCCTATCTCAGAAAAAAAAAGGTCCTAAAAATTATAGAGCTAAAACAGTAGATTTTGAAAATCAAAAAAAGTTGGAAACACAAAATTCACGAGGTAATCTACGGGACCCACACTCCCGCCGGCAAACTTTTTGATATCCTTTTGCTCATTTTGATTGTTTATAGTGTAATCATCGTAATGTTGGAAAGCATCCCTACTTTTGATGAAAAGCACCATAAATTCTTAAACCATTCCGAATGGACGGTGACCATACTATTTACCATAGAGTACATATTGCGTATTATCTCTATAAATCGGCCCAAAAAATATATTCTAAGCTTTTTTGGCGTAATCGACCTACTTTCCACCATCCCAAAATATCTTTCCCTTTTCCTAGTCGGTTCGCAATTCATAACAGCCTTTCGCATTTTAAGATTGTTAAGGGTTTTTAGAATTTTAAAACTGGTTCGCTTTGTTGGGGAATCCAATAAACTTGTGAGGGCCTTGAATGCCAGTAGGACTAAAATATTTGTATTTGTTTTTTTTGTCATCGTCATATCCGTTCTTTTGGGCACGGTAATGTATATTGTAGAAGGTCCCACACATGGTTTCACCAGTATTCCCCACAGTGTTTATTGGACCATAGTTACCCTAACCACAGTAGGCTATGGGGATATTTCACCTGAAACGCCCTTAGGGCAATTCATTGCCACCTTGATCATGATCATAGGGTATGGGGTAATTGCAGTACCAACAGGAATAGTATCGGCCGAATATGCGGCAGGTGTAATTAACAAAAAAGATATAGATACAGACAGAACCTGCCCGGAATGTGGTACGGAAATCATGCGTATCGATGCCCATTACTGTAGGCAATGTGGACATAGATTAAGTGAGGATTAATGAATAAAAAAAATCTTATTTCCATTGTTGGACCAACTGCCATAGGAAAGACAAGCTTGGCCATTGCCATCGCCAAACACTTTAAAACAGAGATTATTTCTGCGGACTCCCGTCAGTTTTTCAAAGAAATGTCCATAGGGACCGCTGTGCCTTCCCCCGAAGAATTAGCCAGTGTACCCCATCATTTTATTCAACACAAAAATATTTATGAAGAATACACCGTAGGGGATTTTGAAAGGGAAGCCATAGAAAAACTAGAAATACTTTTCCAAGCAAATGACATTGTTGTTATGGTAGGTGGAAGCGGTCTATATGTTGACGCCATAAAAGAGGGACTTGATCATTTTCCAACAATCGATCCCGAAATCCGGGAGACCCTGAACGAAAATTTAAAAAGCAAAGGCATTATAAGCCTTCAGGAGCGACTTAAAGTTCTAGATCGGGATTATTATGGTCAAGTAGATCTGAACAACCCACATAGGCTTATTAGGGCCCTAGAGGTCTGTATTGGCTCAGGGTTCCCCTACAGCTCTTTCTTGAATCAACAAAAACCCGAAAGGAATTTTAGCACCCATACCATAGCCATAAATGCCGAAAGGGCCATTGTTTACGACCGTATTAACCAAAGAGTGGATATTATGATGGAACAGGGTTTATTGGAGGAGGTCATGTCCCTAAAGGAACATCAGCACCTAAATGCATTGCAAACCGTAGGTTACCGGGAATTATTTGGTTATTTCAAAGGAGATTTTGATCTTGATACTGCGGTTGCCGAAATAAAGAAAAACACCAGAAGATTCGCAAAAAGGCAATTGACCTGGTTACGAAAAAAAGAGGATATACTTTGGGTGGATTATAAATATGATTTAAACGATTTACTAAGGAAGTTAGCACAAAAACTTAATGAACAATGACTTTAAGCAATAAGAACATTCTGTTTGTAATTGGAGTTTCTGGTACGGGTAAATCTACCATAGGCCAGTTGTTGGCAGAAGAATTGAAGCTACCATTCTTTGACGGGGATGATTTTCACTCAGAAGCCAACATAAAAAAAATGTCCAATAAAATCCCGTTGACGGACGGGGACCGCTATGAATGGTTGGTTAGTCTGAACAAGTTGGCCGCGTCCCACCAAGAAACCGGAGCTGTCATTGTCTGCTCCGCCTTGAAGGAGTCTTACAGGAAATTATTGGAAAATAAAATTGAAGAAAAAGTGGTATGGATTTCCCTGGAAAGTTCTTTTGAGCTGCTAATGGAACGCCTACAAAAAAGAAAGGGCCATTTTATGCCAGCCGAATTATTACGGTCCCAACTGGACACCTTTGAACCTCCTACCCGAGCCATAAAAATCTCGATAGAGCCCAGTCCCCAAGAAATAGTGGACCAAATATTGCGGGAGTACCGGAACTATCGATAGGGCCGGTCTCAAGCTTCATGGAAGAAGCTGCCCCAAGGATCCTGTGTCAAGACCATAATTCCACAAATAGAGGCGGGATCGGTTTTACTATTGCATTATGAGGGATCAATCCCAAAAGTTGTGTGTGAATTAGAAAAAGAAATAA
>TARA_R110002050_G_scaffold36172_3_pt1 | contig 11575 bp, 12 predicted proteins | sample TARA_R110002050 | Tara Oceans TARA_R110002050 (sample SAMEA4396988) | marine metagenome | biome: Polar Biome; feature: [DCM] deep chlorophyll maximum layer (ENVO:01000326); material: water (ENVO:00002006), including particulate matter (ENVO:01000060) such as... | depth 25 m
GTTTATTGTCTAGCCGAAGCTACAAAAAAATATTTAATTAACCCTATGAAATTCGATGAAATTCAAATAAGAGTGAGGTATGGTGAAACTGACCAGATGGGAGTCGTTTATCACGGCAACTATGCCTTATATCTAGAAATGGGTCGTATAGAGTGGTTGAGGAAAATGGGAATCTCCTATAAAAATATGGAAGAAAATGGTATAATGCTTCCAGTAATTTCTATGACACTAAACTATAAAAGGCCAGCTCATTATGATGATCTTATTAATGTAAAAACTCAACTAAAAAATAGACCGTCTGCTAAGATAGAATTTGAATACGAAATCACAAATGAGAAAGGGGAAATTCTTACAACGGCAACAGTGGTTTTGGTATTTATAGACATGAAAACAAATAGACCTATAAGAGCACCTAAATATATTTTAGATATTATTGATGCTTAGTTTAAAGTTTTTATGGATACTTCAAAGATGTTCTGAAAAGTTTTAAAAACTGAATCAGCTTCTTTTCTTCTCACCGAAATAGTGATTTGACAGTTTAATTCTAATTTTTGGTTAATAACATTTAAGTTTCTTTCCTTAATAACACGCATAACCTTATTCATGTTTTTGTATTCAAACGTAATAAGATAGTTAATATTAATAGTTTTTGTTTTTATTTTAGAATTTTCCAAAGCTAATTGAGCGGTCGTTTTGTAGGCATTAATTAAGCCGCCAACACCTAATTTAACACCACCAAAGTAACGGACAACGACAATTAAAATGTTGGTAACTTCAAAAGATTGTATTTGTCCATAAATTGGCATTCCTGCAGAATTATTGGGCTCACCATCATCATTAGCTCTAAATTGAATGGTTTCTGTTCCTATCTGATAGGCGTAACACCAATGTCTTGCCGCGTGATGTGTTTTCTTTAAACTTTCTATATGAATTTTAACATCATCTTCGGTAAATACAGGAAATGCATAACCAAAAAATTTACTGTTCTTATCTTTAAATAATACTTCTTCTGATGGCTTATCAATGGTTTTGTATGTGTCTTCTATTTCCAAATTATGCTAATGTAACTAATAGTATAGAAATTATGGCTACAAATACACCAATCCAGTTTTTTATAGATAATTTCTCATGAAATAATGTTAAACCTATCAATGCGGAAAGCATCACAATTCCTACGTTGTTAACGGTAAAAATAGTAGAGCTTTCTAAGGATTTATAATCTAAAGCTAAGAGTATATAATAAATCGATGTGTAGTTAACTAAACCTAAAGCAGCTCCTCCAATAAGACTTAACTTATTAAATTTAATTTTGTTTGTAGATTTTTTGTAGAAGAGGACAATTAACCCAATTATGGCAGCAAAACCGAAAATAGTTGCAGAGAATAATGGAATACCATCATCTTCAAGATACGTAGATTCAATATACTTAATAGATGTGTCTATGATACCAGAGCCCAAAAACAATATAAAGGGGAGTAGTAAATTATTTTTAATGCGGATATTAGATTTATCTTTTATTGAAACCAATACGACGCCTACTAATGCCAGAACAATCCCAAATAGTTTTTGAAAACCAGAACTTTCATTGTAGACATAAATACCAAATATTACGGGAATAACAACACTCATTTTTGTGGCTACTGAAGCTACCGAAATACCATGTTTTTGAGCAGTTATAGCCATAATATTAAATATTACGATAAATAAAACTCCTAATATCATGGCACCATAAAACCATGTTGTTTGTACAGTATCTTGAATATGAAATGGCTTATTGCTTAAACTTAATCCTAATATACATGCCACTATATAATTGATGGCAATAGCTTGAAGCGTATTAATTTGGTATCTATCGAATAATTTAAATAGAATGAAAATAATGGTTGATGATAGGATACTCAATAATAGGTATATCAAAACAACTCTTTTTTAATGGTAAATAAATTGACAACATCTTCCAGTGTTTCATCAATATTCCAAACATGAAAGCCTATTTTGGATGCCGCTTCTGTATTTTCTTTTTTGTCATCAATAAATAAAGTGTCTTCAGCTTTAATATTGTTTTCTTTTAATACAAATTCATAAATATCAGCATTTGGCTTTCTTAATTGTATTTCGTGGGATAAGTAAAATTCATCAAAACAGTTTTTAAAATCGTCAAAAAAGGAGATGTTCTCTTTTACCCAATTAATATGGAGTTCATTAGTATTACTTAAAAGAATGAGTTTGTATTTTGAGGAGGCTTTGAGTTCTTTTAGAAAGTCTAATCGATGACTTGGAAAGTCTTTAAGCATAAAATTCCATGTATCAATAATCTCTTCTTTAGAAAGGGTATTAAAATTGTCTGTGTAAAATTCAATAAACTCATCAGTTGAAATAAGTCCTTGCTCATAAAGACAATTAATAGCTGTCATTTCTTCAGGGAATTCTTTAAGCTTAAATTTTCCAAGGGCTTTTTGTAAAGCACCATCTATATCGAGATTTAAGAATACGTTTCCAAAGTCAAAAACTAAAGTTTTAATCATTTATATATATTTTTAAGAGGTCATTTTTAATTGATTTTTCAGAAATTAACTGTCCTGAAAGAATAGGGGCTTTAACACCTTCTTGGAAAGCGCAGTCTCCTATGAAAACTCTAGCTTCGTCCCATAAGTTTTCGTTAATAAAGGTTTGAAGCGTTTTATTGCCGCCTTCAATAATTACAGATGTTATGTCGTTTTTAAACAAGAGAGTGCAGATTTGTTTAGCAACATTGTTTGAAAAATCTAAATTGTTTTTTGTTATTAAAATAGTTCTAGCCTCATTGTTAAAAACGGCATGGGTTTTAACAAGTTTGGTATCTTTATCAATAATAATTCTGACAGGGTTTTCCCCAACCCAATCTCTAACAGTTAAACGAGGATTATCTTGTAAAACGGTATTGGTTCCTACTAAAATCGCTTGTTCTTCGGCACGCCATTTATGAACTAGTTGTCTTGAGTAGTTGCTAGTAATCCAAACAGGCTTTTGTTTATTTTTAGTTTTTGGCGCTACAAAACCATCGCTAGTTTCTGCCCATTTTAAAATAATATAGGGTCGTTTTTTATTATGAAATGTAAAAAAACGCTTGTGAAGTTGTTTACATTCGTTATCTAAAACCCCAACAGTAACATGACAACCCGCATTGATTAGTTTCTCAATTCCTTTTCCTGCTACTTTTTTATTGTCATCAATACATCCAATAACAACTTTAGGAATCTTGCTAGCAATAATTAAATCGCTGCAAGGTGGTGTTTTTCCGTAATGACTGCAAGGCTCAAGCGTGACATATAATATAGACTTTTTTAAAAGCGATTTATCTTTAACAGATTGAATAGCATTTACTTCGGCATGATTGCCGCCATAAGCACTTGTAAAACCTTCACCAATAATGTTATTTTTATAAACAATAACACAACCCACCATTGGGTTAGGGCGTGTAGTTCCTAAACCATTTTTAGCAATTTCTATACATCGATTTATGTATTTTTCATGTATATTCACGTCACAAAAATAAGATTAAAAAATGGGTATAAACAATATCACTGTTAGAGAAATTCGACAACAAGATAATGCGCAATTAGAGCAAGTGATACGAGCATGTTTTCATGAATTTAAAATACCACTTAAAGGCACAGCGTATGAAGATGAAGAAACCCCAAGAATGTTTGAATCATATCAAAAAAATAACGAGGTGTATTATGTTATTGATGCAGATGGGGAGGTTCTTGGCGGTGGAGGCGTCAAGCCGTTAAAAGATTTTGAAGGTAGTGTATGTGAAATTCAAAAAATGTATTTTTCACCTAAAGTAAGAGGTAAAGGGTACGGTAATTTGTTATTTGAAAAATGCATGAAAGCCGCCAAAGAGTTGGGGTACAAGCAGTGTTATATAGAATCTGCTCCACAATTAAAAGCAGCTATACATATTTATGAAACCCATGGATTTAAACATTTAGATGGTTCTTTGGGAAATACCGGCCATTTTTCATGTGGTGTATGGATGATTAAAGATTTATGAGATTAAAGGATATTAAGGAATTATTCCAAATTGAGTTAAATGGAATGTATGATAAAGAGGAAATTGATAATTTCTTTTTTATGATAATAGAATCTTATTTAAACTTAAAACGTATTGATTTAGCCTTAAATCCAGAGCTTTCTTGCAAGGACAATCAAAGCCAACTTTTAAACGACGCTTTAGCTCACTTAAAAAAACAAATACCCATACAATATATATTAGGAGAGACAGAATTTTTCGGATTACCTTTTAAAGTGAATTCAAGCGTATTAATTCCCAGACCTGAAACAGAGGAGTTAGTTTCATGGATAATTAACCAGCAACCAAAAACAGAAAAACAAGAATTGAGTATTTTAGATATTGGTACAGGTAGCGGTTGTATTGCTATTTCGTTAGCTAAAAAACTGCCTAATGCTAAGGTTTATGCATTAGATGTTAGTAAAGAATCTCTGAACGTAGCTAAAAAAAACGCAAAATTGAACAATGTTGTTATTGAGTTTTTTGAAGCAGATATTTTAAATTCGAAAGCATGGAGTGAAGAATTTAAAAACCTAACCTTTGATGTTATTGTATCCAATCCGCCTTACGTTCGTGAGTTAGAAAAGGATATGATGAAAAATAATGTTTTGAAAAACGAACCCCATTTAGCATTGTTTGTAGAAGATGAAGATCCATTACTATTTTACAAGGCCATTACCCAATATGCTGTTAATAATTTAACCAATAAGGGTCGTTTGTTTTTTGAAATCAATGAGTATCTTGGGAAACAAATGATTCAGCTAATCAAAAAATGCGGATTTAATTCCGTTGAATTAAAACAAGATATCTTTAAAAAAGATAGAATGATTAAGGCTTTAAAATGAAATCAATATCAGTTTTTTGCGGAAGTAGTGAGGGTAATGATGATTATATCATTTCTCAAGCGTATCAATTAGGAGTAGAGTTTGCTAAGAATAATATAACTTTAGTTTATGGTGCTGCAAAAATTGGCATTATGGGTCAAGTTGCTAAAGGAGTTATGGATTATAACGGACTAGTTATTGGTGTAATTCCGGAGTTTCTCAAATTAAAAGAAGTCTACCATCCTAATCTTACAGAGCTTATAGTGACTGATAATATGCACGAAAGAAAAGTAATCATGTATGAGAAAAGTGAGGGTTTTATGATTCTTCCTGGTGGATTTGGTACTATGGATGAGTTCTTTGAGATTACAACTTGGGGTCAAATAGGATTGCATACAAAACCTATTGGAATTTTAAATCTTAATGGGTTTTATGATGATTTGTTGCAACTAGCGAATAACATGGTTACAAAAGGCTTTTTAAAACAAGCAAACTTAGATGCTGTGGTTGTAGATACGTCTATAGAGGGTTTGTTAAAAAAAATGAATAATTATAAACCATTGTCAACACCAAAATGGTTACATAAGAAGCAAGTTTAAGAATGACTATACAACAACAAATAGAAGCGTTAAGAAATGAGCTGAATGAGCACAATTATAATTATTATGTTCTTGATAATCCTACTATCTCAGATTTTGAATTCGATATAAAACTTAAAGAGCTCCAAGAATTAGAAGCTAAACACCCCGAGTTTTTTGATGCTAATTCGCCTACACAACGTGTTGGAGGAGAAATCACAAAGAATTTTGAAACCATCCCGCATGACTTTCGTATGTATTCGTTGGATAATTCTTATTCAAAAGAAGATTTAAAGGATTGGGAAACTCGCATTGAAAAAATGATTGATGGAGCTGTTGAATTTACCTGCGAATTGAAATATGACGGTGCTTCAATCAGTTTAACTTATGAAAATGGTTTGTTAGTTCAAGCCTTAACGCGTGGAGACGGATTTCAAGGTGATAATGTAACGGCTAATGTAAAAACCATAAAATCAGTTCCTTTAAAATTAAAAGGAGATTTTCCTCCAAAATTTGATATACGCGGCGAAATTGTGTTGCCGTTTGATGGGTTTAATAAAATGAATGAAGAGCGTATTGAAATAGGAGAAGAGCCTTATCGAAATCCTCGAAACACAGCCTCTGGAAGTTTAAAATTGCAAGATAGTGCAGAGGTTGCTAAACGACCATTAGAGTGTTTGTTATATAATTTAACTGGAACAAATCTAGGTGTAAAAACGCAATTTGAAAGTTTAGAAAAAGCTAGAGAATGGGGATTTAAAGTTCCAAAGGCTTCAAAATTAGTAAACAACCTAGACGAAGTTCTTGAATTTATAAATTATTGGGATGTACATCGTCATGAGTTGCCTTACGAAACAGATGGCGTTGTTATTAAGGTGAATAGTTTACAGCAACAAGAAGAGTTGGGGTATACAGCCAAATCACCACGTTGGGCCATGGCTTATAAATTCAAGGCAGAACAGGTTTCAACGCGTCTTAATAGTATATCGTATCAAGTAGGAAGAACTGGTGCTATTACGCCAGTGGCTAATTTAGAACCTGTTGAATTAGCTGGAACTACGGTAAAACGAGCCTCTTTACATAATGCAGATCAAATTGAAAAGTTAGATGTTAGAGTAGGTGATGAGGTATTTGTTGAAAAAGGAGGAGAAATTATTCCTAAAATTATTGCAGTAGATTTAAGTAAACGTTTACCAAGTTCAAAACCAACGGAATATATTACACGTTGTCCAGAATGTGAAACTGAGTTGGTCAGACAAGAAGGAGAGGCACAACATTATTGTCCTAATTATAATGGATGTAAGCCACAGATCATTGGTAGAATACAACATTTTATTAGCAGAAAAGCCATGGATATTGATGGTTTAGGAGGAGAAACGGTTGCACTACTTGTAAATGCCAGACTTATTAATAATTATTCAGATTTATATGAATTAACCAAAGAGCAAGTTATTCCGCTAGAGCGAATGGCTGAAAAAAGTGCGGATAATTTAATTCAGGGTATTTCTCAATCTGTTAATATTCCATTTGAACGTGTGTTGTATGCTTTAGGAATTCGCTATGTTGGAGAAACCGTGGCAAAAAAACTGGCTAAACATTATAAAACGATTGATGCCATAGCCAATGCAACACAAGAAGAGTTAGTTAATGTTGATGAAATTGGTGTTAAAATAGCTGAGAGTGTTCAAGAGTTTTTTACTTCAGAAAATAATTTAAAAATTATTAATAGACTAAAGCAATTTGGATTACAATTAGAAATTTCAGCAGAACAATTAGAAGGTTTGACTAATATTCTAGAAGGTGAAATAATTGTTGTTTCAGGTGTTTTTGAATCTGTTTCGAGAGATGAACTAAAAAAGCTTATTGAAAAAAATGGAGGTAAGGTAAGTAGTTCAATTTCATCAAAAACAAGCTTTATAGTTGCAGGAGATAATATGGGACCAAGTAAGAAGGAGAAGGCAGAGAAGTTAAATATTCCAATATTAAATGAATATAAATTCTTACAAAAAATTAAGATATAATGAATTATATCGATAAAAAGTATAATTTTAACGTTTAATTGTTATTTTTTTTTTTATATTTGTTCGTCAACTATTAATTCATAGTCATGAACAAATCAAATGTAGTCATTGGGAGTGTCTTATTCGTCTATTTGGCATTTGTTGTATCTCAGTTTAGCAATCATTATTATTATGCGACTATTTTTGACGCTCTAATATTACCTCTTATCACAGTAGCCTACTTTTTAAGTAACAAGAAAAAAACCATACTTTTTATTATTTTCTTGTTTGCTTATTCAATTTCAGACCTCATGGTTTTTATAGTTGATTATATACCGTATGAAGTTTATTATTATGTTGGAAATGGACTTTATATTATTGCTTATTCAGCGCTTTTAATTAAAGCTTTAAAAACTCTTTCATTCATTCAGATTTTAAAAAACTTCAAATTACATGTACTTGTTTTAATAGCTTTAAATATATACATAGCTTATGTTTTACAAGTTATCGTTAATCCGTATGTAGCTATGACTAATGAGTACTTTGTTGAGATAGTGTATAATATTATTATGTTATTATTATTATCAGCATCTTTATTAAGCTACTTTTATAAAGATGATAAAAAATCCTTATTCATGTTTTTAGGATCTATGTCTATAGTTTTTTCTGAGGTTATTGGTGTTGCATATATATATGTAGCCCAACAAAACTTACTAAACTTTTTATGCACTACACTAACAGTTTTGGCTTTTTATTTCTTTTGCAAACAAGCAAAATTTAACTATGAAGAAGTTGGTCAATTAGTTGATTAATTAGTAGTAGCCTCGTGAAGTTAATTATAGTTTCTAAAATAGGAATATTAGTTTTTAAATAAACAAAATGGTTTATTTAAAAACCACTTCAATTTCGATCCTTTTAAGTTTTATAATAATTGAATATCTCATGTCTTAAGTTGATAATTTAGTCAATTATAACTTGAGAATTGAAATATGAGTTTCTATAGAAGAAAGATAACAGGTTTTGTAATGGTAATTTTACTACAGTAAATAATGTCTACTTTTTCATAGTGTTTAAACGCAATTTTACTTGTCAATTTTTGATTTCAGCAATGTATTTCATCGATAAAATAATTAATTACATCGAATAATGAGATTTTTTTTTTATTTTTGATTAACCTAACTTATGTATATGTGTCATGAAAAATACATTCAACTTCAGTCTAAATAGCCAATTTATAGGTGCTTTACTTGTATTAATTTCTATAACAGTTTTTGGAGCCTTTAATGAAGATGCAAAGTTTTTGCAAACCACAAAGCTTTTATATATTCCTGTTTTTTTATTATTGTTTTTAATTAAGAACAGAGCTGTTAAAGTGCCAATTGTTTTATGTTTGTTGTATTCCTTTTTAGGGGACTCAGCATCTATGGTTTTTGACAATTATATCTTTTTAAAGGCGTCAAGTATCATGTATTTTTTAAGTTATTTATGCTTGATAAGTTTTGTTGCACCTACGTTTAAATTTATGAACGTTAATAAATTAATAAGTGCATATTTAGTTTTAGTAGTACTAATAAATATTTATTTTCTATATACTATTTGTAGTATACTGAAAACTATTGTTCCTGATAGTTTAGAAGTATTTTTGTTTGGAATAAAAAGTGTGTCTCTGGTTGTTTTACTTTTTATTTCTTTTGGTGTGTATTTGAACTTAGAAAATAAGATGTCAATTTTGTTTTTATTAATGGCAGTGTGTTTTGTGTTTTCTGACAGTCTTAATTATGTGAGTCAATATTATGTTTATCATTGGATTTTTGTAATGCTAGATGGAGTGTTTCATGTTATTGGTCTTTTCTTCTTATTTAATTATATAACCGAACATAATAAATCAATTAGCTATAGAAAACAGGAAGTTAGAGAGGAGAAACTGTCAACAAATAATGTTTTAGCTTAAACAATAATTGAGGTTCCATCAGCATTCTTGTTGTTTTCTGAGTCGAAATAGAAATCTATTTTGCCTAAATTAATCCCGTAGCATCCAACTTGGTTTACGAGCATGTTTTTATTTTCTGAATTTTTAACGATAGTGGGTTTTGGTAAAAAGGTATGTGTGTGACCCCCAATAATTAAATCAATATTTTTTGTAGAAGCAGCAAGCTTTAGATCTCCTATTTTTTCAGAATTCCTATAATTATATCCAAGATGCGATAAGCAAATAATTAGGTCGCATTGTTCTTGTTCTTTTAGTATTCCTGTCATTTCTTCTGAAATTTCAATAGGATCCAAATATTTGGTTTCTTTAAAGTTTAACGGATCCACTAAGCCTTCAAGTTCTATTCCTAAACCAAAAACACCTATTTTAATACCATTAACATTAAATAGTTGATATGGTTTTACATGCGTATCCATAACCGTATTAGAAAAATCATAATTAGCCGAAAGAAAGCTAAATTTAGCATGAGGTAATTGTGCGTAAAGACCGTCTATTCCATTATCAAAATCATGATTACCAATAGTGGCTGCATCATATTTTAACATACTCATCAATTTAAACTCAAGCTCTCCACCATAGTAATTAAAATAGGGAGTACCTTGAAAAATATCTCCAGCGTCTAATAGTAATGTGTCGGGGTTTTCGTTTCTAATAGATTCAATCAAACTAGCACGTCTTGCAACACCTCCTTTGTTAGCGTTTCTTCCATCTTCAGGACCAAAAGGCTCTATATGGCTGTGAACATCATTAGTATGAAGAATTGTTATTTTTTTTGTTTTTGAAGTTGTAAATGATGATAGCCCTAAGCTTCCAATTGTTACTGCGGCAGCTCCGGCAGTTGTTTGTTGAATAAAATCTCTACGTTTCATGTTTCAATGCAATTATTTAATTTGAACAAATCTATCATCAATAGTAGGATTGATGGTGTCTGCTTTTTTGAAATAATCTATTAGTATATTTCTAATTTTATAGTTTAAATTATATAAACTATCATTCGGTTTAAAGAAAGTCATATGGTCACCACCGTTATACAAATAATCATTTGTAGCAACATAATATGTTTTTGCAGTATCAATGGCTTGTCCTTTAACAGTTGCGCTTAAAAGCTTAAAATTTTTGTCTATACTAAGTTTTAATTTTGAAATAGGATGGGCGCTTTTGCTTTTACACAAATAAGAAACTAAGCTATCAACTTGCCTTCCTTTAAGTGCAACAACGACTATGGAGTTTTCAAAAGGCATCAATTCAAAGGCCGTTTTGGTGGTTATATTACCCTTTGGAAGAATAGAACGAATCCCTCCATAATTTAATAAAACCATGTCAATATCTTTGCCTGTCCTGGTTTTGAAGATGGGGTTTGCTTCATCGTAAACAGCGTCTGCCATAAAGTTTCCTATAGCGGTGTTAAAATCTCCATCCGTTTTTGAATAGGTGTGAGCAGAATACGCTAAAACACTGTCCAACTCTTTGGTTACATGATCTTTGTAAGGTTTTATAAATGCTTCAATTTCAGCGTTTGATTGTAGACTATCTGTAATTGGAATTTGTTTTCCTTCTATTTTTACTAAATGGGATTTTTCCTGTTTGCAGCCCAAAAAAATAAAAATATATAACAAAATAAATAAATGTGTAAACCTCATATATAAAACTTATAATTTGAAAGTACTTTTGTTACCTTTGCCGAAAGTGTAAAGATAAATGATTTTAAAGGGTTTTAAGGAAAAATCTAACAGAAAGTACTTAAATAAAATATTATCAATTCGTAATATAAATGTTAACGATAAGAGGATAAATAGTTTAGGTGTTATCATGCATATTGATGAAATTGATGACTTTGAGCTTTTTAGAACCTTGGCTGCTGATTTAAATATTCATCCCAATAAACTTAAAATAATAGCCTATTCAAATGTCATAAAAGAGGATTATAACTCATGGGATATGTGTTTTAATGCTGAAGATTTTGGTTGGGGAGGCACTATAAAAAATGTTGAATTGAAAACGTTTTTAGACACCGAATTTGATGCCTTAATAAGTTATTATTTAAGTGATGAATTAGAATTAAAAATGCTAACGGCGATGTCTCAATCTGCTTTTAAAATTGGAGTTTTACAAACAGATAATCGTATAAA
>TARA_R110002050_G_scaffold3824_3_pt1 | contig 11575 bp, 9 predicted proteins | sample TARA_R110002050 | Tara Oceans TARA_R110002050 (sample SAMEA4396988) | marine metagenome | biome: Polar Biome; feature: [DCM] deep chlorophyll maximum layer (ENVO:01000326); material: water (ENVO:00002006), including particulate matter (ENVO:01000060) such as... | depth 25 m
TCCCTTGTTAGACCCTTCGCACAAGCAAATCGCCTCGTTTCCCCCCGCCTGCAAAAAAGTAAACAAACACCTACTGTATTTCACAAAAAACACTCAACACCAATTCAACTTCCGTCTTCAAAAAACGGTCAAAGACCAGCAATAGACCAGCCCAACTCGCACTTCCCGACTCTTTCCTTACTCAATTCAACATAGCCACGTTCACCAAGCAAATACTTGGCAATAGCCCCAACGACTACCAATCCTAGTTACACCCCAAACGCCCCGCAATTTGGAGAACTCCTAAAAGCTGCAACTTCACGACTTCAATTTCGATTCACCGAACAAACCCCTCACCATTTCACTGTTTTTCCACTGTCGCGGTCCCTAAGTAAAACTATTATTTAATTTTTCTAATATTTAAAGATTAAGCGAAGCGGCCTCGAACGTGGCTGAGCGTATTTTTATAGATTATAAAGATTCAATGATTCTGACGCTGAGTGTCCATCCATCTACTTACCGAAACTGACTCAATTTGAACTAGATATTAATGATTTGAACTCCACCTTCTGGAAGTTTCATTTTATTGACTATTTAGGGGTAACACATGATCACAAATCAAGATTCATCAATCATTATCAAACCAAGTTTAAAGGGTGCTCTTACTGGTGCTATTGCTGGAATGCGTGCGGGTAGTATCGTGCCAGGAATAGGGACAACTGTTGGTGGTGCAGCGGGTTGTTTAATCGGTCTCGTTTTTGGTCCAAGTGATTAAGGGGAGCTAAATGAAGATACTCACTTCACTGGAACAGATCAAACACCTTAACCATCCGGAAACGGTCAAGGGCGCGTTAATGGCTGAATGTTTAACCCCATTTGGGTCCTTTGATGCGGCTGAACATTTTTGGCACGACTACCAGACCCAACTCTTTGCTTTTATGCCCGAAGACAACATTGAACTGGTGTTGGAAAACGTCACTTACCTAACTGATTCATTTGAATACTCTGAGTTCATTACGCACTTAGCTGACAATTGGTATTTAGCCTTGGTTATTACGACACAGGCAGGTGGAGGTAACTATTTGCTTTTTCAAGGCGGTGTACATAGCGCTTTAGACAAGCTGTTGGAGTCTTACAAATACAATGGGGAACACTATGAACCTTGAAACTGAAACGGCTTCAATTGAAAACGCCACCTTTTGCTTATTGAAAACGGCGAATGCGAACAAGCTCAATGCCAGTCTAGAGGGTAGCAAAGCATTGGAATATCAACTGGCATTAATCGATGGGTGTGTTTGCTTACGAATTAGTGCCAACGCTTCGGGTGGTTTGTTTTCAAAAGAATGGATTTCGCTTGATTGCATTGAAGAATGCTTAGGTAAACCACTGACACCCGCTGTTGCTTTTAAAAGCTCGATGCTAAAACCCGTATTTACCAAAGGCAGTAGTAGTAACAATGCGGGATTCCTTTGTGCGTGTTTACGTGCGGAAGGTATCTTATCGGTCAGCGAAAAGAATCTATTTCTACACCTATTTACGGGTGATTTTGCTGCGTGGCGTAAGAAGCTCAAAAAACTCGGTAAACAGTAAGTCATGAGGTTTAGCCGTTGCTAAGCCTCACTTTAACGTTAGCCCCTCCTCGCCTACTTTTTTTGACTAATGAAAATACAACAATCAATTAATGGGTAATTCCGCCCGTTCAAAAACGCCTGTCACTTTGTCCTGTACTCAAACGGCAGTTAAACGTCTTCCTTTCTCATTCAAAAATAGGTATTCCTGATGAATATAACCAACAAACGTTTTAAGTTTTCAAAAACTCAGTTATCTGAGCTACCTGCAACACCACCTGACAGTGCAAGTAAAGAGACCGAGTATTCAGATACCGCCTGTACGGGGTTACGTTTACTGGTTAATCGTAAAGGTATTAAACGTTTCTTATTTCGCTACAGCTTTCAGGGCACAAAACGTTCTTTAATGATTGGGGAACTGGGCGCATTTGATGTAAAAGATGCTCGACTGAGAGCGTACGAATTGAAACGTATGATTGCCGATGGTCTTGACCCTAAAGCAGAACGTGATGCAAAACGTGCCGTGGTGAACTTTTATGAATTTGCGGAAGAACACTACCTGCCTTATGCCAAGGCCAACAAGTTAAGTTATCGCAATGACATCTCCATATTGAAAAACTACTTTTATCCTCTGTGGCGAGAAAGTAAATTGAATGCGATTCGAGCACAAGAAATTCAACGTTTCATGGACAGTCGTGTCGGCATTTTGAAACCAGCAAGTATCAACCGTATGCTGTCACTTATACACCGTATGCTTAAATTGGCTTGTGAGTGGGGACATCTAGACACTAACCCTGCTACCCATCTGAAAAAGCTCAAGGAGAACAATCAACGCAATTTCTTTTTGAGTAGCGAGCAAATCACACGTTTTCTCAAAGCTTGTGATGAAGATACTAATCAGAGCGCGGCCAACTTTTTCAAGCTTGCTTTGCTTTCAGGTATGCGTGCAGGTGAAATACTCAACGCTAAATGGGAAGATTTACGATTTAATGATGGTGAACCGAGTTTATTCTTGCCTCACACCAAAGCAGGTCTTGCTCGCTCAGTACCACTCAACAGCAGTGCTATTGAAATTATTGAGCGTCAAAGAACGATGAGGAAAAACAATCATACTTACATGTTTGCTGGTCGATTTGGTGACAAGCCAATGTCTCATCCTAAAAAAGCCTTTATGCGGGTAAAAGAGAGTGCTGAAGGCTTAGACAAACTGCGCATCCATGATTTGCGTCATTCGTTCGCCAGTATATTAATCAATAGCGGTTCTGCGACACTTTATGACGTACAGCATTTACTGGGTCACCACAGTGCTCAAACGACTGAACGGTATGCACACTTGGCATCGAGTAGACTTCGTGACGTGAGTAGTAATGTGTCTGCCTTTATTACCCATGCAACGCAAATGACTTAACAACGCTAATTTTACAAACTAAATGTGATACTCGTTATTGAGTATCACATTTTTTTTTAGGGTTCATACAAAATACCAGAGTGCCTTATGAGTATTTACCCATGGCTAGTGTACTCATTGCGCTAAATCGATTTCACCCTGTTACATCAGCAGATGCTTACCGAAAAGATCCCCTCGCCCTTTTTTATTCCAAAAGGATATAAGTACAGACAAAAATATTATAACGGCTTTAAAGTGGGTTTATAGCGCCTTAAAAAGCCCACGTTGTAAGTTTACAAGGGAGCACTTTTAAGACGGTTCTAGATACCTTTCCGCACGATTCTGGCTCTTAAAAGCGAGTTTAGCCGCCGCAAATGAAAATCAAAAATATCACTTTAATATCAATGCGTTATGGAAATATAAACATTGATAACTGCTTGTATACAGCCATAATCGCCTCTCATTCATTTAAACACTGAGAATTTATTATGACTTTATCGACAAAATTTACACTTGAGCAAGACCAGTTCATTTCCGATTTACCTATTAATATTGAGTACTATCTTACTCATTTAGGTGCACCAACCGGATGCGGAAAAACAACCTTTGTTATTGAAGAATTGGCTAAGAAATCGAAAGTTCTCATGTTATGCCCTGTAAATGTACAGGTTGCACAACTTGCTCACGATTTTAAAGATGACCCCAGAGTGCAGTGCCTTACTGCAAACGACACAAGTAACAGCTTGGATGCTGACGTGATTGTGTGTGTATACGACAAACTACAACAACTCCTTGACTCAGGCGTTCACTTTTCTGAATACACGCTGGTTATCGATGAAGCTCATAAAATATATCAGGCTGCAAGCTATCGTGAATCGGCTCTAACTCCCATTCTAAACGCCATTGATGACCACACTTTCAAACAAGTTATAACGATAAGTGCGACATTTCAGCGGGATATCTTCCCATTAGAATTTAACGAGCAAATTGAGATACTTCATAGGAACAAGTCACAACCCAAAGCAGAGGTTCACTTTTATAAGAATAGGACGTCATTGGAAGAAAGTTTGCTAACTATTTATCCTACTGATGGGAAGGTAGCTATCATTAGACTCAATGACAAAGAAGCGATCAAACAGATGAAAGTCGGTTTTGAAATGCAAGACATGAGAGTGCTTGAAATCCATAGTGATAATCAAAAGTCGAGTGAAGTGATCCAGTTTCTAGAAACAAGTCACATAGCGGACTACGACATTGTACTGTGTACCTCCTTACTGGATGAAGCGATTAACATTAAGAACAACAATATTGAAATGGTGCACATTTTTGGTAAGTTACACTGTGATGAGATTAAGCAATTCATTGGGAGATGCCGGAAATCATCACCAAAGTTTTGCTTACACCTACTTAATTTTGAATTGAATCGTGTACAAATTGAAATCAGTGAAGAACGTAAGAACCTTGAGTCTCTTTGTCATAGCGCACTGACCTTCTGTACGGATTTAAATAAACTTGGTACACCGATGAGTTCAGCCGTTTCGAAAGTCAATTACACTGTTGAGTGTCATCAGCGTTTTTCGCCAATACGCTACGACAGTAGAGACAACTTACCACCAAGCATCAATGACATTGCCTTGTTAGCAAAGCTTTACACTGCGACTATGGAAGCACAGTATCAGAATGACCATACGTTGAATAAGGCGTTAATAGGAATCAATTGTTTTGAAAGTGTTAAGTTCTTTGATACTAATACTGACGAGCATCGTGACTTAGTTTGTGAGATTTTAGCTCAAGTAAGTGAGGCCCAAGAAAATACTCGGAATCTCGCGATTGCAGACTATTTGGCAGCGGCGGATTGTACTGAAAATGATGTAACGAATTTGACTACCAGTGTAATCAATGAGCTTGCTGAGGAGCACCAACAATCTGGTCCCATCAGTGGCATAGCTCAAAGCATGCTAAAACTTTCTCTTATTCTTCCACCAGACCAAGCATTAGATGCCATCAAACAGATCAGAGAGCAACAGGTGTTGGCATTTGCGCATTCAGTGCAAAAACGGTTAGACATTATTCCTATTATGGATGCACTAAAAGAAGATTTAAAACGTGATGGAAAAGTAGCACTAAACGGGCAAGAAGCTATTGAGAAATACTTTTTAGAGGCTTATCGTCAATTTGCTAAGAAAAATAGTGAATTTAAAAATTTCATTGGTAAGCTGAATATTACTGGTCTTGGTGTGCAGAAAAACAACAAATTTAAAATAACGAGTCGTTATATTTATGCGATGATACGAGAATTCACTGTATGTGAGGAAAAGCGTTCCGGTGGTAAGCAGAGCTTCATCATTAGCAAAATTGGTGCATTTGGTTATGATTACAACATTCGGTCAATCAAGACATCGACAAGGGCTAAGATACTTCGCAAAAGTCAGGTGAATGTGACACCAGAAGTAGACCCAATACCTTAACCGTGGCTTAGTGATGCTCTAGTCTGATTGAAACCAATCCTTACGTCTTAGAGCATCACCCCTAGTTTCACTGAAACATATCTCCCATGATGATTCAGGCTTGGAATCTAGTAATCAGCAAAGTGGTCTACTACAGCGTCATTTGTTAATTCAAATCTAACACTACAGCTAAAAGTCACCATGGTAATGTGGTTGAGTTTTGCCACTATCTCAATGTTTACCTAACACGCTTTTGCCCAGAGTAAGTTACGATGAACTGACTATTAACTTAACTAAAGCACTATTTAGTTTATATTTTCTCATGCGAGAATATATCTACAATGTAGATGGTGCACTAGCTAGGTTTACTTGAGCTTACGGAGGAAAAATAAACTATCGAATAATTGTAGTGACATATTTCCAGTAATACATAGTGAGATATATGCTTGGATCCGTAATTTTCCTACGGCTGGTTTGATTGTTTGTGATATAGTTCCATTCAAAGCAACACATAGAGCAATACTAATATGCTAGCTACTCTAAAAGTGCAGGGTTTCAGAAACTTCCAAGAAGAATTTGTGTTTGATTTTCGCACAGAAAAATCATACGAGTTCAATACACACGCAGTAAAAGACGGAAAAGTTCGCCACGCTCTTGTGTACGGTATTAACGGTTTTGGTAAATCTAACCTTGGATTGGCAATTCTGGACCTAAAATGTCACCTAACAGACCACGCTATCACATCTCTGCTAAAGGTTAACTACCTTAACACATCTCTAAATGGTGAGGATGCTATTGCTGAATTCGAGTATGAATTTGAATTTGGTAAGAATATCGTTAGATATCGCTATGGCAAAAAAAACTGTAGTGAAACTGTTTATGAGAACCTCGAAATTAATGGCATAGTAGCAGTAACTATTGACCGCAGAGTTTCTGAGTTCGCTTCCTACAATCTTGCTGGGGCTGAGGGGCTGAAAACCGACTTTACTGATAAAGCTATATCGCCAGTAAAGTTCGTTGCATCTAACGCACTCCTTGATTCAACTGAAATTAATGACACTTTCGATACATTTATCAAGTTTGTTGATGGCATGGTGTTTTTTAGGACTCTCACAAAAATTACTGAATCACATGGACAGCCACTCGAATCAAAACGTATATCGCAAAGCATCATTGAACAGGGAAAGCTAAAGGACTTTGAGACTTTTTTAAATGAATCAGGTATTGAATGTGAATTGGTTCAATCTGGTGACGCTGGTGACGAACGAATTGATTTCAAGTTTGACACTAAAAGTCTTGAGTTTTCTCTGGTTGCTTCAACCGGGACTATTTCGCTGGGCAATTTCTACTACTGGTACCTAAAACTGCTTAAGGGTGACATTAGCTTTGCCTATATAGATGAGTTTGATGCCTATTATCACTTTGCTCTTGCAGAAAGAATTGTAAAGCTGGTTGCAGAAACAAATTGTCAATCTGTCATCACCTCACACAATAGTTCACTGCTTTCTAACTACATACTTCGTCCAGATTGTTACTACATCCTGAAAAAACACTCGATAAAACCCTTGTACGCACTGACTGATAGAGAACTACGGAAGGCGCATAATTTAGAGAAAATGTTTAGAGCTGGGGCGTTTGATGAGTAGTTATGCTCTTTTTTTGTTTGAAGGGCAAAAGACTGAGCCAAACATATCAAGAAGCTTGCGAAAGTGTGTATTGGATAGGGATTCAATGATAATTGTTGAGTCTTCTTTTGGTTTTAATATCTATAAACTCTTTGATGCTGTGGCTAAGGATAAGTTTTTCGATACTTATGAGTATGTCGTGGAACAACTTCAAAAAAAGAAAGTATTAACCAATGAAGAATCTACAATTTTAGAATTTGATGACGCTCGGAAATTTGAGCAGATTTATCTGTTCTTTGATTATGACTGTCATTGTACCAATGCCGGCGACCATAAGTTGGAACACATGCTTGAGTTGTTCAATGACTCGCAGGATAAAGGGTTGCTTTGTGTAAGCTACCCGATGGTGGAAGCTATTCGACATCAAAGACGTGATGAGCCTGAGTACTTGACATATAGTATCAAGGAGTTAGCAGAGTATAAAAAGTGGGTTAATGCCGCACCAGAAATGGATAAACAATTTGTTAACTGGGGGACTTATACCCTCGATACTTGGAGGAGTATAACGAAACAACACTTAGCGAGAGCTAACTACCTCTTAAGGGATTCAATGGAGATGCCAACAGAACCATTGGAAGTTGATGTGCTTTTCAATTGTCAGCTCGAGAAGCATATCTCAAACGGTGAGGTGGTTGTGATTAGTGGCTTCCCTATGATGCTTCTAGACCACTATGGCGTTAGTACATACAAAAAACTTGAACCAGAGCTAGGCGATTGATTTATACTGAATAGTTGAGTCTTGCCACTAATTTATACGCAAACGTTGCTCTTAAGTATACTAAAAAAATCACTTACCATCACAATAGTTGCAAAAATAATACATAAGAATCAAGTTCATTTCACAGCTATGCGGCTTAAAAAAAGGGCGTGAGAATTCAGCCCTTTCAATCTTAACTAGTTTTTGCAGCCGTTCTTGTCACACGTAATTTTGCTGCTGGTGCTTGCCCAATGAGATGGATTTTTTGTCGTATCAAATCCACATCCAGTGGTTCCACCTTTTTGCCCTTTATGTACGATACTCGGTCCATCTGGCGGGGAATGTTTTACAGTCATAATGTACGCTCCATAGTAGTTTAAATTTCATCCTGATCAAAAATGACCAAGGTAACAATTGCAAGTGCGGAGGCTTCTGTCAACAGGTAATTGAGCTAATTGGATTTAGTTGCGAATAGCCTTTTATTGAAACATTAGATTTGATCAGGCGTTGTACCGCAGTGAACACATTGATTTGTCAGTCAAACAGAAAATGAGTGAGGTTTTAAGACTTAAAGAGGCCCGTTTTAGTTCTCGAAATTTTAACCTTGCAGGATTCAGCAAAAAATTTAGCAAGTTGTTAGTCTAGTTCGCTCTCTGTGGCGTTTCTACCTGTCGCGAGATGTTATACATACTCAATTTAATTTCACTTCTCGCCAACGTGAGAGCAGCTCGAATTGAAAAAAAATTTAGTGTGTACTTGTTAAAGAAGATGTGGGGAGGCTCACGCCGTGGGGCCTGTGCTCCGTAGTTGTAATGCTTCAACCGTTTTTGACCTAAGAGTGACATTGTCTGGGTTGGTATTTGAACGTGTCTCTGGGCTTCTCTGTGAGTGTGCTTACCTAACATCGAAAAGAAATTGCCTGAAAACACCTTCCGGTCTTTCTCCTGTCTTTTGGATTTAGTATTGGGGTTATTGGCTCTTTTATGGCTTGAAGTCAAAACAGCCTAGTCCATCGCTGCAACATAGCCTTATGTTGCCTCACTTTTTGAAGCGCTACCCTTTACTCATAATCGTCAGGTCCCCAGTTCGAGTCTGGGAGGGGCCACCAATTCAACGAATCAAGACGCTCTTTAGCGTCTTTTTTTGTGCCTAAAATTCACAAGAGCCATACATATCAGATAAACAACTGTAGATTAATACCTACTACAGCATTTTAGTTTTTAACATTTACTCATTTCATATTGATATCATCAAGAATCAACATCTACTTTCTGCTCGGCTTTATATTGACATAAATGTTTCTAACAGCTTAAAACTCACCCAACAAATGTTTAATAAATGTAAATAAAAGGCTATCCTTGACGTACAACACTTTTAGAAACTGTTTATGCAAATTCATTCTACCCGCTCTAAATTAATGCTTTTGTTGGTCACTACCGGGTATTTACTTTTTTCGTTTGTGATTATTGAATATTTACACAGTAACTATTTACGCAATGCTGAAGCAGACAACTATCAACGTCTATCCGGTAGATTATCTTTACTGCGCGCCAAAATTGAAGCTTTGGTAAATTCAGAAGTATTTTTATCTGACAGTTTATCGACCTTAATTACTTTCGCCCCCGAAAGTACTTTAGCCCAATGGGAGCAGGTCGCGATGCAGCTTAAAAATAAAGGACCACACATACTGAATATAGGTGTTGCACCTAATGATGTCCTGTCCTTTATTTATCCTTTAGAAGGCAATGAGCGCGCCATGGGACTGGATTTTAGAGACAATCCAGCACAATGGGATAGTGTGCAACAAGCGCGAGTAATGCAAAAAATATTTATCCAAGGTCCGTTTAAACTGATTCAAGGCAACAAAGCCATTATTGGTCGTATGCCCATTTTTTCTGATCCACCTTTTAATCATCAGTACTGGGGCCATTGTAGTGTGGTCATTAATATTGAATCGCTACTACTCGATGCCGGTATAAAAGATATAGACAGTAATCTTGAACTAGCTATCAGAGGTGTTGATGGCAAAGGCAGCCATGGCGACATTTTTTATGGTAAAGATATCGTTTTCGATAAGCCATTAATGACTGAAGAAGTGCATATTTTAAATGGCAGTTGGATCATTGGATTAAAGCAAGCTAAGCAAAACTCAACGGGTGAAATAACGTCTTGGGCAAAGCATAATATGATCCGCTTGATTGGCTTTGCCGTCGCCATTTCATTTTTACTGAGTTTTATTGCCATTTTACAAGCTTATCGATTAGCGAATCGAGCGTCTTTGCATGACGCATTAACCCATTTGCCCAATCGCCGTTTTGCCATGAGTATTTTAGAGCAGTTGCAGCAAGGTTCATTTAGCATCATTAGTATCGATCTCAATCGATTTAAAATTATTAATGACACATATGGCCACGCTGTTGGTGATGCATTTTTAATTGAAGTGGCCAAACGCATACTCAGCACTTTACGTAGTTCCGATACAATTGCACGCTTAGGCGGCGATGAGTTTTTAATTATTTTGCCGAGAGTCACTGAGCGCGATAGTATCAATAAGGTCATCAATAAGCTCGAAAAACACGTGTGTGAATTACCGTTTCGATACCAAGATACTACATTAGATGTTTGCATGAGTATGGGGGTTGCCCGCTACCCTCAAGATGCTAGTACACTATCTGACTTACTCCATTTTGCAGATGAAGCAATGTACCTGAACAAACAGCAAAAACGAGAAGAATAATGTCCATACCTTATCAATTAACTCGTTGTTTACGGTTTTCTTGTCAATTGATAAAGTTAAGCCTACTTGCCTTTACACTCACGATGAGCACATTGGTATACAGTGCCGAGCAACCTCAAACAATCACTTACGTGGAGGGCACTAAAGTAGTCACTGACCCATATAATAATTACTTTAGTGACTTATTATTATTAGCACTTGAGCAGTCTGTTGATAAATTTGGCCCATTTCAGCTAAAACCTATCGAAACCGATATTTCACAAAAAAGACAAATACGTGAGATACAAAAAGGCAGAATCGATGTATTTTGGACCATGACATCTTTTAGTCGTGAAGCCGATTTATTGCCAGTTAAATTCCCCCTGGCAAAAGGCATGTACGGCCTGCGTTTGCTCGCAACCAATGCCAACGATGCCGCTTTATTTAGCGATATAGCTGGCTTACCGAGTGTAAAAGCAATGAAAGCTTTAGCTGCGATACCTGCATTATCGGGCAGCGACTGGCCAGACACGCCAATATTGAGGTTAAACAGATTTACAGTTGTAAGTGATGTCGCCGAAAATAAAATGTATCCCTATTTGTCGCAAAAGACAGGCTATTATTTTCCTCGCGGAATAGTCGAGCTATTTTCTGAGCTACAAAGTCGTGAAGAAGAGACGTTAATTAATGAACCTAGACTAGCGCTGATGTACCCTGCCGTTATATATTTTTTTGTTTCTAAACAAAATCCTCAACTGGCAGAACGATTGGAGTATGGTCTCAATAAAGCTAAAAATGATGGTTCATTTGACCGCTTGTTTTATGGCCATCCTAGGCATGATATGGCATTTAAACGAGCAAACTTAAGTCAGCGAATTTTTTTCAAACTCAAAAACCCATTATTCCCAAAGTCAGCCACGGCTGAAAGTATTACCTTAATGCAAGAACAAATGATTAAACGTCTTAGTGAAAAATAAGCTGCTTAGAGTAGCTGAAAATGTTAACTATATTTAGCGTTGCGGCAACTCATTCAAGTTACTGAAATAGCATAATATTGTTTAGTTGATGATTGGTGAGTAAAGCACATCAGAAACGA
>TARA_R110002050_G_scaffold46421_5_pt1 | contig 11534 bp, 11 predicted proteins | sample TARA_R110002050 | Tara Oceans TARA_R110002050 (sample SAMEA4396988) | marine metagenome | biome: Polar Biome; feature: [DCM] deep chlorophyll maximum layer (ENVO:01000326); material: water (ENVO:00002006), including particulate matter (ENVO:01000060) such as... | depth 25 m
GTTATTTAATATGCTAAACCAAACTGAAAAATTGTTTTGAAAATTATTATTGTCAGGTAGCTAAATGCATGAGTAACAACAATAACGCCTCAGACAGAACTGATGAAGTGATCTGTGATTGCAGTGGAACAACCCGTGGGAAGATCATCAGCCTGGTCGAGCAGGGTATCGTCGATACCGATACTATCTCACGAAAAACTGGCGCAATTTCAGGCTGTGGTTCCTGTGAATATGATATTGAGAACTTGCTTGATGAGCTTGTTGTTAAATAGCAACAATTCTTATATTCGTTGTTAAATACCTATTTTACATAGCTTTGTAATATTAACTATGACTTTTCCTGACTTATTATTCCGATAATTCCTGCGTGAGATGTGAAAAATTCTTGACTGGTTAATAAGAACCATTACCATTCGCCTTTACATTTCTTTACGTATGGCAATTTTGAAGGTAAACAATATGGAAAAAGGTATTCGCAAACCGCGAAATTTCAAGTTCAAACCTATCTTTTCAGTGGTCACATTGGCGCTTGGAACAGTATATGTCTCACAGGTAGCAGCAGAGGAAGATGTCAAATCATTAGATGCAGTAACTGTTATTGGTAGTGAACAAGCTGCTCGTGAGTTACCGGGATCGGCTTATTACATTGATAATGATCAGCTTACCACTGAGGCAACCACAGATATTCATCAAGTTCTGAAAACTGTTCCTGGTATTTATATATTGGAAGAAGATGGTTTAGGTTTGCGTCCCAATATTGGTATTCGTGCTGCAGCACCAGAACGCAGCCAAAATATCACGCTGATGGAAGATGGAGTGTTGATCGCTCCAGCTCCTTATTCCAATCCAGCAGCCTACTATTTTCCAACAGCCATGCGTTTGCATTCGATTGAAGTGTTAAAAGGCGCACCATTATTACGTTATGGACCTCAAACCATTGGTGGTGTTGTTAACCTGGTCTCTACCCCAATTCCTGAGAATAACAGTGGCCGTGCCATGTTTATGCTTAGTGATGAAGGCTCATTCGATACACATGCATATTACGGTGGTAAAGAAGGTGGCTTTGGTTATTTGTTAGAAACTGTTCAACGTAATAATAAAGGTTTCAAAGACATAGACCGTAGCGGACAAGACAGTGGATTCGAAATTCAGGATTATGTCGGCAAATTATCGTGGGAAGATGAACGCAATAAAGTGCTGTTTAAATTCCAACGTTCCTTTGAAGATTCTGATGAAACCTATGCAGGTTTAACTGATGCTGATTTCCGTAATGATGAAAACCGCCGTTATGGATTGACTGAAATTGACAATATGGATAACGACCATACGGGCGTTAATCTTACGCATAATTTCAAATGGAGCGATACGTTTAATTCAACAGTGACCTTGTACCATAATGAATTTAAACGTAACTGGTTCAAGTTCAACAACACAGGTAATCTTATCGACGCCGCTAATGCTGGTGATGCTGGTGCTCAGGCAGTTTTGGATGGGCGTCAGGACGCTGTTGGTCTTCAATACAAAAATAATAATCGTGAATATGATTCTTATGGCGTACAAGCCAATTTCAACTGGCTGCTGGGTGCACACGATCTGAATTTTGGTGCTCGTCAGCATTTTGATGAAACGGATCGTTTCCAACCAGTAGATACTTACGATCAGATTAATGGACAACTGGTTTTTCAGAGTAGCAATGCAAATACTGTGAGCGGCGGCGATAATCGTTTAGAGGAAGCGCAAGCATTAAGCATGTGGATCACTGATAATTTCCAGGTTACTGACAAGTTATTAGTGAACTTGTCTCTGCGTATGGAAGATGTTGAAAGCAAAGCTCGTCGTTATGGTGAGCCTGCTCGCTCATCCGTTACGAGACGAGTTGAAAATGATTATCAGGAATTTTTACCGGGTATCTCAGCAACCTATGACTTAACGGAAAACTGGCAAGTATTAGCGGGTTATCATGAAGGTATGGTTCCGATTAGTGCTGGAGCCGAAGATGGAACTGAACCAGGCTTAAGTGATAATTACGAATTTGGTGTGCGTTTTAATCAAGGCACATTCTATAGTGAGGCAATCGCTTTCTATTCTGACTTTAGTAACTTTGTCGAGCAGTGTTCGGTAGCTTCCAATTGTAGTAATGGTGCTGATTCTGGTTCATTTAGTCTTGGTGGAGCAGAGGTTAAAGGTCTTGAGTTTCAAGCTGGTAAATTATTTTCAGCCGGTAATTTTATGATCCCAGTGGATATTACTTACACCTATACTGATGGCGAAACAACATCAGGTGATCAACTTGATAGTGGTTTAGAGCTGCAAAATATTCCTGAAAATATGTTCAGTGCGAGAGTTGGTTTAGAACACAGCAGTGGCTGGAATAATTACGCGGTGGCTAAATACATAGATGAAACATGTGTAGATGTCGGTTGTAATAAATCAGGCAGTCGTTTTGATCGCACAGACGCTTTATTCACTATGGATTTGATCAGTCGTTACCAATTCGTGGATGGGCCAGAAGTATTCTTGAAAGTTGAAAATGTCTTTGACCGCCAAGAAATTGTGGCTCGCCAACCTTTTGGTGCACGTCCGAATATTGATCGTACGGTTTATGCCGGTGTCATTATCGACTTCTAAGCAAGAGAAAAATCCAGTCTAATTTTAGACTGAATAATTGTTGTAAAAAGCGCCTGAAGAATGACTTCAGGCGCTTTTTTTTTAAGCTTATTTGGTTGGAAAACTATCGTTTAGATCAATTTTATTGTTCTTTTGTAATTTCCCAACATACAAGGCCGTTGCACCAGCCACGGCGACTGGAATAATCAGAAAATTTATTACCGGGATCATTGTTGCTCCCAAGGTTGTCATGCCAAAGCCTAACGCCAGGGAACGCTTGGTTCTGAGCAGTTCTCGTTGCTGCTTAAATCCCATTAAATGATTTCCCATTGGGTAGTCATGATAATCAAGTGCCAGAGTCCAACTGGAAAAGAATAACCAGAGCAATGGTGCAATGAGATTCAGTCCGGGTATCCACGACAGAATAAACAGTGGAATCATCCATTTCAGCAAATAGGCCAATTTGCGTAATTCATTAAAAATCATTCTTGGCGAATCAGCAATTAATTGCCAGAGAGTTTGTTCTGGTGGAGCCTGATTGGATAAACGTTTTTCCACAGCTTCTGCCAATAGTCCATTGAATGGTGCCGCCACGATATTGGCGAGAATGGAAAAGGTGAAAAACACTATTAACACAATCAGCACTGCAAACAATGGCCAGAGTATCCACATCAAGGCATTGGATAACCATTCCGGTAACCAGGTTGGCGTCAATTGTGTCATCCAATAGTCAAACTGGTTAATACCTAGCCAGATTGCTCCAGCAAATAACAAGGTATTTATCAAAATTGGAATATAGGCAAAGCGACGTACGCCTGGTTGATTGATAAGTTTAAAACCACTTAATAAATAGCGCGAACCTTGGATAAAATCACCCATTCTTTCAATACCTTATTGGAATAATGTAAGACCATCTCTTGCAAGTAATGCACTGCCATAAGCTGCTTCAGTATGTTCCACTGATTTAAAGGGAACCTGCAATAATGACTGACGTAGCTGTGTCCAGACAGGATTTCTAGCACCACCACCAACACTTCGAATTGACGTTAACGATGTAGCACTTAATTGTTGCAGATATTGGTAACCTGTTTTTTCTATACTGGCAATACCAGCCAGCAACCCGTGCAGAAATAGGTGATCTTCCGCTGGGCGCGGTAGCATTTGTGCTGGATAGTTTGGATCAGCAATTGGAAAACGTTCTCCCGGCTTTAGCAATGGGTAATAGTTTGGTGGCGACTGCTTTAAATCAATTTTCTGGCTTAATGTCATTAATTGTTCGTCAGTAAAGAAATGTCTCAATACTGCTCCACCGGTATTAGACGCGCCACCGCATAGCCAGCGATTTCCCAATTTATGGCTGTAAAGACCTGTTTCAGCATCAAATACCGGATTTTTGCAGATAAGTTTCAAGACCAGTGTAGACCCCAGTGACGTTACACCTTCTCCAACTCGGTTGGCGCCAGTAGCGATAAATGCAGCCAGGCTATCAGTGGTTCCGGCCTTAATTAATGGTGCTTCTGACTGTTTTATCCCAAGTTCTAGCATAACGGCTGCTGAGAGTTTGCCAATCAGCGTGCCAGGGGCAACTACGGTTGGTAAAACGCTTAATGGCGTTATTGATTTCAGCCAGCTGGGCCAGTGATTTGCTATTACATCAAAACCGGACTTCAAGGCATTATTGTAATCCGTCATACCAGGTGTGGCGCCGAGCTGAATAGCCAGCCAATCCGCCTGATGCAACAGATAATATTTTTCAGGTAACGCCAGTGTTGATTGAAAATACAGCAATTTTGCCAAACCGCTGCTGGGACCACGTACTGCTGAATTGATAGGTGCTTTTTCCGCTATTTTTTCACTCGCCAAGGAGGCATGTTGATCGTTATACATCAACATTTCAGTCAGAGGATTTCCTTGGTGGTCAGATAACATCACTGAACCGGAAGTGGCATCAATACTGATGGATTCAATGACAAATTCAGGAATCTGCTTTACCAGACCTTTTAGCGCCTCAAAAAGATAGTGGGACTGCTGTTTGGGTGACGGGTAGGGGTAGGGAGGTGCGGAAAAGTTTTGTTCAATCTGGGCAATAATATTACCGAGTAGGTCGATGGCGCAGACCCGGCACCCGGAGGTGCCGAAATCAATGCCAATCCATGCGCTCTCGCGCATTTTTATGGAAGTTGAACAGGCGTTGGCGCGACCCAACCTTCTTTGCGGTACTCAGCAACAACATTGGTATAAACACCACCACGGACATTGAAAATGCCGGTAACACGCATAAAACGTGGGTCAGTCGCTGCCACTAAATCAGTCAGAATCTGGTTAGTCAGCTTTTCATGAAAACCACCTTCTTCACGGTAAGACCAGAAGTAAAGTTTTAGAGATCTCAGTTCAACGCATTTTAAATCAGGTACATAATCAATCTTAATCGTGGCAAAATCCGGTTGACCCGTTTTCGGACACAGACAAGTAAATTCAGGTGTTTCGATGTGGATGGTATAATCCCGCTCCGGTACTGCGTTATCGAAGGTTTCCAGTTGTTTGCTTGGTAGCGTAGACATAGGTAATCTCTAAGTGTGAACAAAACCGTTATTATCCCTGAGTTGGCAGATTTAATTAAGTGTTAGAAATCATTCTCCTGTCTGTAGTTGTTTTAGTGGCGCTGATTATTGGCGGCTGGTATAGCCATTCCCGGCAGCAACAGCGTGCCCAGGAATTTGAGCGTGAACTTGATCGTTTTGATAACGACGACAATAGTGATTTTCACGCGCGTTTCGACTCGGTTTTTGCGCAAGATACTGTAGATTTATCCGACAGCCCCAAAGTTCGTATGGATTCAGATGTGGCTGATGTTGGCGACGAATTCGACGATTCTGAAATGGATGACGAATTTGCCGATGCAGATGAAGAAGACGATACCCCCGATTGGGAAATGGTGGTGGCATTAACCATTATGGCCCCCGAATCACAAATGTTTACCGGACGCGCAATCAAGTCTGCGCTGGAACAGCAGGAAATGCATTTTGGTGATATGCAGATATATCATCGTTATACCGTTAATAATCGCCGTCAGACACTGTTCAGTGTGGCGAATATTCTGGATCCCGGTACTTTGCTTCCTGATCAATTGATTTCAATGAAGACTCCCGGCTTATTAATGTTTGCCAGACTTCCTGGCCCGGTAAATGGTCTGACGGTATTTGATTCGATGCTGGATACCGCACAACAACTGACCGCCTATCTGGGTGGCATTCTCTGTGATGAAAAACGTGAACCGATTACCGATAAACATTTGGAAGCCACTCGCAACCGAATTTTTGAATTAAATTTATCTTTGCAGACAGGCAATAAATCTGATGACGATTTCACCTGAAATCAGCGAGCGAGCCGCACAGCTTCGAGACTTAATCAACCGTTATAACTTTCTGTATTACAGCGCGGATGATCCGGAAGTAACGGATGCCGAATATGATCGGTTATTTGCTGAATTAAAAAAACTTGAAGCCGATTATCCTGAGCTGATCACTGCGGATTCGCCGACACAACGGGTGGGATCGGCTCCGTTGGATAAATTTACCCAAGTGACTCATGCGATGCCTATGCTGTCGCTGGATAACGTGTTTGATGAAGCCGAATTGACCGCGTTCAATCAGCGTGTTCTGGATCGGTTAAATACGGATGCCGTGATTACTTATGCTGCTGAACCCAAGTTGGATGGTCTGGCAATCAGTATTCGATATGAAAATGGTTTGCTGGTTCAGGCCGCCACTCGTGGTGATGGCGCGGTTGGTGAAGATGTCACCGAAAACGTTCGAACCATTCGTAATATCCCATTGAAACTACATGGCAAGAATGTTCCGCAAGTGGTTGAAATCCGTGGTGAAATTTACATGCCCAAAGCGGGTTTTGAAAAGCTGAATCAACAGCGTCTGGCCAACAATGAAAAACTGTTCGTGAACCCACGCAATGCAGCTGCAGGATCATTAAGGCAACTGGATTCCTCGGTAACGGCTAGTCGGCCTTTAGCGTTGTTCTGTTATGGTCTAGGAGAGCTTCAGGGCCTGGAACGTCCATCCAGTCATACAGAAGCGATGCAGATAATCAGTGAATGGGGTGGAGCTGTTTCTCCTGATACCAAGCAATTAAAAGGTGTGGATGAATGCCTGGAATTTCTGCATCAGCTTGGGGAACGTCGGGCCAGCTTGTCCTATGATATTGATGGGGTAGTGTTCAAAGTCGATGACAGCCGTTTACAGGAACGTCTGGGATTTGTCTCACGAGCTCCGCGCTGGGCTATTGCCTATAAATTTCCGGCACAGGAAGAAAGCACTCAGGTTATCGATATTGAAGTTCAGGTTGGTCGCACAGGTGCTTTAACGCCAGTAGCACGTTTACAACCGGTTTTTGTCGGTGGCGTTACGGTGAGTAATGCCACGCTGCATAATGAGGATGAAGTCCGACGTAAGGATGTACGAATTGGCGATACGGTGATCATACGTCGGGCGGGGGATGTGATTCCGGAAGTCGTTCAGGTTGTTAAAGACAAGCGTCCTGCCAATGCCACCGAATTTGTAATGCCAACGCATTGTCCAGTTTGTGGGGCAGAGGTTGAGCGGGTAGAGGGTGAGGCGGTTGCGCGTTGCAGCGGAGGTTTATTCTGTGGCGCACAACGCAAGGAAGCCATAAAACATTTTGCTTCCCGCAAAGCATTGGATATTGATGGCCTGGGCGATAAGTTGGTTGAACAACTGGTTGATGCTGAGCTCATTAAAGATCCAGCCGATTTGTTTTATCTGAACAAAGAACAGTTTTCAGCTTTGGAACGTATGGGGGAAAAATCTGCCGAAAACCTGGTTAATGCATTGGAACAGGCCAAAAATACCCGTTTTGCACGATTTTTATATGCATTAGGAATTCGAGAAGTCGGTGAAGCAACCGCCCGATCACTCGCTTTACACTTTGTTGAGCTGGATAAATTAACGGCAGCTAAAGAAGACGAGTTAATTGAAATTGAAGATGTAGGGCCTGTGGTGGCCCATCACATTTATACCTTCTTCCAACAAACCCATAATCTGGATGTGATTCAGCGGCTGTTGGATGCCGGGGTCAACTGGCCTGAAGAAAAACCGGTTTATGCCGATTCAGCTTTGGCGGGTAAAACCATTGTACTAACCGGAACCCTGGAAAACCTGTCGCGTAGTGAAGCCAAAGAAAAATTATTGGCATTAGGTGCCAAAGTGGCTGGTAGCGTTTCAGCTAAAACCGATTTTGTGGTGGCGGGTAGAGATGCCGGTTCCAAATTGAATAAAGCCCAATCCCTAGGGATTGACGTGGTCGATGAAGCGACCTTAATACAGTGGATTAATTAAATGAGTGCAGTAGCAGATGCTATCAAAAAAGTCGCCACCGGCCCCCATCTGAGTAAAGATCTCAGTCTTGAGGAAAGCCGTGAAGCGATGCTGGAAATCCTCTCAGGTGAAGTGGATCCGGTGCGAATGGCGGTCATGCTGATTGCATTGCGAATGAAACGTGAAACGGATGAGGAAAATCTGGGACTGTTGTTGGCTATCCAGGAAAAGACCGGGCAGCATGCACTTGAGGTAGATAATGTAATGCTACTTTCCGATCCGTTTAATGGTTTTAGTCGCCATTGTCCGATCGCGGCATTTTTGCCTGCCGTCATGGCAGCATGCGGTTTACCGACGTTATCGCAAGGTGTTTACCAAATGGCGCCGAAATTCGGTGTCACTCATGCACAGGTGTTAGAAGCGGCGGGTGTGAATATACAATTGACTGTTGCAGAAGCCGCCGAGCAACTAAATACTACTGATATTGGCTGGGCTTATCTTGATCAGGCTATTACCACCCCCAGCTTGTTTGCCTTACAGGATTTACGTCGTTTGATGATTAAACGCCCCAGTCTGGCGACGCTGGAAAAGCTGGTGATGCCGGTTAAGGCTAAAAAAACGCATCTGCAAATTGGCTTTGTACATAAAGCCTATCCTCCAGTGCTGGCTTATCTTGCCAAACAAAGTGGTTTTGACAGCGCATTGATCGTACGTGGTCTGGAAGGCGGGATTGTGCCGACCTTACGTGAAACTTCAGATAACTTTTTATTGATTGATGGCGCATTAAAACCCTGCTCACTGGATCCTCAGGCATTTGGAGTTGATCAACAGACCCGAGGAGTCATGCCTGATTTGGATCAACTGACTGCGGCAGAATCTGCTCAACGTGGCGTTGCGGCATTACAGGGTGAAAAAGGGGTAGCGTATGATTTGCTGGTTTATGGAGCAGCAATGGCTTTATGGCACTGCGGACTGGTTTCAGATCAGAATAAAGCAGGGGATTTAGTCAGAAAGAGCCTCGATTCGGGTGATGCTTTTGCTGCTTTTGAAAAAGGTAGAACAAAATGATTTTGCAACAACAATTACAATTTGAATTGAAAGGGCGCAGCACCATCAATATCAGTGATGATGTGGCTAAAATTGTATCTGCTTCTGGTATCACTACCGGAACCTGTCATGTATTTGTCCAGCACACCAGTGCTTCTTTGATGATTTGTGAAAATGCTGACCCTGATGTCAGACGAGATCTGGAAACCTACATGCAGCATATCGTCCCGGACGGAGATCCAATGTTTTTACATCAGGATGAAGGTCCGGACGATATGAGCGCGCATATCCGAACCGTGTTGACTAATCCCGATCTGGTGGTACCGGTCAGTAATGGCAAATGTGCTCTGGGGATCTGGCAGGGAATCTATTTATGGGAACACCGAACACATCGGCAGCAGCGTCGTGTGATCGTTACAGTACAAGGTGAATAAAATATGAATGAAGAATTTGAACAGGATCACCTTGATGAGGAAGTTGATTGGTCTTCAATTCCCAAGAGTAAATCCCGAATTAAACGTGAGCTCGATGCATTGAGAAAACTGGGTCAGGATTTAATTGACCTACCAAAAAAAGACTTATTGAAACTGGAGCTGGACGAAGATTTAACCGAAGCAGTGATTAAAGCCCAAACCATGAGTAAAGGAGCCTTAAAACGTCAGACCGGTTTTATTGGTGGCATTATTGCACGACTGGATCATGAAGAAATACAGCAGAAACTGGAACAGCTGAAACAGCCAACACAGGCTCAAACTGACCAGTTTCATCAAGTGGAGAACTGGCGCGATCGTTTGTTAGCAGAAGACGATACCGTTGTGGCAGAACTCCGAGGTTATTTTGAAGATTTTGATAATCAGCATGTAAGACAATTGGTCCGAAATGCCAAACAGGAAGCCGCCAAACAACAGCCGCCAAAATCTGCCCGACTATTGTTTAAATATCTGCAGCAATTACAGCAAAATCAGTGATCGATCAGTTCGATTAAAAAGCAGGCACCCCCCAAGTAACTTTGCTGCACACTGATTTTGCCCTGATAGGCTTCGACAATATCGCTGGCAATCGCCAAGCCTAATCCCTGCCCCTCAATCTGGGTATCCATACGTCTGCCACGTTTGATGATATCGGCACTTGCATGAGCTGGCACGCCTGGGCCGTCATCTTCAATACGCACTATAATTCTGCGGTTTTGCTGACGAAGAACGATGTTCACCTGCTTATCACAGTATTTAAAGGCGTTTTCCAGTAGATTGCCGAGTAACTCGTACATATCGCCTTCGTCAGCATGCAGCATGGCATCACGTTCAATTTCGCATTGCGTATGGATGTTTTTACTTTGGTAGACTTTTTTTAGTGAATTCATCAGTTTAGTGATGATTTCACCAATCGAAACCGGCGCCAGTAAATTGCTTTTGCCTTCCGTGGCAGCACGCTGCAATTGATAATCGACCAGGGCATTGATGCGCTCCAACTGTTCTTCACCGGTCAATTTACAGGCGGTCACATCATCACAACTTTCCAGCTCAGAACGTAATAAAGCCAAGGGTGTTTTCAGGCTATGCGCCAGATCAGCCAGTGAATTTTTATAGCGTTGTCGGCGAGATTGTTCATGATCCAGTAGATTATTAATATTTCGTGTGAGCTGCTGTAACTCGCTAGGATAGTCATCGCCCAGACGCTGTTGTTTGCCTGCTTCAATAGCGTGTAAATCAGCTGCTGCCTTATGCAGCGGTTGTAAGCTCCAACGCAAGATTAACCATTGGGCAATTAACAGCATCAATCCGGTTCCACCGAGCCAGTACCAGAGATTTAGCTGAAACTCATCAATTTGTGCTTCCAACATGTGCTGATCTTCAGAAACATTGATGGTGTAATCAAAATGCTCACCATCGTCATTTTCCCAAACAATACCAAACGCGAGATTTTGTAACTTCATGCCATTATCAAGATTGACCTGACTATATAATTGTTCTGATGGACCCGGATGATAGGGAAGTGCCAGAAACAAACCAATAGCCGAAGGGGATTGCCAGACAATTTTATTGCCACTGGTAATTTGTGCGTATAGACCTGAATTAGGAATAGAAAATTTTGGTTCAGCCAGACTTTCTTGCATATGTAATTTACCGTCATGACTTATTTCAGCAGCAGTCAGCAGGGTATAAACATAATTTAATAAACGCTGTTTCTGGGCTGTTTCGGCGCTTCCGGCAAAAGCATTAAATAAACTGAAGGCGGAAATACCCAAAAAAGCACTTAACACCAGAGTGACAGCAATCAGCTGACGATTGGTCAGTGATAAATTCAGTTTATTCACGAGGTAGAGTCAGCCGATAACCACGGCCACGTAATGTTTCAATTGGATTCAGGACTTTCTCGGGATCCAGCTTGTTACGCAGCCGTTTAACAAACACTTCTATAACGTTGCTGTCGCGATCCTGATCCTGTTCATATATGTGGTCCGTCAGTTCAGTTTTGGAAATAACGTCCCCAGCGTGCAGCATCAGATAATGTAATAGACGGTATTCAAATGCA
>TARA_R110002050_G_scaffold300781_1_pt1 | contig 11530 bp, 7 predicted proteins | sample TARA_R110002050 | Tara Oceans TARA_R110002050 (sample SAMEA4396988) | marine metagenome | biome: Polar Biome; feature: [DCM] deep chlorophyll maximum layer (ENVO:01000326); material: water (ENVO:00002006), including particulate matter (ENVO:01000060) such as... | depth 25 m
GGTTGGAGTTATAAAATCTGATTGAATTTTATTGTACGTAGCTTGATGGTTCTCATCTGTTGATTTGCACTGAACAAATGTTAATGTTGCTAAAATCAGCAAGGCCAACGGTCTAATTATCTTCATTGATTTTTTATTTTTTCTTTAATAAGAGCACCCAATCTTTGATGCTTGGTTTGTCACCTATCACATAGGTGCCATTTTCGATATTCACCGATGTTTCAACATTTGATTCTCCTGAAATGGGATCAAACCATCGCACTGTGTAGGCTGAATTTTCAAGATTTTTCATGATGCCTGTTTTTTTATTGATATTATTATAAAAATACGCAACATAAACATTGTTGTCTATGCTCGCTAATGAATACCATGCTCCATCATTAACATACCAGTTGGCATCATCAAAGCGAGGCGTTAGCTTCCACCACTCAATTGACTTAAAAAAATCATGCATGTAACCCATTTGATACGCCGAATTAAATTCAAGGCTCTCCGGCCACTTCGTTTGTTTGTCACCCTCACTGATGGTAATGCCATCTCTCACGGACGGTTTATCCATGTCATACGTGCTGTTGTACAACCAAATATCAATGGCCCCATACCCATGTCCAAACATCCCATTAAGGTAGGCAGTCCAGCCCTGCATTCTTGCACCAAATTCATTGGTCCACAAATGATCGTAATACCCTTCATAGTTCACAATGGGTTTGCCTTGTCCGTTGCTCCAAAAATCTTTTGGAATATTAAAGTTTAATTGCCCATCTCTTTTGGGAGACCATTGTGCAGCAAACCAGTTATGTGCTGGTAAATCCCGAAACGAGGACTGTGAAGCCAATGTGAAACTGGTATGTTCCATATGAGCAGTTATTGGATGTTTGTAGGGATCGTATTTATGAATACGATTAGCGACCACTTTCCATGGATTCGTCGTTGCATCATAGTAGGTATGATCTCCTCTTTCGCGATAATAGTCATTATCACACTCTTGGGCTGTTGTCCACATTACTGGATAAGCACCATATCTGGCTACCCAATACCTGCAAAGTTTATCCAAATAAGCATCGGTATATATTGCCCTGTTCGGCCCCAGTTCAGCTACAAAAAAGAGTTGTGCGTTAGCATGAATAAAGCCCTTGTTTGCAATGTATTTAAAACGTTCGTCCAATTTTGAGAAGAAGAAAAGATCACCTTCTGTAACACCATCTCTCAGGTTATATCCAGCACCAATTGGTTCTGATTGAAGTACCGTAAATCCCTGTTCAACCCGCTTGTCAATGATAGTCTTGAAATTATCAATGGCATTTTCAGGCATATTCCAGTGCGTATCGCCCAGATAAAAAAAAGGAGTACCATCGTTGTAGGTAAAGTATCGCAGAGATGGTGTTGCTTTCACAAAACCATGTTTGTAAATATCCAGTTCACCTTTATATTCAGCACAACTTATACTTCCTGTAAGGCTATGTAATCCGGCATTTGAAGCATCAGAACAAACAGTGCTATATGTCCAATCACCTGACAAAGTTGGTGCAAAGCGTACCATCCAATTTTTTCCACTGTTCCAGAAAGCAGGTACTCTAATTTCAGTGCCATTTGAATGCTTAAAAACAACATCCAAATCAATGTCCATAAAGCCATTGGAATATAATTTATCGCTAACAAACTCAATTTCTGTAACCCGCCATTGAGTAGGTGTGCTATCCTCGGGGTCATCTTGTTTTTGAGGTAGATCATTTTCTTTCCTGCAACCAGAATTGACTTGTACTAAGAAAAACATAAAGATAAGAAATAATGATTTTGACATTGGTCGTATTTTTCTAAAAAACATATTCATTATGAAAATTTGATTTATTCATTTCCGTCCTTCACAAATACCTTTTTTATTGTCTCCAGATAACCATAGCCATACATGGTACAGGGTTGCAGGTAACTGGTTTCTGTCCACTCATTCCAACTATTTATGGTAATCAGCGGTGCCTGATTCGGATGCCTGTCAACATACTCCTTTGCCGCTTCCATTGCTTTCTCAAAATTCGCAGGTGTGTTATTTTTCACCACCCCTGGGCGAAACATCTCAAAACGTGGATTATTATCCCAGCCAATTGAAACGTGAGGATAGTACGGTATATCATATTCATTGTCAATTCTGTCCCACTCTTTATATGCATCAGCATTTATGTCGTCATACTCACGATCGATGTTCAGGAAGTGACAATACTGGTAATGCGTATTGCCGTCAAATTTCAGCGTTTTAACCACTTCAGCCTGTGTGCCAATATTGTCACCACCAATGCCTGTTACATTAAATCCACTACCTCGCATAGTCAGCTGCAAATCGAGTCCTTTAAATCCTGCTTTTTTCACCTCTTTACGAAACCACGTCAGTGCTTCGTTTGCTTCTTCAATACCACCCAAGCCATTTACAAAAGTCCTCAGGTCATATATCATAAAACTTGGTTTTCCGTCTATGGTGTAATAGTTCGGCAGGTGGAAATAGAGGTTTATCATACGGTGGCAAATCACCTCAAACTCTTCGCGGTCAACTCCGCCTTTCCAAATCACGGCATTGTTATGCTTACCTGCATTGCGTTTATCCCAAGTCATATCCACATCATGGTTTGCCCACATAATGTAGAATTTCATTTTATCGGAGTTCTTAGCTCTGAGAAACCCGTCATTCAAATGACCTTCCAGATACGGCATACCATCATACCAATACCAGTCGAAAATAAAAACATTTACTCCATGGTCGGTAGCCGCTTCAATTTCCATTGCGGCCACATAAGGGTCAGCTTCATTTATGTATCCCCACAAGGGATACCGCGGCTGTTCGTGTCCTTCATACTTAGGCTTATTATTCCGCACTGTTTGCCATTCCCCAATACCTTCGGGCCAAAATATTTTAGCACGGTCATCAGGGTGGTATGATGGCCATACAAAAGCCGCTATGTCGTATTCTTTTTTGTCTTTTCCTTGTGCAGAAATTGTATTGCTAACGACAAATAACGCCAACCAGAGGGTCAGAATATAAATTTTAATAGTTTGATGTCTCATTGTTATTTTTTAAATAATTCGCAATGAGTCAAAGGTTTGAAAATTTACGTAGTAATACTTTCTTGCTTGTGTCAAGTTGTTTTTCTGATGTTCCATTTTTCACAATATTTTCCCAAATTAGCAATAAAGTGAACTTTATCCGCCCAAATATCTTTAACACCTAGTTGTTCAAATTTTTTCAGTTGATTACTAACCTCCAAAGGAATCTAATCAAGTTGCAGTATTACCAGAGTATGGTAAAAGCCAAATCCATTTTTCATTTCACTGTGTTTGATCTGCACGTTTACCACTACTTCCAGATGAACAATCATGTAATGTTCACAGAATTTAGTAGAAGCGGAGAGATTGGGCGAAAAACGAGTAAATCCATACCCCCTCTAATAGCATCCAAGAGCATTCAAAGTTATATTCTTGCTTTTCCCTTAATCGAAAAATTCTGTGGCATTTTTATCTACTGTTTCGACCAAAAGCAAACTTTCGTAGCCACCAATCTTTTCCAAAAGTGGCAGTGTTACTTCTTTAGTACTACCATCAACAGGATTATATATCTTCAAGTGTTGGACATCTTGAGAAGAAGCAGTCAAAGTAACTTCATCCCTTGAATTATTTACTACAAAATAGATTCGTTTATCCTCTTTCCGGAAACGTGCCATGCTCAAGTGATCGTTTGATATTTCAAAGTTTATGGAGAAATCGTTGTAACGTATTCGTTGTAAATCAGAGATGGGTGCATTGTTGGTGAGTATTGTTTTAGCGATCTCCTTCACTTCACTGTGTTCTTCCATCGAAGCTCCCAATTTTGGCACCGCCTCTACCCAATGGACACGAATTCCTGCGGCATTGATCTCCTCGATTTTTTTCAATACATCCAAGGGAATCATCTCCACTTTTGGCATTACCAATTGTGAGTAAATGTGTGAACCAACTTTCAATTTTCCTCTCTGAACTGTTGATTTCAACAACACATCATCAGTAACAAAATTAAAATCAATACCACTTTCCAAAATTCCTTTGGCCAAATCATCCACCACAATTTGTCTTTCTCTAAAATCATTTGCAACCTTATTCCAATGGTTATCACTTGCCAGGTATTTCGACTGAAATGATTTAATAGGATAATACATTGCTATCAGTGCTTCACTCCAGCTTCCTCTTAATATCATAGTAACTCTTCCAACGTACTCATTAAACTTTCTGTATTCTCCGGCATCATAGCCATCACTTGCGCTATTGTAAGGCATGTACGATGTAAACTGATTTAAGCCGCACAACATATTCATGTTTACCGTACGTTTCAGAATGGGTATTTCCGGTGTGAGGTCATCCATGCCACGCCCAATAATCGGGTCTAACAATCCCATGATAGTTGCAGTGTCTTTGTCGTCGAGGTAAGCAGCCGAGCCCACATATTTTCCCATCCAGTAAATCCAATGGTTATTCTCTTCGCGACCAATGTGCAAATCACAACCTCTAATATGAAATTCGCGTAAAAAGCGAAGCATATCGCCATAGCAAAATACATGGCAAATAATATCCTCCTCCAGCAAAGGGTGCCCCATGGAGCGCACTCCATTTTGTTCGCACCATGCGGAAATCTGACCACCATAGTTTTCTGCTACCAGCTCGGCAATGGTTTGATAATAGTGCATTCGAATGGTTTGTGCCTTTTCCGAAGAACCTGCAAAAAGTGCATCAAGGTGCGGCATCAGGTCGTAATTGTGCATCGCCCGAAAAGAATCAATCAATGTTTTTTCCCATGGAATGTATGGATAATCAGCTGTTGATCCATCGTACTTCCAATAGCTTGCCATAAGATTTGGCTCACCTGTATAGAATACATCGATTTTTTCATCTATGGGAGTTATGTGATTTGCATAGTTTTGATGTGTTACTTCAATAAACCGGGCACAAGCCTCTTTATTCAATAAACTTGGATAATGCCCTGTTTGTCCGAATTGCTCAATGGTTGACTGCGCTTGGGTGTCTTTATCCAGAATTTTCTCCCCGAAAGCCGAGAGTTGCCAGTTGCCCTCCAATCCTTTTGTTTCTATTTTGCTGCCGGAAATTGTTACTTCCTGTACCGTTGAAAAATCGGGTTCTCCATTTACAACCTTACAAATATTGGCACGGATAAATGTAATATCCGAAGGCAGATTTAAAGTGACTGCACCCGTTCCTGTACCGGTTCTATTAACTCGAATCATTCCCCGTACTTCATACTCAGGGTGCCCCTTCACAACTAAACCACCAGCAGCACCACTTGGGTAGCCGCGCTCATCGTGAATCCACACCTGCAAATCCCGCTCTTTGGCTTGGCGGATAAAGGATGCAGTTAAATCCCAGGCAGCCTCATCCTGAAGGTAGTTATCATAAGGGACAGAGGTTTGTATGCCTCCTATTCCGTACCTTGTCATCTCGTTTAGTACCTCTTCGTTCATTGGCCCGTTCATCGAATAATGAACAAGCCGGAAGGCATTAGGCGGATTGGAAAAACTATCATCGATTTGTTCAAAGCTGAACGATTGGGCTTGTAATTTAAAACTTAGAATCAGACCAAAAGCGCATATTGAAATTATTCGTTTAATGGGAATTATTTTACTCATAGTATTTATAATTAATATAATGCACATTCATATCGTTTTTCTTAATCTTCAATTAGCGTTTAATTCATTTATGACATTTCCAATAGCAACCACCCTGGAACTATCTGTTCCTCCTGTTTTTGTTATGGTTGGACAAAGCCAGCCTCCTTCTGAATGTTCATTCCATGCATAGATAATACAGGTCTTAGCTTCACAATTTAAATGGTTCTTTGTGAAATTTAAGGCTTCGGTTAGGTGTGAGGCCAGTTCATCCGGCGTAGGCAGTTCGCAAATTTTGTCTCTTGAATAACTAATCTCCTTATCCGTACTGTATTTCTCATGATACTCAATGCGTGGCAATGCGTTCCAGCCTGTTGAAACTACCGGCACGATGGGAATACCTTTACCGGTTGGAAGCACCCACCTGCTTTGTTTTACCTGATGGGCAGCATCGACATATTTTCCTGCACCACCCCCGGCATAAAACGACCAAGCATCAAAACCCGCCTGTTTTGCCTTTTCCCAATTATTTGTATCCCAACCCATAAAAACGTAATAAGGTTCTTTACCACCTTTGGCAATCAAATCACTACTTAATCGCTCAAGTCTGCTTCGGCAAGTTCTTATATTCGTATCTGACGCAACAATGCCTGTATTATAAAAATAAATTAAAGGACGTCCATTGAGTACAGTTTGATAGTTTGGCATCAGGCAGGTTTCGAGTGCTCTTTCTACCATCCTTTCCCATCTTCCGTTATACCAGTATAAATGGGAGCCTACTATCCAGCAAAAGTTAATTTTATCTTTGTTGGAATTATTGAGATAGAGTGTTGCCGCATTGGATAATTCTGTGTCCTGCCCATTCATGTCGTTAAACCACGGATAGGTTAGAAACGCCCAGTAATCGATGCCAGATTGTAGTGCGAAATTTATCTCCTGTGTCATAATTTCCTGTGAGTTTCCATTAATGGAGATGGTACTATCGGTGAGTATCTGTGTGAAGAAAGGGGCCCGTTCCTGGAATTGAGATGATCCTAACGTTATCTCTTCCATATCTGTCACTGACCCTCCGGTCCACGCATCCCAACGAATGGCGCCAACACTTAGTTGTGTCTCAACGACAGGTTTGTTAACATCATTGGATTTGTTACATGCAAGAATCTGAGTGATTAATACTATAAATAAAACGTGCCTCAGACAAAAATGATAAAACCTGAATCTCATAGAAACATTTGTTTTAAATTAGAAATTTGAGATTATCAATCAATGCAAAAGCACTTTTTATTTTTTTACTCACTAGTAATCTAATCTAGGGTCATAGTTATTAATCCCCCCCATAAACATCCCGTATTGCTTCAAGATAACCCATTCCATTTACATCATCGGGTTCCAGGTAACTTCCCTCGCCCCATTCGTTCCATGAGTTAATGGTAATAATCCGCTCATTTATGGGCTTGCGTAACGTCATCTTTTTGGCCTTTGCAAGATATTTTTTAAATAGGTACGGAGTATTATTAACGATTACTGGCCCGAAAGGATAGTCACGCCTAGTCATCCAATCATCGGCATTATTACATCGCGGTGAGGAATCCCACCCCATGGATACATTAATGTGATAAGGAATCGGAATACTTGAAACCGCATTTTCCAGACCGTTTGCTGCACCTCCCGATTCTACTCCGTTAAAATAACCCTCTGCCGCCACCGTATAATCTGTGGATGGAAAAGAGGGCAAACCAAAATGATGAATCCAAACATAGGATGTAGCACTATTGAGCTTAAAATATTGGACAGCATTGTTTAGCACTTCACCTTTTAAGCCCCAAAGAACACCATTTAGATGGAGATCGGGAAACCCGGCATTTTTAACTTTTGATCGAAAAAGTTCAATGGCTTCTGCAGCTTTTATATAATCATTGTCATAGGTTTCGAGAAAAGAATGAAACTGGTAGATGGAGAAATAGGGACAGCCATCAATTTTCCAATACGAAGGGTGTTTAAAATAGGTCTCGATGACGTAATCCATCAGCGATTCGAAGGTTTCGGGTTTTACTGCCCCCCTAACACCACCACCCAGATCGTGGTTACACCACATGAGCGAAAATTTCAGTTTATTGTTGTTGTCGGCCTTCAAGAAACCATCTTCCAGGGCCATGTAAAGGTACTTATTACCATCCCAGCTACTTTCTCTTCCTGCCAGCAACTCTGAACCATCATCAAAGTAGTACCAGTCGAAAATAAAAGCATCGATACCATTATCTGCGGCAGCATCAATTTTCTGTGCCATGTCAACCGGATCGTTTTCATTAGTATAGCCCCACATGGGAACTTTGGGTTGCTTGTGCCCGTTAAACTGTGGTTTGGCTGCCTTTACCGTACTCCATTCCGAAGAATAAACAGGCCCCCAGTTTGGGAAATAATAGACTGCCACCTGTACATCACCTTCCGGAATGTCAATGGAAGGTCTATCAGGTATTGTTTCAGGCTCAGAGTCCTTTGAGCAAGCTGATATTATAACACAGTAAAAAAATGCCAGTAATATTATGTATCGCTTGAGTGCCATTTATTTTTGTTTTAATTTCAAATGCATTAACACTAATCCTCTATGTAAATTTGACATGCTCTTACTTATTCATCCCCGCCAAATACATCCCTCACTGCTTCCAAATACTTCATGCCATTGATTGTGTCCGGCTCCAGATAACTACCTTCGGTCCATTCATTCCAGCAATTAATGTTCATAATTCTTGCTCCATTTGGATCAGCCAACAATCTATCTTTGGTCATTTGCAGTGCTGTTTTGAAATTCTCAGATGTATTGTTCCCAATGGTATTCATAAACGGATATCCCACAGCTTCCCATTTCGAATTCAAATCGCAGCGTGGCGTCGCATCCCAGCCCATTGTCACATTCGGGTAGTAAGGTACTCCATAGTCAACCTTTGCTTTATCCCAATGCGAAAAATATTCATCGCGAACGTAATTGTAATCCGTTTTGGTTTCCGGCAGCTCCACATGGTGAATCCAAACATACGATGTGCTTGAATCAAACCCAAGCATTTTAATTAACTCCGGAGTATTGGTAGGCGCCTTTTCAACAGGAAGTATTGGATTACCCCAAGCCACCAGATTCCAATGCACACCATCCAGGCCAGCAGCTTTTGCTTTTTCGCGCATGCGATCCATGGCAGCTTTTGTGGCTTCAATACTGCCAAATCCTTCTACAAATTTTTGTACATCATACACCGAAAAATAGGCTTTGCCATCAATCTTCCAGTAGTTGGGTTTGGCAAAATATTTTTTAATTACAAAATCACTAATCTCTTCAAACCTTTCGGGGCTTACAACACCTGGATAGAGCAATTTTTGCTCTGCTCCTTTTGTATAGGGATGAATATCCACCCAATCATGATTGGCCCACATTAAGCCAAACTTTATCTTTTCACAATTTTCAGCCTTTAAAAATCCTTCATCAATCCCCCTGTCGAGAAAAGGACCATCTTCGTACATATACCAGTCGAAGATAAATACATCAATACCATGGTCAGTAGCGGCATGAATTTTTTGCGCCATTTGAACCGGATCAGCCTCGTCGGTATAACCCCATTCGGGCACATTGGGCTGATGATGATCTTCGAACCGGGGTTTGGCTGCTTTAACAAGTTCCCATTCAGTCCAACCATTGCCATGATATGAGGCATTACGGTTGTCTTCGTGATAATTCGGGAAGTAATAGGCTGCCACTGTTATATTATCCTTTTCACCCATATTATTGCTTAGCTTTTTGGATTCACAGCCTGGAAGCATTGTAACAAGGATAATTGCTAGGATTGATATATTCTTTAAATTCTTCATTTTCTAATTATTGATTTTTCTGGGATTCGGAAGAATTAATGCCTGCCGAGATCTTAAAAAGCGTTCTCTTTTAACTATTACACAACGGTCACAAAGAATTGAACTCATAAAGTTTTTGCTTATCTGATTGCTAGATCAGTTTGTATTCCCCGTTCCCGAAATTAGGCACGGAGAATCTCAAACTGACTAAACTATAATTAATTCTAAACCCAATGCCATTGTTTACTTATAACCAGGATTTTCTACCAAGTTGGGATTATTGCTTGTTCGTCCTAATCCAACCGGTAAATAGTAATGTTTTTCATCAAAATAAGGCATTGGAATACCAGCTACATTTTCTACCACATACAATTTAAATTTCTGTGTGGCAACATTGTATCCTCCCTCTACGATTGACGACCCTTGAAGAATAAAACGCAACCCACTATAAGCTTTCGTTAAATCAGAAGTAGCAGTTCTCCATCTCCTGACATCGAAATATCGATTACCCTCAAAGGCTAATTCTATCTTTCTTTCTTTGCGGATAGATTCGCGGGTAACTGTAGCTTCCACAGGCATTCCAGCACGCTTTCTGATCTCATTTACAGCCCAAAGAGCGTCACCCTCTTTGCCTAATTCAAACGCAGCTTCTGCATAATTCAGGTAAATCTCGCCTAACCTAAATATAATGTAGTCGGTAGTTGAGTAGTGTCGCTCGGGAATAATTCCTTTGGATTCATCAAGATATTTCAAAATTCCAAAAGGAGTAGGTCTTCCATAACTTCTTGAGCGGGCAAGGACGCCCTTGTATGAACCAACATCCCACCATGCTGAACCATCGGGTGCTTCAATCGCGTCATGGTAGTCTAATGTGCCTGCTGGCGTCCAGGAAGTTCCATGTGTATAGACTGACGCTTTGAATCTTGGATCCTTATTTCCCCAGAGCTCGTCTAAATTCCACCAATATCCAGAGTTGATTTTGCTTCGGTCAATTTCGCCTGAAGTACCGTCAATATTGTCATAGGATTCAACCATCTCCAAATAAACAGAAGCCTGTTGACCTCCAGACCAGGCGTTATAACTATATGGGTTTTGCCACATATCCCACGAATGCCCTTTTCCAGAAATCCCATCGAAAACTTCAGAAAAAATCACTTCAGAGTTGTTTTCATCTAAGAAGATATTGCGATAGTTTCTAATTTTATCAGGGTATTTATTATACAATGCAAATTTTTCACTTGTGATAATTGTTTTTGATGCATCATACGATGCCTGCCAAAATCCAATAGCTTTATCTTCAGCTATCCCAACAAGACCTCCAAGCTGGACATTCCCCCATGAAGAGATACTTCCAGCGTACATAGCAGCGCGACTCTTTAATGACAAAACGGCATATTTAGTGGGTCGCCCAGTATCACCAGGTCCATAAGATTCAGGCAAAACATTCACAATTGTATCCATCTCATCAAGGATGAATTGATAAATCTCTTCTTCTTTATCTCTTGATCTATAGAGTTCCTCATCGCTATCGCTAATATTTTGCACATGCGTAATTAATGGTACACCTCCATACCTTTTGACAAGATTAAAATATGCAAAAGCTCTTAAAAATCTTGCCTCTGCTGATTTTTGATATTTTTTGTTTTCTAATAAAGGGGAACTATCCAATTTTTCAATAAATTGATTCAATCTTCGGATGGTCGGATACCCCCACCATTCATAAACACCACCACTGACAGTAATCCAATGAGACTTAGGATTAGCCACCCATCCTGATGTTGCCTCATCAGCAAGCGTTGTAGCTTGATCAATATCAAACCAATCTTGGCTTGCTCCATAAGGCATTTCATGATAGAAACCCATTTCTGCATAGCATTGATTCAAATAAGCATCAATTAACACAGGGTCAGTCCATACAACAGCATCAGAAATAATATCCAAGGGTTGTTTATCCAAAACATCTTCACAACCGCTAAATAGCAGTAATAATATTGGGAGAATAGCTATTATTTTTTTCATAGTTCTACTTTACTAAAATGATTTCTACTTGTAATATCTATCTA
>TARA_R110002050_G_scaffold125594_4_pt1 | contig 11521 bp, 7 predicted proteins | sample TARA_R110002050 | Tara Oceans TARA_R110002050 (sample SAMEA4396988) | marine metagenome | biome: Polar Biome; feature: [DCM] deep chlorophyll maximum layer (ENVO:01000326); material: water (ENVO:00002006), including particulate matter (ENVO:01000060) such as... | depth 25 m
GTAAAAGGATCCAACCTACGAATCCGTAACTATTGCTACGTGATAACTGAAGAATTAGGAAAATCTTGTTGTGCTGGACCTATTATAATTCTATTCAAGAAATCATTGTTTTTATGATTAATAACCACTTTAGGGATAAGCATTCTGAAATACCGAATTTTGACCCTATTTATTGAATAATTGGAATAACATTGAGAGCGCAAACTCCACAGAATCCTTGTATCAATAACCTTGACCAACGCAATAAACCAAAAACAATCCTTTATAGATACGTTTTATTCCCTTTTAGATACTTTTTTAACATACAAATACGAATTTTCCTATTTTTAATACAGGAAAAATATGTAATTTTAACTCATTTTGTTTAAAAGTATCATGAAAAAGTATGTAGAAAATGATTTTGCATCCTTTCGGCTAGACAACGGCATCCTCCATATTATTTATAAAGAGAACGTAAACTTATTTCTAGGGGACGCCATGAAAGTAGTAGCCCAGCGCCTGACATTACAACATGGAGAGGCCTATCCTATTTTGTGTAATATCAGGGGTCTAAGGGAAATCTCCAAGGAAGCACGAGGATACTTTGCCGTAGAAGGCACTTTGTTGATCAACGCCCTGGCATTCGTATCCAAGACCCCATTGTCTACTATATTTACCAAAATTTATATCAACGATATTTCCCCGTTCCGAATAAAAATGTTCACGGATGAAAGGTCGGCATTGGAATTCCTTCGCCCATTTGCACGAGCTGCTTCCCGTTAGTGGTTAAACAAAAAAGCTATTACAAACATCAAAATTAAGGATCATGGACAAATTGGAGAGCAGCCGCAGATTGGAAAATCTGTACCAACAACTATTCGCAATGCTCAATGGTGATTATTTCCAACAGATTGAACGCACCAATAGCAAAGACCATTTGGAGGCCCTATCGGTTTTGGTCAATATGATAACGGAGCAAATAAGGGGGTCCATAATGCGTCTTGGGTTTTCAAGGCCGTTTTATTCCTATACGGTAGTCACACAAATGCTCTTTTTCCTGGATAGATCCTACAATATCATTAAAATGAACAGTGGAGTAAAAAAGTTGCTTCATTATGAAGAAAACGACATTTTAGGTCATCCATTTAAAAAGTTGTTGTATCCCGATTCCCTTAAACTTTGGGACCAGGCGGTGAACGAAATTATCAGCGGACCCGAACGGGAAAGGACATTACAGTTGAGCTTTATGACCAACTACAATCTTTTGCTCCCTGCACATTGCAAAGTATTGTACTTTTCCGATGAGCAGTACCTAAATCAAAAGATCATTGTTACTTCCTTTAAGGTCTCACTTCAAAGAGAGGCTCCTGAAGATATGTTATATGCAGATCTTCAAAAAACACATAACGTCCAAGCACAAAAGTCCACGAATAAAAAAGACCATAAACATATCCTGAACTCCTCGGATGTAGAGATGATACATTCCATTAAAAAATATATTGTAACACACCTGGACGAACCGCTGCCGGCCATTTTGGATCTGGCACACACCATGGGCACCAACGAGTATAAGCTCAAAAATGGATTCAAGGAACTGTACGGGATGACGGTCTTTCAATTTATGAAGGACCAGCGGCTTAGGAAAGCGCACACCCTAATCCAAAATACCAATAAAAAAATAGGAACTATCGCCAAAGCGGTAGGGTTCAAGCAGGGCAACCATTTGGCCCGGGAATTCAAAAAACGCTACAGGTACACCCCTACAGAACTTAGATTGTTATCCTCACATCTTAAATATTATTACGTTTAGTTACTAAAATAATCCCTCTGGGATCCAATTTGCCCGTAATAGATCCAACAACCTTATTAACTTTATTCCGTTGAATATCAAATCAATGGACATGAAATGGGTTCAAAAACATAAAGGGATACTAGTTGAGATAATCTGCTATTTATTTATGCTGCTATTTGTTTATGCAGCGATAAGTAAACTTACGGACTTTGGAAAATTCAGGGCGCAATTGGGGCAATCTCCAATACTTACAGATTTTGCGGGAATAATTGCGTTTATAGTGCCGACTATTGAAATTGCCATATCCATTATGCTAATCTTTCCGGCAATACGGCGTATTGCCTTATATGCCTGTTATTACCTGATGACCCTGTTTACCGTATACATCATTGCGGTACTGAATTTCAGTAGCCACGTGCCCTGCTCGTGTGGCGGTATACTGGAAAAACTGGGATGGACAGAGCATATAATCTTTAATCTAGTCTTTGTAGTCTTGGCCATTATTGGCATCTACTTGGTTAAAGATGTTTCTTTCAATTACTCCTTTCGCACATTATCCTTAAAACTGAAACAATGACAAAGCAAATATATCTCTTACTTGGCGCCCCCGTACTCAGTACTATAATCATGGCTATGCTGTTCTTTCTTGCGGACTCAAAACCGGATAGGCTAGATCGAAATTACAGCGTGGGAAGGGCCTTGGTAAAAGATGCCATAGCAAAAGACACCGTACTGGATATAAAACACAATTCCTATTATATTGCCGGTACTACGGACAACAGGCTATACCTGGGTAACGTAACCAGCTTTTTACATCTGCTAAGCGTGGATACCACCCTTACCGATACTACCCATCTAAGTATACGTATCAAGAATGGGGACGGTTTAGTATTTCGGTCTCCCTCCTTTAGAATATGGGATCCCTATTTTTATATGACCGATGGGGTAATGCCCGGCCTGTTCCGCGGACAACTGGGAAAATGGGAAGCGGAAAGGTTTATGAAAGACAGCGCCTTTTTCACCAAAATTGTACCCACAGGGCCTAAAAATTTCGTGATTAGGGCCATGCAGGCCAGTAGCCGACAATACGTTTTGGGAACAATAAAGGATTCCCCGCCTTTCCTAAACCTTACACAGCTATTGAAAAAACAGGTAGACGGTGTTTTCGATGTAGACGGTAACCTGCTCTATAACCGGGAACTGGACAAGGTAGTATACGTATATTATTACCGTAACCAGTTCTTGGTAACTGACCCGGACCTGAACCTGCTTTACGAGGGCAAGACCATTGACACCTTTAGCCAGGTACAGATAAACCCCGTGCATGTTTCTTCAGGAAAAACACAGATGTTGGCAGCACCACCTAAGATGGTCAATGGCAACAGTACTGCAAAAGGAAACATGTTACTGGTAAATTCCAAGATTATGGGCAGAAATGATGATGAAAATCTCTACCGCAGCTCTTCGGTTATCGATGTTTATGGCATACATCAGGGGGCCTATCTCTTTAGCTTTTATCTTCCCGGTTATAAAGGAATGTCTGCCAGGGATTTCAGGATTGTGGGCAATAAACTTATTGCCCAGTATGAGCGTCATATCGTTGCCTATACTTTAAACGAAATACACTTCCCGAAAAGGGAACTTGAAAATATTCATCCGGAAGAATCAGGGACGTAGCCGAAAACCTGTACAAAAAAGTAGGCCTATTATTAATTTTAATTCTAAGTATTATGAAAACAAAAAAATGGATGTTAAGTGTAGCCATGTTCGCTATTGCTATCGTAGCAGCGTTTGCGATTTCGTCAACGGCACCAGCAGAACTACATTATCGTACTAACGAAGCGAGTCAGTTTCCTTGCAATGATATCAACGTAGCTTGTGAGGGTGAGAACGTACAATGTAAGGTCCAAATAGCTCCAGGTGTGTCCAGGGATGTATGGAATGATAGTGCTTGCTCAGAAGCAGAGATGAATATTAATTCAACCCCACTTGATCCCATAGGGGAATAAGATGGTATCTAAATCTTCGGAAGGAGTGTCTTAAAAGGGAGACACTCCTTCCTCTTTTTTAAAAATCCCATAGTTGGGGATTATCCTCTTGTCTTCCTTTCCATGGCCAAGATTTTAGCTCTTGGTAATTGGGCCATATCCGTGTCATAGTAGATGCTTCATAAATAGAACCATTACTGATAACATATTCTATATCTGCGGTATAATGAATATCCTCTAGGGGATTGTTGTTAAGGATTACCATATCCGCTAATTTTCCAGGTTCAATAGAACCAAGATCACGATCCAGTCCTAATTTCTCTGCCCCGTTTATCGTCGCTGCCCGTAAGATCCCATATTTCGATATTCCTCCTATATCAAAAGTCCACAACTCAAAATGCGTGCATAGTCCGGGAATATATAGGCCATGCCCTCCTATACTGATCCTTCCACCTTTTCTTACAATTTCTGCCAATACTTTACTGGATATCCCTACTTCTTCTCCGGATCCTGGTAATCTTTGTACACTTCCCATTAGAGATGCCCATAAAATATCGGGGTTAAATGCTAATATCTTTTCATTATATTTTCTATAATTTTTCACATAGTTTACGCCGTTTTTATAAGCCGGATTAATAGAGGTAATTGTTGGGGTATAATATATCTTGCTTTTTGCAACAAAAGAAGTAACATCATTATAAACAGCTCCGCTTAATATTTCATGTTCCAACCCCGTATAGCCATCTACAATTCTGGTTAAGGCATTATACAGATCGGATTCCGATCTACTACCTCCATGATGTGAGGTGATTCCCAGTCCGTACTCTTTTGCGGCTTTGCGAAGCCATATCCTTTGTTTTCTATGGGGCTGTAAATATTCCTTTATTAGACTGGGATTATATTTCTTTCTTTCTTTTAACAAACGTTCTGCTTCCTTATAAGAATAAATGTCCCGCAGACGGGACGATCCCGATTGACCTACAATGGGGGATCCGGAGGAATAGATTCGCGGGCCCAGCGTTTTGCCTGTTTTTACCATCTCCGAATACCCAAATACTTGTAGATTGGCTATAGATGGGTCGTAAATAGTAGTTACTCCCCATGCAAGATTATTTATTCTCTCCCTGTTTTGTCTTTGCCAAAGTTCGATCCCTCCATAAAACGAGTGGGCATGGGTATCGATCAGTCCTGGAATTATCGTCTTCCCTTCAAGGTCATATACCGTGGTGCCTTTAGGGATAGTTATTTTTTTAGTGCCTCCAACCTTTACAATCCGATTATTTTCCACCAGAACGGTTCCGTTTTCTATAACTTCATCGTCCCTCATTGTCAGGATTCGGACATTGCTTAAAGCATAAGTTCCTTCTGGAACATCTATGGGTGCCCGTATATCAATATCTGCTAGTAGTGTTGCATTTTGCTCTGGATGGTCAATAGACTTAATATATATTTTATTCGTATTTGCCCAAAGGAGGGTATTTGTATCCGACCAATAAACAAAATCCCCCATCATTTCTGTTAAAACATAAGGATTTAATTCTTCCCAACTTCTCATTTTTCCATCTTGCGGAACATCTGCAATTAGAATCCTGTCTCCTTTGGCCATAGCCACATGTTTGCTGTCAGGGGAAATTACCAGCTCATCTACATGTGGTACATATAGCAACGGCTTAACATCCGTTCCGTCCAAATGTACAGAAAAGATAACCGCTTCCTTTCCATGTGCCAAATTGTTCTTGATGTAGGAGGCCCTGGTAGAGGTATAAATTTTAGTCCCATCCTTGGAGAATGCTATAGGAGGATAAAACCTTCCAGGATCAAAATTGATGGGCCGTAAATCCATAACTTTTTTAGGTGGTGAATACTCCTGAAAGACGGGCATCCACATTAAACTGAGCGACCAATCTCTAAAAATGCCCTTTTTGTCTAATCCTTGCATGGCAATAAGAGAATTATCCATAAGAAAAGCCAGCTTGTCAGCGTTGGGGGACCAGGTCAAATTAGTATATTTTCCTTTACTTTTGGTGATTTGTTTGGGTATTCCGCCATTGGAAGGGACCACGATAATTTCCCCATATCCAAAGTCATCGCATTCCACATAGGCGATCCATTTGCCATCTGGAGAAATGGCCGGGCTATATTCAAGAAGCTTACCCTGGGTTAATCTCTTGGTTTCATTGGTTTTGGTATTGTTCGTATAAATTTTGCCAAGTGCACTTATGGCCAACTGTGAATTCTCCCTGTTATAAGTGGGCCATCGTATTATCTTAGGGGGTATACTTCCGGTATCTGCAATTCTTGTGGTCTTTGGTTGTAAAGGGCGACGGATAATTTTGTTCACCGGAACCTTTACAGGAATGATAGTTTTCTCCCCTGTGGCAATATGGACCTTGACCAATTTTCCTTTATAACTTAATACAAGGTTATCTCCATCCTTGGTAAATGCATAATCTCGTTCACTTACAGACGGTATAGAGTCCATCACCTTTTTTAATCTACCTGTTTGTATGTCCAAAACAGTAAGCGAAACGTATTCCTCATATGTAGAATCACTAACTCTATCGTTGGATAGAAAAGCTATTCTTAACCCTTTGTTGTCTATTTGTAACTTTCTTATGCCCTTTAAATAGGGACTTTCTTTATTATCAATAAGGATTTCATAAGTGCTGTTGGTATTTATAGTAAGTCGGAAAATTTTACTATCATTGGAATAGTATAAATAATCGCCTCCCGAAGACATCGCTCCATTTTGGTATACAAGTCCATTGTAGTTAGCAGTAATTTGAGGGATCAGTACCATGGACTTCCCGTTGTCCAGTCTAAACCATTGATCTTTATCATGTGAATAATCCAAAAGATACCCTTCCTTGGTCCACAAAGTGCGAATAGCATCCCAAACTCCGTATCTTCGGGAGCTTCTTTGTTTTTCCACACCGGTACCATTACTATTTGAAGTCCAAAGCTGAATGGTACCGTCCCGGTCACTGAGAAAACCTATTTTCTTTCCATCTGGTGAATATTTGGCATTAACGTTCCAAGAGCCATCTCCCCCCAACAATAATTTTGCGGTACCGCCCTCTAGGGGAACAGTATACAAATCCCCCAAAACATCAAAGAGTATGGTATTTCCATCCGGAGATATATCCACGTTTGGATAGGTCATTTCGGTGGTATCGAAACGTATCTTCTTAAAATCTTTTCCAATAGAGTAAGGAAAGAGCAGCTTACAGCTACTATAAGTCAATATCATGCCCACCCCTAGTATAACTTTTAATCCAAGTTTCATAAGAATGTTTTTATTTTTTGGGGCAACTATTAGTACCCAGTATTGGGTTCTAGGAAAGGATTGTTCAGAAGTTCGTGTTCCGGAATTGGAAACAAGGCCCTAAAGGATTGCCAATTGGGCTTAGTCTCCGCTAATACCGAATCTATTGTGCCCGTCCGTTTCAAATCCATCCAACGATGTCCCCATTCCGCAAAAAATTCAACCTTGCGCTCGTTCCAAATAATTTTCAACAGATCCTCCTGGCCTATTCCAGGATTGGCTTCGGATAGTAAAGAAAGGTTGGCCCTATCCCGTATAACATCCAGATCCTCAATAGCTTTATCAATTACACCCATCTGTGCACGAGCTTCCGCCCTGATCAGGTATTGCTCGGCCAATCGGAAAACCACGGAGCATTCTTTTAGATCACTCCCAGACTTTATTCTGTACTTATATGGGTAGTAAAAGTTTTGGGCGTCGGTTTGCAGTTCACCTATCCAAAGTTGTTTGCGTAGATCTGCACTTTCCAAAGAATTCAGGAAAGAATCGGATAAAGACCTGGAAAACTGGGTAAGTGGGGCTTCGGGTGTCTGTGTCAATATAAGGTAATATCCTTCCCAAGTATTATGATTTGGACTAACAGGTCGTAATTGCCAAATGGTTTCTGTACTTTCCTTAAGAAAGACACTGTTCAGATCTGGGGATAAGGTATATAATGGATCATCTATTACCTTATTGGCATACATTTCTGCTTGTTGCCAATGTTCCAGATACAAATAAACCCTACTTAACATAGCTCTTACGGTTCCCTTGTTAACACGGGTTCTTGGTTCACCCTGGTATTTAATATCCAAAAGGGCTTCACTCTCCAAAAGATCTGTAACAATCTGTTCATATATCCCAGGTACCTCATGTTGCGGCATCACGGCATTTCCTCTATAATCCGTATTAATAATTAACGGTACCCTACCATAAAGGTTTACCAGATAAAAATAGCAGAAGGCACGTATAAACTTTGCTTCTCCTATAAGCTGGTGCATCACGACTTCGGATAAGGACGACGAACTTTCAACCCCTTCCAGGATGGTATTCACTTCGTAAATTCGCCGATACATTGAATTCCAAATAGATAAGTTTATGGAACTATCCGGGGAAATGGCTTGGTCATCTGTACTACTACTGGAATGATTGACAAGAATGTCCGACTGGGTATCACAAAATATGGTAATACTATTTGTCCTTCCACTGGAAAATCCGGTATCTTGAAGTTGATGGTATACTGCATCCAATGCCCCAAGGGCGGTTTCATCACTAGTAAAAATAACATCTCCCGCAATTTCATCATTGGGCGAATCTATCTGAACAAAGTCTTCACAACTTAATAACGTAATAGGTATTACCAGTACAATAAAGATGCTATTGCAAAGCTTTTTTCTGATAGGGAATCTATAAATTCCGAATTTTATTATAGTGTTCATGGTTTTCATAACTGTTGCGATTAAAATTGAAGTTGTATACTTGCCGTTATTGTTCGTAAAGCCGGTAAATTGTAAAGGGAATCCGGGGATTGCGGATCCAGACCAAAATAATTGGTCCAGGTCAAAAGGTTTTGTGCCTGCAAGGATATCCCAAAATGACTAAGGTTCAGCTTTTCTAATATATCCGCACCAAAGCTATACGACAGGGAAACATTCTTGAGCCGGATAAAAGAGGCATCGGTGATGTTTAACGAACTACTTCTGGCCAAGTAATAAGGAGTGTAATTGGATTGCGTAAACATTTGTATATTCGTCTCATCCCCTATACTTCGCCATCTATCCATAACATCTTCAGGTTGATTGCCTAAATACCCTGGTATGAGGTCTCCAAGTAATCCGGTTCCCTTTTGTTTCACAAATTCCAGCAAAAAATCTAGTTGTAACCTTTTATGGGAAATCGTATTCTGCAGACCACCAAAATATTTTCGGCCCATATCTATTATGGCTATCTGATCCTCATGGTTATATAGGCCATCTCCGTTAGCGTCCAAAACCGTATATAGCCCTGTGTTTGGGTCTATCTCCTGGTACTGGTACAACTTTTGTATATTCAAAGGTTTTCCTATCTCAAAAGCATTTCCATACGCAGTAGCTTCTATATTGGGAAAATCCAACAGTTTGTTTTTGGGAATGGTCAAGTTAGCTTTGGTAGACCAAGTAAAATTTTGGTTTTGTAGGTGGGTAGAGCTTAATTGAATTTCCCAGCCGGTATTCTGTACCGTAGCAGGTAAATTGGCCTGCATAGTATTAAATCCGGTTATATAGGGAAGCCTATAGCCCACCAATTGGTTAGAGGACCTGTTGCGGTACCAATTCAGGGAAAAAAGGACATAGTCTCTCAAAAAGCCCGTTTCTAGGGCCAACTCCATCTTTTTGTTGATTTCCCAACCATAGTCTGGATTGGCCAACCGGGTAGGATATAATCCTCCATTACCCCTAAAATTGAAGGGTTGGGTAATGGGACTATAGGTTGACAAAAAGCCATAATCCCCAATCTGATCATTCCCGGTAGTCCCGTAGCTCCCTCTAATTTTACCAAAGCTCAGATAAGGAATATGAGATTTTACCCAGGGTTCCTCAGAAAATATCCATGCCGTACCAATGGCACCAAAATTGGCGAATTGTTTGCCCGGTCCAAAGCGTGTAGACCCATCCCTACGCCCCGTCAAATTAATATAGTATCTTTTATTAATGTTATATCCTAAACGTCCATAAACCGCGTTATACTTATACTCAACGGGATTATATCTTGTAATTAAAGACTCCGATGCTGCACTTAAATTATTTAAGAGTAGGCTACTATCATACCCATAGGCTGTAATTCCAATAGTCTCCCGTGCAATTCGTTGCCATGTGGTTCCTAATAGAAACTCCAAGCTTGAGCCTTTAAGGGTTTTATTAAAATTAATTTGGGGCTCAATAATCCAGGACTCCCTCTCTTGGTTCATGCGGGAGTGGATGGAAACCATATATTCCCTAATGGCTGGCGATGAGCTTTCAATTGGGGTCAAAATAGTTTCCTTTTGCTTAAAGTCCGTGTAACCGGCACTTACCTTTATATCCAAGTCTTTAATTATTTCATAGGAAAGTATGGAGTTGACAATCAGATTATTGCTATGTATACTTTGTTCATTGAGTATAGGGCCAAGGGGGTTTTCAAAGGTAACCACCCCATCTTCCGTTATTTCCCAGTTCAGTTCTCCATCATCATTATATAATGCCGGAGCATTAGGGGGCAATTGCAGGGCTTGCTGTACGGTGGTACTATTAAAGAGCATATTTTTATCCTTACCATAATTGATGGAAACTTCTGCACGGAGTTTTTTATTCTCGGAATTATGTGTTATGTGTAGGTTTCCCATAATCTTACTGTAGTCAAAATCTCCAGGAAAAACAGTAGTTTCTTTCCGCACCCCGCCTCCTATACGAAAAGAAGTTTGCTGGTTGCCCCCGGATACATATGCCTCACTTTCGGTAATGGTCGCTGTACCTCCAAATAGTTTTTCCTGCCAGTCGGTATATCGGTTTTGGTCCCAAAGTAATAGGTCGGGTGCTGTACCTTCGGTAGGTTCCACGCCGTCATTGGCAAAGGCTTCATGGCGCATTTCCAAATATTGCCGGGTATTGAGCATTTTTCTGGTATTGGAAACTTCTCCAATACCGGATCGTATATTAACATCTATTTTCGTTTTGCCCGCTCCCCCCTTTTTGGTGGTGATCAATACTACCCCATTGGCACCCCGGGAGCCATAAATGGCCGTAGCGTCCGCATCTTTTAGGATTTCAATGCTCTGTATATTGTTAGGGTTAATATTGTTTAGCGGATCAATACCGACTTCAACACGAAAAAGATTACTATTTGAAGCTATTTTTTCAGAGGATACGGGAACACCATCAATAACGTATAACGGATTGTTCCCCGCTGCAATACTGTTCCTCCCCCTGATCTGAATATTAAAACCCGCCCCCGGCACTCCACTGGTCTGGGTAATGCTTACCCCCGTCATCCTCCCCTGCAAAGCGGCCATAGGATTGGCCACAGGCTGCAGCGCTATCTCCTTGGCCGCGACCCTACTAATACTTCCAGTGCGTTCCTTTTCCTTTACGGTATAGTAGCCGGCATTGACCTCCACCTCTTTAAGCTCCGTGACCTCGGACCGCATCTCTACGTCCATTGTGGTACGGCCCAGTACGGGCAGTTCCCTGCTGTGGTAACCCAGATAGGAAAAGACAAGGATATCATTATTATTTACCAAAAGAAAGTACTCCCCTTGGGGGTTGGTAAAGGTACCCGTTTTGGTACCTTTTATAAGTACATGTACCCCTGGCATGGGGCCGTAATTATCGGTAACAGTACCCGAAATCTGGTACTGTTGCTGAATAGTTAGGTTGGAAAAGGTTTTAAAACAATGCCCATGGGGGAAATGGGCAAAGTATGGTGGGGGAACTAAAAAGCAGA
>TARA_R110002050_G_scaffold72985_4_pt1 | contig 11515 bp, 13 predicted proteins | sample TARA_R110002050 | Tara Oceans TARA_R110002050 (sample SAMEA4396988) | marine metagenome | biome: Polar Biome; feature: [DCM] deep chlorophyll maximum layer (ENVO:01000326); material: water (ENVO:00002006), including particulate matter (ENVO:01000060) such as... | depth 25 m
ACCAGTTGAAAGAAGTCCGGTCGTTAATCGTGAAGTTGAAAAAAACAGACCACAGAGCGCCGGACGAGATGGCTGACTAGTGGCGTGATATTCGCCGGATATCAGTGGGTTGGCTTGCTGGAGAACGGGTGTGGTGGAGTTTTATGAGCCAAAAAAGGCGGAGTGTGAAAACCCCGCCTGCTGTATCTTACTTAAAATGGAAGGTCATCCTTGTCTGCTGCCTCCGGGGGAATGTCATCTGGCGTAAATCCCGGAGGAAAGTCACCCTGGGGTTCTCCGGCTGCCAACCGGTCAATTCGCCAGGCGTTGATGTTGTGGTACCAACGACCGTTGAATTCGCGCGATTCGACTGAAAATGAAACATTCACCTCTTCGCCGGCGTTCAGTCCTTCCAATAAGGAAATTTTATCGTTGAACAGGGTAAAGCACACTTGTTTTGGAAACTGGTCATCAGCAGTTTCAATTACAAATTCCTGCTTTTTCCATTCTTTTCCGGCTTTGCTTACTCCGGATGCAACATTTAAGACTTGGTTTATCTTACCTTTTAATTCTAAACTCATGGTTCAATATTTTTTTTCTGGTTCCAAAAATAAGGAGAAAAAAATACCCCTGGGAAAAATTAACCAGGGGTTTATAAAAAGTTTTCAAGAATGATCTATTCGATTACTTCCAGCAACTCGACTTCGAAAATCAAGGTTGCGTTTGGACCAATATCGGCTCCGGCACCACGTTCGCCATATGCTAAATCGCCAGGAATATAAACTTTCCATTTTGATCCTTCGGGCATTAATTGCAATGCTTCTGTCCATCCCGGAATCACTTGTCCAACTCCAAAAGTAGCTGGTTCGCCACGTTCAACCGAGCTGTCGAAAACAGTTCCGTCGAGCAAAGTACCGGTATAGTGTACTTTTACTTGCTGATCGGCTGTTGGTTTTGGTCCGTCGCCTACTTCAAGAATTTCGTACTGAAGTCCACTTTCTGTGACAACAATTCCGTCCTTTTCTTTATTCGAGGCTAAAAATGCTTCACCTTCTGTCCGGTTGTTCACGCCTTCTGCTTCGGCCATTTTTTGGAAATAAGACTGAATGTAAGTCCGTGCGTCCTCAATGGTCATTTTTGTTTCTTCGCCATTCAGTTGCTTTTCAAAAGCAGTCACCAACAACTCCGTATTGAAATCGTCAGCACCGGATGATTCCAGCTGTTGTTTGTTTTGATCGCCAACTAAAACACCAATGGCGTAGCTTGCAGAATCTGCTGCAGTTGCAAGGTTTTCATTGCGTGAAGAACCTTGAGGTTGACAAGCTGCCAGTACCATTACGGCAGCAAGTGCAAATAGAATTGATTTAAATTTCATTTGTTTGTTTTGTAGATATAAATTAAACGATTTCAAGTAATTCAACATCGAAAATAAGGGTGGCGTGTGGTCCGATAGCGCCACCTGCTCCGCGATCACCATAGGCTAAGTCAGACGGAACAAACAAGCGCCACTTTGAGCCAGTTGTCATCATTTGTAAGGCTTCAACCCATCCCTGAATAACGCCATTCACCGGGAAAGTCGCCGGTTCGCCGCGTTGTACGGAGCTGTCAAAAACAGTTCCGTCAATCAATGTTCCGTGATAGTGACATTTGACCTCGTCGGCCGGGCTTGGTTTTTCCCCGTCACCTTCAACCAAAACTTGGTATTGAAGTCCGCTGGCTGTTTCAACAATGCCTTTTTTCTCCCGGTTTTCAGCCAAAAATTGTAATCCTTGCTCCAGGTTCTCTTTTCCCTGTCCACTTTGTTGTTTTTCCATAAAGTCCTGCAAGATTTTATTGGCCTCGTCGGGTGTCAGTTTGGGCTCTTGCCCGGTAAAGATATCTTCGAGAGCCAGCATGAAATTGCCGGGTTCAATAGTTTTTACTCCTGATTGTATGAGATTGCTCGAAATGCTCAATCCCAGTGCATAACTAAATTCTTCCAATTCTCCGTTAAACTTGTGTTCTGACATAAAATTCTAAATTTTTAAAGAGCTACGAAGATAAAGGAATTTTTGCATTATCCCTGATGATCAATGGTCTTTCTCACCGTACAACATTTCCCGTTTTCCCGGAGGCCCCGGCAGTCGCTGCATTGCGAAGCCATTTTTTTGAAGCAATCGCCTGATATCGCCTTTGGCACAATAAGTTGTAATGATTGCTCCTGGTTTACACTGCCGGCTAATTTTCTGAAAAATGGCATCGGTCCACATATCGGCTTGTTTGCCGGGGGCGAAGGCATCAAAATAAACCAGATCAAATGCAGGTAAGTCTGATAAATCGAAGGTGCGTAAATCGCAATTTAGCTTCGTGAGTTCAAACCCGGGTGTAATTTCTATCTGCTGTTCCCAACGGCTTTTATGCATCAGCAAAAAGAGTGCTTGTGTTTCGCTCGAATAGTTTTGAGCATAATTCAGTTGGCAGAATTCTTCCTCCGTCAGTGGGTATTTTTCCAGCGAATAGTAGTGAATGACTTTTTCCTTCCGATGCAGCAAGGTGAGCAGGGCGTTGAGGCCGGTTCCGAAACCAACTTCAAGCAGGTGGATTTCGGTTTGCTGACACCGGTTCACGCCATTGTTGATAAACACATGCATCGATTCCTGAACAGCCCCGTGAACGGAATGAAAATGCTCATCCAGTTCGGGCAGATACAGCGTGTGCGAGCCGTCTTCGGTCAGTTCAATTATTCGTTTCATACGATCAAATTGGTTTCAAATTCTCCCGAGCGATCGGGACTCTTTTTAGTTGCAGTTCTAAATTCCAGGCTGCAAAGTTGAGCCATGAAAAGAACGATCAATTAACAGTTTCATTCTCCCATTTCTCAGCTTTCGTTCGCCGATATCAAGCAAAGGTCCGGTTTTCAGATTTGGCGAATTTCGGCATTTTCTTGTTTGCTTCCATATTTTTGTTCTAAATTTGGCTTACTTTATCCGATTGTTATGCTTATAAAACTGTACGAAGAAAATCCGAATCAGCGCGACATAGAGAAAGTGTTGGAAGTCCTTCGGGATGGCGGTATTATTATTTATCCCACCGACACCGTTTATGGAATTGGTTGTGACATTACCAATGTGAAAGCTGTTGAGAAAATAGCACAATATAAAAAAGTACAAGTTGAAAAATCAAATATGTCATTCATATGTAGTGACTTGAGCCATCTGTCGGATTATACAAAGCCCATTTCGAATACGGTTTTTAAGTTGTTGAAACGAAATTTGCCTGGTCCGTTTACATTTATTTTGGAGGCTAACTCCAATGTCCCCAAATATTTCAAAGGTAAAAAGAAAACGGTTGGGATTCGTGTTCCTGACAACAATATCATCCGTGAAATTGTGCGACAACTGGGCAATCCCATTCTCTCTACTTCGGTTTACGATGAAGATACTGTGATTGAATATACCACAGACCCCGAGCTGATTCACGAAAAGTTCGCGGATTTCGCGGATTTGGTTATTGATGGTGGCTATGGCGATAACATGGCTTCAACCGTGATCGATTGTACGGTTGATCTGCCGGTGATTATTCGCCAGGGAAAAGGTGTTGTTCAGGAATAATGTTTTTGATCGACTGCGATAAATCTCAGCAACCCCATCTGCCTTATTTTCGCCAGAAAGCCGGAGAGAACAGAACCAATACAGTAAATAATTCCAAACGTCCAAGTAACATCAAAAAAGACAGAAACCATTTTCCGGCCGGGTGCACATGATGAAAATTTTCTGCCGGGCCAACATTTCCCAGTCCAGGTCCAATATTCCCCAGCGAAGTAGCAACTGCCCCCATCGCCGATTCCAAATCCGGTTCAATTAAGGTGTACAGGATGGTGCTCAGGAAAAAGATGATAAAATAGAACATGAAAAAAGCCAACACATTGGTGATGATTTGTTCGGATACGGCTCGTTTGTTAAACCGAACAGGAATGATCGCATTGGGATGCAGCAGCCGTCGCAACTCGTAATAACTGTTTTTCAGCAACAAAACAACCCGCATGATTTTGATCCCACCACCCGTTGATCCGGCACTTCCTCCAAAAAAGAAGAGGGCAAACATGATGATGGTCAGAAAAGGAGTCCAGGTTAGGTAATCCGCGGTTGCATATCCGGTGGTGGTGATGATGGAAACAACCTGAAACAAAGCATCGCGAAAGGCCAACTCGAAACCCAGCTGGGTTGAAATGAGCAGTCCGCTGAAGATGATTGCCGTAAAGCCAACAATGAACAAGATGTAGTATTTGAATTCCTCATTTTTGAAGACTTTATCAAACTTTCCGTGGATTGCCAGGTAGGAGAGGGTAAAGTTGGTTCCAGCTAAAAACATGAAAAAGATAATGACATACTGAATGAAAGGGGATGACCAATAGGCAATTGATGCCTGCTTGGTGGAGTAACCGCCGGTCGCCATTGTCGTGAGCGAATGGTTTACCGCGTCGAACAGGGTCATGCCGCCGGCCCAAAGCAAAAGCGCTTCAGCTACGGTGAATCCGAAGTAGATGATCCATAGGCTTTTTGCGGTTTGGCTGATTCGGGGGCTGATTTTGTCCGGAGTGGGGCCTGGAACTTCGGCTGCAAATAGCTGCATACCACCGATTCCAAAAATGGGCAAAATAGCGAGCGATAAAACGATGATTCCCATCCCCCCCAGCCACTGGGTCATACTGCGCCAAAACAGGATTCCGTTTGGAAGCGACTCAATGTCATTTAAAATAGACGAGCCTGTGGTTGTAAAACCTGACATGGTTTCGAAAAATGCGTTGGTCAGCGATGGAATGGAGTGGCTGAAGAGGTAGGGCAGACTTCCGAAGAAGGAAAAAACCACCCACACCAAACTTACAATAACAAAACCTTCGTGTTTCCCAATTTTTTTATCTGCACCTTTGGTAGCCAGCAAGGCGAATGATCCAACTCCAAGGCAAATCAGGGCCGCGTTGAGCAAAGCCGTCAGTCCTGCATCCTGATAAATGGCCGATACCCCCATGGCAACTAGCATGGATGCCCCTTCAACAACCAACAAAAAACCCAATACCCGGAAGATTATCTTGAAGTTGAGCATGGTCTGCTAAATTACTTAAAATATTTATCCAGTTTTTTGATGGCGGAAGGCAGCGCAAAAACAACTACTTTGTCATTTGCCTGAATGTGGGTATCACCCTTGGCAACGAATCCCTTTGAACCACGGATAAACCCGCCGATTTTGGCATCCTCCGGAAATTCAAGATCTTTAATGGGGTACTCCGTTATGCGCGAACCCTCTTTGGCGATAAATTCAAAAACCTCTGCGTCAGACGCTGTTAAGCATTTTGCCTGAGCTACTTTGGCTCCCAGCGTATATTTGTAGATATAACTGGCGGCAATCAGTTTTTTATTAATCAGGCTGCCAATATCCATATTTTCTGCAATCCCCATGAAGTCGATATTTTCCACTTCGGCAACCGTCCGTTTCACACCCAAACTCTTAGCCAGGTGGCAGGATAAGATATTGGTTTCTGAGTTTCCGGTGACCGCGATAAACGCATCCATACGTTCGATACGTTCTTCTTTCAGAAGTTCCAAGTTTCTGCCATCTCCCTGAATCACCAGGATGTTTTCAAAACGGTCGGCAACTTGCTGGCTGCGGATCTTATCACTCTCAATTACTTTAATGTTGTAGCTGTCTCCGAGGCGTTCAACTGTTTTCTGGGCAATCCGGCTGCCCCCCAAAATCATGACGTTGCGAACAGCAAAAATTTCTTTTCCGGCCAGTTCAAACACGCGGTTCTGATTGGCTCGTGTGGTGATGAAAAAGACAATGTCTCCATTGTGTATGGAATCTTGTCCGTTTGGAATGATTGTCTCGCTTTCCCGGTTAATTGCTACTGCTCTGATATCGGAGTTGATATAAGATAATTCTTCGAGTGATTTGTTAAGAATTGGGGCATTCTCTCGGATCTTTACTCCCATTAGCGTCAGTTTTCCTTGAGAAAATTCAATCATCTGCCTGGTTCCTACTTGTTTAATCGAAGATGCGATCTCTTTGGCTGCGAGACTTTCAGGATAAATCAATTCATCAACGCCCAGGGTGCGAAGTTTTTCCTTGTATTTGTCGGTTAAGTATTCGCTGTTGTTAATTCGGGCAACCGTCCGCTGAACGCCCATATCTTTTGCCTGAACACAAGCAAAAATATTTCGTTCTTCATAAGGGGTTACCGCAATGAACAGATCTGCTTTTGATAGTCCGGTTTCTTTCAAATCGCGAAATGAATTGGCCATGCCCGTAACCGTTAGCAAATCTACCTGGCTGGATATCTGATACAGTTTATCCGCATCTTCGTCCATCAAAACAATGTCATGGTTCTCCTTGCTCAGCATCTTGGCAAGGTGTGTTCCAACTTCGCCGGCACCTACAATAACAACCTTCATATTTTGTCACTCCTTTTTCAAAAATTCAACCCGATAAAGTAAAGTATAAAAACAACAATTTCCACGTCTTTGAACTTGTTTTTCGATTGTGTCGTTTGGCTGTTGCAAGTCGCTTGTCAGATATTTCGCTATAAATCAGCAATAATCGATTGTCGAACTGGCTGGCTCGACGAGTTGAAAAATACTCCCTTTTTCATGGCCGAATCTATTTTTGTCATTAAAAATGGGTCAAAGTTGCAGGTTCTGTGTGAACTGCTCTTGTTAATTCCTCCGCTTTTTTTTGTTGGTTCTCTTTTACGTTTGGTGGTTTGAAAAGTTTGATCCAAAAACAATATGACTTGTTTGTCGATGAGTAGATCGTCATTGGTAGATTGCTCGCAGGAGTCCAGGTAAACGATCATTGGTGCTTCCAACTTTAACTTACGAACTGCATCTAGAATAGAGGTTGGGAGGCTGTGTGTCTGTTTCTGACAAACCGTGGATAGAAAAAGACAATGCTGATGAACGCAGCGTAGGAAAGCTGAAAGCCAACTTCAGAGAGTAGCCTTGGATTCAGGAGCAACAGAAAGAAGGCCAAGGCTGCAATGGCATTGTAAATTGCCGCTGGTCGTTTTTTTAACTGGCACCAATCAAAATAAAAGAAACCATCACAGTTCTCCGAAGCAAAGAAGGAGAAAGGCCGGTCAGAAGCGCGTAAAAGCAAGGTGCCGATAATAAGCACAAAACAAATCCGCCCGTTGGGCGATCGTTTCAGCAAGCCAAACAGGGTGGTTAGGAAAAGGCAGATCATGCCCACATGGAGTCCGGAAAGGGTAAGCACATGCCCACATGTCGTCTGGAAAACGGCAAGAACATGCATGGCTCCTGGCGATGCGAAGTGCGAACGTGTTTCCGGCGACAGCTCTTTCCGGTGGCCTGAAGTCAGAGCCGGTATCACCTGAAGCGATTCTTCGTTTCTGATGTGTTCTTTTGAGTATGGTAATCAGCGATGTCCTGAATTTTCCAAGTCGGAACCAAATTGAAAGATTCTCTTCGTTTGCAATCACGCGATAGTTTCCGGAAGCACAGGTAAGTACTGTAATAAACTCCCCGGTTAACCATGAATTGTTGATCGTTGAAGGTAAAAGGATCATCCTGGTTCCGAATGCGTTGCAGGCGGCTGCTTCCCGCGAGCTGATCGCCGGGTTGTAGATTGAAGGTCGAATCTGACTTTTCAAAGTAGGCCAGTATTTTTTGATTGTTGAAAGACGCCGTGTCAGCCCAGTTGATTTGAACAAGTGCTTGATAGGAATTTGGCTTTTCAGTAGGTTATTCCAATAGGGGGGCAACATATTCTTCTTGCTGATCTTCACCTGTGATTTTTGATTGAGGAATGGCATGATACGCCATGAGGATAAAACTCAAGCTTAAAAAAACAGACAGATATCAGTAGAATGGATAGCTCTTGGTTTTGAGTTCGATTGTGACGAGTATGCCGAATCTGATGAGCAGGACCAAAAATATCGATCCGGCCCTGGGCAAAAAGGTTCCAGCTAATATTCCAATAAACAAAAAACTTAAAATTTTAGTAAAGGGGTTATGCGAAAAAAATGTCTCTATCAGTAATTTTTTCTGACGGTTTACGATAAGGCTGTTTTTGAGTTTATAATCTCCCTAATTATTTCATGAATGATACAAAATCGGATAAAAAACTCGAAACTCAGGCGAGTTTACTTTTTCCCGGTAAAACAATGCGGTAAACAGTATTCACTTTACCCTTCGAAATGGCAGTCAACTTGCTTTTTAAAATACGTTTTCGCAAGGGGCTAAGGTAGTCAATCAGCAGCACTCCATCCAGGTGATCGTACTCATGCTGAATGACACGGGCTGCAAAACCGCCATATTCTTCAATGTGTTCTTGCAGGTTTTCGTCGAGGTATTTAATTTTTACATGTTCCGGGCGGCTAATATCTTCGCGGATTTCCGGAAGACTTAAACATCCTTCGTTCATCACCCAGTTGTCGCCCGTACGTTCCAGTATTTCAGGATTGATAAACGCTTTTTTAAAACCTTCAAGTTCCGGCTCCTCTTCATCGGCAGCCGAACTGGCATCAACAACAAAAATTCGTAGCGATTTACCCACTTGCGGTGCGGCCAATCCAACCCCTTCTGAATGATACATGGTTTCAAACATGTTATCAATCAGTTCTTTTAGATCTTTAAGATTATTGTCAATTGGCGCTGCTACTTTTCGTAAAAGCGGATCGCCGTAAACTGTAATGGGGTAAATCATAATCTGTACTTTTGTTGTTCCATATACGATTGCAGGATAATTGTAGCACTAACTGCGTCAACCGTTCCTTTATCTTGTCTGTCTTTTTTTTTCAGGCCTGCATCAATCATGGTTTGAAAAGCCATTTTTGAGGTAAACCGTTCGTCAACTTGTTCAATGGGCATCTCCGGATAGAGCTTCTGAAAACGTCTCAAAAACGGATTGATATACAAAACGGCTTCAGAGGCCTCATTGTTCATTTGAAGGGGGTAGCCAATGATCACTTTTTCTACGTCTTCTTTTTGAAAATAGGCTTTCAAAAAATCAAAGATGTCGTGACTGCGTACTGTGGTTAACTTGGTAGCAATAATCTGCAATGGGTCGGTCACTGCCAGTCCAACCCTTTTTTTTCCATAATCTATTGCCAATATTCGCGCCACTACATTATAATTTTGTGCAAAATTAATATTCTCTTGTCAGAAAAAAAGCGGTTTCTCAAAAAAGATTGTTTGCTGAAATGTTTGTAAGTGCTTATTGTTTAGGGTTTTGTGTGATTGGCATGGGCTTTGTAATGAAGCAAGCAACTGATTACCGGTAAATACAGGCACCAGCACAATGATTGTTAAACTTTAAAACTGGAAGCCATGAAAACAATAAGAATAAAGCTGATTGCATGGACGATTACACTTGCAGCAGTGATGACAGGAGTTAACGCGGAAGCACAACGCAGGGAAACAAGTACACAGCGGAATACGTCGAAAAAAGAAGTTCGTCAGGTAAAAGAAAGCAAGCGTTTCAACGACCAGCGGGCTTATCAGCATGATGATCGAAACAGACAGCTAAAAAGTAGCAGCCGTGAGTATCGCGGTTCAAACAGAACTTCAAATGCAGATCGTAATAACCGGGAGTATTATTCCAATCGCGATTATAAGCCGAAGGGAAATGCGCATTGGAATAAGTCAGCCAAGCACAGTAAGAAGCATCATTACAGCAAACAGCAGTGGAACAACTATTACAAGCATGACAGGAAGTACGCTTATCACCATCCAAAATACGGAAACGTTTACCGACAATTCCATGTCAATCCGGTGAGAATTCACCATCATGCTCATGGCGACTATTATTTTTACGGAGGGCATTACTACCGTCATCAGCACGGAATTGGCTACGTTCGAATTGAGATTCCCCGGCACATGGTTTTTACTCATTTGCCATTTCAATGCGAACTTGTCAGGGTAGGGCCTCACGTTTATTACCGGTATGGAGACATGTATTTTGAGCGTTACAGCCACGGATATCGTTTAGCTCCGTCCATCGGCATTCAATTTTCGGCTCATTTTTAAGCATCAAATACTCAATCAATTTGAACCCTTCGTCAACTGGCGAAGGGTTTTCTTTTAGTCTTCGATTTCCGTTTTTTGTGCTTTAGTTATTCTCGCCAATTTTGCCAGAATAGACGATTTTGGCGCCTGCCTCCTGCATTTCCTGCCAGGCCTTTTCTTCGTCGCCAGGCCGGGCTTTCACGGCTGCCACGGCATCTCGAAAAACAAACGTTTTGTAATTGGCATTTAAGGCATCGAGTACGGTATTCTTAACGCAGTACTCCGTGGTTAAGCCACAAATGTATAGTTCGTTCACTTTGTTCTCCTGCAAGTAGTTGTTGAGCGGAATGTTGGTTGCTTCAAAGGCCGAATAGCCGTCATCGCTGTTTCGAGTTCCTTTCAGAACAACTGTTTTTATTTTCGATTGCTCCAGTTCATCAGGGAAGGCAGCTCCTTCAGAATTTGCCACGCAGTGCACAGGCCATTTTTTAAAATGCACCGAGTCTTCCGGATGCCAGTCTTTGGAGGCAACCACAAGGTCAAAATGGCTAATAAGTTTGTTTACTACAGGGATAATTTGCTTTCCATCGGGAGCTGGTAAGGCCTCGCCAGGTAAAAAGTCGTTTTGAAGATCGACAACAAGTAGTGCTTTCATCAGAATGCTTTTTTAGAATTTATATGGATCTTTTTTTAGATACTGTTTAGCCAGATGGTTTCGGGTGTTCAGTAATTCTTCACTGATCCCTACCTTATAAACATGTGGGTTCAAAAATCGTTTATATTCTTTAGGAAGCTGCTGAAGCCGCGATTTAGTATAAGCCGCAATCTTTATGAGCTCTTGGTCGTTCTGGATGGAGTTTCCGTCGCGCATCACTGGATGAATCAGGCTTTCTTTTCTGCAATCGCTAATTTTTTTGTGTTGCCCTGCTTCTGTCGGATGATAAATCACTTCGTAATTTTTTTCGTGATCCAATGAAATTCCATCGGCGCAAAATAAGTTTTCCCTGTCGAGAAAACGGTGGATTGTTTTGATTCCCGGCAAGGTCATCTTGCTCCGGTTGTCGGATACCTTGATGGACGGTTGTTCATCGAAAAAAGAAAGTTTATAGACACCGTCGAGAGCCGCATCATTTTTGCCCGTAGCAACCGAGGTTCCTACGCCAAACACATCAATTGGTGCACCTTCCAATAGCAGACTTTGAATAATGGTTTCATCCAGCTGGTTTGATGCGACAATTTTTACTTCTGTGCAACCAGCTTCATCCAGCATTTTGCGCGCTTTCTTGCTGAGGTCGTTCAGGTCGCCACTGTCGAGACGGATACCCACCAGTTGATGCCCTTTTTGCCTGAGTTCCCCGGCTACTTTGATGGCGTTGGGAACACCACTTCTCAAGGTATTATAGGTGTCGACCAGCAAGGTGCACGAATCGGGAAAATAGTTGGCGTAGGTACGAAATGCTTCCAGCTCATCATCAAAGCTCTGAATCCACGAATGAGCCATGGTGCCGCTACTCTCGAGTCCAAAATGGCGGGCG
>TARA_R110002050_G_scaffold293663_1_pt1 | contig 11514 bp, 11 predicted proteins | sample TARA_R110002050 | Tara Oceans TARA_R110002050 (sample SAMEA4396988) | marine metagenome | biome: Polar Biome; feature: [DCM] deep chlorophyll maximum layer (ENVO:01000326); material: water (ENVO:00002006), including particulate matter (ENVO:01000060) such as... | depth 25 m
CTCGTTAAACCGTAGAGAGCACGCACATTCTACGGGTATGAATCAACACGTGGTCTCACACCTAGTTATTTTTCGCCTGCTTGGCCAACACCGCTGCCGCCCTCTCGTCGCCGGCCTTCCTCTTCTTATCGGCCAACGCCGCCCCCTTCGCGGCGACGCCCTGCTGGCGCGCCAACTGCTTCACACGGAGGGCGGCCAACGCCGTCTCCTGCTCCTTCTCGTCGTACAGCGTGTTGAGGACCTTGATCTCCTCTCGTAGCACGGCGATCTTAGGCTTGTCCTCCTTGTAGTGGTTCAGTGAGGTGAACAGGTCGGCCGCGAACGTGCGGAGGCCCTCGTTCTCGCGCGCCGCCGTGAAGAGCGTGACCAAGGTGTTGAACGCCGTGATGCTCTGCTCCTTTTCAAGCCCTTGCGTCATCTCCTCGACTTTTTCCTGCAGGTCGGACAGCATATCATAAGGATTGGTGCCCGCCCGCTCAGTGAGCAAACACAGCTCGGTGTGCTTGTTCTTGAGCGCGTACGACATCTTGTTCAGATCCGGGAAAAGCTCCTTCAGCTGCCCAACCTTGGAGTCGTCTTCGTCTCCGTCCTCGTCGTCTATGGGTTCCTGGGTCATTTGCGGGACGGGGGCCATGCTCTTATTCTCTGCCTCCTCGATGCGGTCCGCGAGGTCCTCGTCCGCGCCTGGGACGTCTTGGGCGGCGCCGTCCTCAAGCGCTGCGCGCAGGTCGTCGGCCATGTTCGCAGTGCCAATACTGGAGGACATCCTCCCGATCGCAGGCGGCGCCGACATTTTTCTTTCTTTCGAAAGAAAGAAACGTTCGCTGCCAAATCTGGCGCAACTCTTCCCAGCAGCCTCGCGGCGTTCTTTCTTTCGAAAGAAAGAAAAATGTCGGCCTTCGGCAACTACAAACGGAGCTGTGCGTCGAGCAGCGGCAGCGGCAGCGGCAGCGGCTTCAGCGCGTTCGCAGCACACAAGACAGCACAGGACAGCACGGGCTGTAAGGACACGGGGGCCAGGAAGAAGAAGAAGAAGGCGACGGCGAGCGACTCGGACGAGGACCTCTTCGCGAGCTGCTTGCCGCAAGACAACTCTGACTCGGGCGACGAGGCTCTCGCGCCGCTGATGTCGGCAGGGATGGCCATTGCAAAGAAGAAGCCCGCCCGCCCGCCTGCCAAGGACCTGAGTACCGAGGACCACGACTACGTGCGCGAGCACTGCGTGGTGCCGAGCGATTGCCTCAAGACATTCGCGCAGGTGCACGGCGCACGCGTCGCGCGCAAGTTCGCTGAGAACTACCAACCGGTGTCGTCGGGGGGCACACGGGCTATAAGTGGGCTGCTGCTGTTCGGGCCGAGCGGCACCGGCAAGTCGCTGCTCGCGCAGGCGATCACAAATTACATCGATGGCACGTTTTACACGTTGTCGGCGGCGGACCTACCCAACGGCAAGGCTGGCGCCCTGCGCATCGACGCGCTCTTCGATGTGGCGCTCGCCGGGGAGAAGCCTGCAGTGATCTTCATCGACGAGTGCGACACGATGCTTTCTGCGCGCGCGCCTGCGCGTGTGGGGCACTTCGCGAAACGATTCGAGCGCTTTACGGACAATCTATTGGTCATCGGCGCGACCAACGAGCCCGACAACATCGCGCCCAAGATCCTGACAGGTCGGTTCGAGCGCAAGATCTTCGTCGACAACCCCAATTCTTCGGCGCGGCGCGCGATGCTCCGTCGGCAGCTCTCGGAGGAAGACAATTCACACATGCTCTCCGCGGCCGACATAGAGTTTGTCGTCGAGGCGACCGCCGGTCGCTCGGGCGTGAACATGGAGCGCCTCATCAGCTCGGCGTGCACGGCTGCTGCTGGGATGCCGGTGGGCCGAGATGATTTTGAGACGGCGCTCGAGGGGGAGCCGTCCGACTTTGACATGCGCACGGCGAAAACGAATGCGAAATACGACGAGAAGCATGGCTGGCACCCAGCGTGAGTGTGTTTTCACTGCGCGATTCATCGAATTTACCCCCCCCAACGCAGCGGAGCGCGCGCCATAACCGGATAATAAATGTCTCCGGTAATGTTAGCGTATGGCGCCATTGAAGCTTTTAGATCTGTTCACTGGCACAGGTTCCGTAGCAAATGTAGCGGAGTCATTGGGTTACGAGGTAACAACGCTTGATATAAATGAAATGTGTAACCCAACTGTGTGCGCCAATGTTTTAGATTTTGATTACACAATTTGGAAACCAGGTGACTTTCAGGTTGTATGGGCCAGTCCGCCGTGCGAAACCTTTTCGTGCGCGCGTAAGTGTAATATAGGCCGCGTGGTAAAGGGCGAGATGATGACAGCGGAGAGACTCTTGCGCGACACGGAAAATGTCGGCGTCCCGGTTCTACGACGCACGCAGGAAATAATAAATTACCTCCAGCCGAGAGCGTGGTTTATTGAAAATCCCGGGACTGGTCTGATGAAGAATTACATCGCCGAGAAGCCAGTGATGTTTGATTACTGCCGATTTGGGTTTGATTACCGGAAGCGCACGGCCATCTGGAGTAATCAGCCGTTGAAAAGTTTACTGTGCGACAAAACGTGTCTCGTCAACGGCCGCCATCCTAAGACAGCCATCGGAACATCTAAGGTACAACAGGGTCAAGGGGGTGGGTCCGATAAATCTGGAAGGTATGCCATTCCAAAGGACCTAATAAGAACATTAATCGAAATTAAAAAAGAAAACATTTATTCACAATAAGAAAAATGACGAACTGCAGTTTTAACACCGTGAAAGGAAAGGTGGCTTTCCGAACGGCACCCGGAAAGTGCCGCGCTAAGAAGAAGGCGCCGGCTAAGAAAGCCGCTCCGGCTAAGAAAAAGGCCGCTCCGGCTAAAAAGGCGGCTGCTCCGCCACAGAGGACTGGGCGGTCCACTCGCTCGGGGCGCTACATGTAAGTGTAAGTGTAATGTAAGTGTACAAAGTAAGAACAAATAAAATGACATTGAATGTGAAATTAATTACAATTTACATTTTATTTGTTACATTTCATTCAATGTACATTTCTTTTGTCAGTCCCTAAAGTTAGCCGTGGGATGGAGCGCTTTATATACCTCAACGGCTTTTTGGCCTCCGTTGAATAATATAATCTCCCTGTAAAACTGTCTGGTTGTGTGATCGATTTCAGATTCTGTCTCCTCCGTAAGGTACCGAGCTTCTTGCTCCCTGTCCTTAGCAAGGTCACGTAGGTCGCTATCTTTTGGCATTTTGGTATGAAGCTTCACCAGCTTTTTCTTTGTCATAACCGTACCGCGGTTCCAGTAACACAGGTATTTAGTTCGAGCTCTGGACTTCCCTCCTAGCGTTGTATGTGAGTCAATTCTCATGATGTAATCGTCCTCGGTTAGATTCTGTTGGGCAAGTCTTTCCGAGAGCCGGCGTTCTGTTTCTACATCTCCGAAATCTTTATTGCTGGAACTGTCGATAATTGCAAACAACTCACCTATTCTACTCATTTCTATTCTCTCATATCCCCTGCCCACAAGGTGAGCATTTGTCTGTGGGTTTCGAAAGTAACGCTTACAGGCCAACTCTTTTTTAAAAATGTCCGAGTTTCTTACCTCAACATCTTTGTTGTACACGTTACCTGCGAGATACAAGAGTCGAATGCCTTTACACCTATTTAAATCATCTGCTTTTCCGAAGATATTCACATAGGAATGTAATCTCCCCCAAGAGGCTCCATTACCCGAATTCTGCCCAGCAATTCCAAATTTTATCACGTCATTTTCTCCATTCGGTTTAAGCACGTAAAAGAGACGCATGTTGAACATTCTTTGCTTATTTTCCCACTTGTCTAACCAGGGGCCAAGCTCGACTGTATTTGTGTCGTCCCCGTATTCGTTTTTTTTACTCCGTGTTTTTCCTAACCCTTTACGGTAATCAAATAAAACAGTGAATTTACTCATTTACATTAAATTAACATTTCATTTAAATTTTAAGAATTACTACAATCTTAATTTTGTTTTTCTGCTCATTTTATATATACATATAATGTATGCTACTTTTATGTTGTATTCATTTTTCGTCGTTTGCGACACCGACGACCCGAGTATATTTCATATTGAAATGACAAGTATGAAAGATTATCGGTTACGTTTTTCCGCAATGAAATCAAATCATAACAGGAAGTTTGGATTCAATGTTCCTATGAAAATAAACACTTTGGACAAGGCATGCGCATGTCACGACTTGACAGGGTTTCATAAAATTCTAAAAGGTAACTCTACCTATTTCCTATTAGAGAAGAAAGACTTTGAATCAGCTGAAGAGGCTTTAAAATTTAAAGCCGAGTTGATTAAATTTCGTTCTGTAAAACACCCACATTCCAGACACAAAGTGTGTGATTCGATTGTATTGAGATTTACTCAGTAGTATCATTGTAACTTATATTATAACTTGTCATCAGCGTTTGAGTGTTCGTCCCTCTGCTGCGAGATATCTCCTCAATTTTCTGGTAGTTTGACCGGTAGTGATTGATGATTATTTTCAGGCAATTAGATTCTCCTAGTCTCTTAAAACTCATACGGTTAATATGATAGCCAATAAGGGCAGGGTCTTCAGTGATTGGAAAGGCATACATTTGCTTAAAACACACCTTGACAGACTTGATGAATCTTTCGTTCTTTATCTCCACGGACTTCTGCCCATAGGTCTTAAAAGTCTTATAATTATTACGAATGTAGACCACGGATAAATTGCGCTTGTTAATCCACAAGTAGTTCTTAGTTTTATCGGCAAGAGTTTCCTGTTTAGTCGCCACAATGTCAAATATACAGTCGAGATTACGCACATAATGATACCTCATCAGGTAATTAATAATGTACTCTCTGTAAAGTCCTTTTTGCCACAGGTTTTCAATGAAAGCGTCAAATTCCTCAAGGGGAGGTAAGACTTTGAATGAGTTGGCCTGCTGGAGGTGTTCCCTGACGTCCTTCTTATTTGTGTCGCGTTGCTCGTGAAATACACTTATCGGCATAGCAGGCTCTATAAGCCGTGTGAGTACACATACATTAATTAAGGCTTGCTGCGTATTTATATTCTCCTCTGAAGCCAGAATGGCTTTTACCGCCGTGTCCTCCGCGCAGTCCCGAATCGGCTTATCAAATAAATTACGGACCTTTCTGTAACTCGCTTTGTAACTTTTTGCGGTTGCGACGCTGAGGTCTTTCCCCTTTATCATATCAGTGAACTGGATGTATTCCGGGTCTTCGGAGTAACTCGTGTCAACAGGTCTCGGCATACTTTAGTTTATTCTAATAAACTATTATGTTTTTATTCTTTAAATTACATTAAATTTAATTCAACACATAACTCTCTAAACCCCTTTAGGTATTCGCTTTCTGGCTTTCTCTTACATTTTATGTCCTTCCAGCATTTCTTATGATACTCGCGGTTTTCCCAGTCGCCGTGGTGCTGTACGCCGTTTTTACGCGCAGTGCCAATTACCACTAACTTTTTTTTACAACTTACACAATTCATTTAATTCATTTTAATTCATTTTAATTCGTGAGTTTAAACTTAAATTTATGTTTCTTTTGAATAAACAAATTTAAAAGGAAAATACATTGTAATATATAATCAGAGTAGCAATGACATCAGAGGAAAATAATGACACAAGAGAAATGTATTTTACAGAAGATGAAGAATTAATTGTTCATAATTTAGAGCAGATGTTTGGTAAAAGGCCAAAAATGAAAAGTACTCAGGATATCCTTAAAAGACAGCAATTTGAATATTGGGAAGAAATGTTTATCGAGCTAGACGGTAATCCTGATACGTTAAAAGACTTGAAGCGTAACTTTGAAGAAAATGTAAACAAATACCATGTAACGAAATTGTGTGTGCCTATTATTAACGAAATTAAAAAACTTCCGGATGGTACAGGAAATGTGTTTGAGTTCTACATTGAAAAAGATAGAATGGAATGCACTCACGAGAAAGTAGCTGACATTTTTAATCATATTACGCAAGGGAGTTACATTCGTAAGCAGACTAAGCCAGATGCCAAAGGTAAGCCGGTAGTTTTAATTTACAAATACAATTCAGAGACACAGTTGTGGGACCAAACAGCTGACTTAAAAACTCATTTTATAATTGTAATGAAATTGTATCGTGCACTTTTGTGTCAGAAAAGAGTCAATGACATACCGTTAAACAAAGAAATCTTTGAAAAACACTACACAGAGAAAGATAAGGACGAAAAGGGCATATACCTAAAGCGACAGAAGATATATTGCAATTTTATGGAAAACAACTCTCATATAAATTCAATCATAGAAATCTTTAAGTCTATTGTTACCGTGGAAGATACGCTTTTTGACCTCGCGCCCGAGTATGACAAATACATATCATTTAAAAACGGCGTATATAACCTTGACACTTCCAAGTTTAGGCATCGAGACATCTCCGATAGATTCACATTGTCACTGGACTGGGACTATGGTAAGCATTACAACAAAGCTATTTTTGATGACATACACGAGTTTTTTAACAAAATACAGCCTAAACAAGAACAAAAGACTTTCACAGTGTCTTTCTTAAAGTATTGTTTGCGAGGAGGTAATCCACAGGCGCTTTTTAAAATGAATGTTGGCCATACGGCTGCAAATGGTAAAACCACAGAAATGGACATTCACGAAAGAGCGTTCCCATTGTATACTGATAAGCTGGACAGGACAATATTCAGCAAGACTTGTACCAAACGACACAAGTATGCATACAAATTAGTGACGAGTCCAATCCGGCTCGCTTACATCAACGAACTTGATGACACAAAGTTAGATGAAGATGTACTAAAAGACTTTTCTGACGGTAAAAATATGCCATTAGAAGAGCTGTTCAATACTATGTGTAGCAGTACCCGTATTCAGTGTAAACTCATAACTACTTCCAACAAAGACCCTAACCTTGTCCCAGATGGTGGAATCATAAGGCGTGCTATCATACAGCAGTATACGTCCAGGTTTGTGTCACAGGATGCAGTAGACTCTGAAAATCATAAGTACCTCTTAGACCCAACTTGGGTGGACACTAGGTTCTCGCAAGACGCTTACAAACTGGCCTACTTTCATTTCCTACTCAAAGAAGGACGCGCCTCACCTGTGATCGTACCAGAGACAAATCTTCGGTTGGTGACCGAGACTCTGAATGAGAATGATGACTTCTTACCGCAACTCGAGCAGCACTTTGTAATCACAAGAGAATCAACGGACAAAGTCACCTATCTTGATATCCAAAGAACCTTTCCTAACATGCAGGTGAGAGTACTCAACGGTCACCTTAAAAGGCTCGGTGTAACATACGACAAGAATGCTATGACGCATTCAATTCGGAAGGTGTATAGGGGAATCCGAAAATACACCCAAGATGAAACAGATGAATTGGAAAATAACTCAAATTTGGAAATTGAAGATCCAGAATAATCCCAAAATTAAGGACTACACCTTTCTTGGGTGTAATTACACCTTTCACCAGATTTTGGGTGTATTTTAGTTTTAGTCTGTATTCCTTACTGACGACTTATTATCACATACCTTACTATACTATCAACTACACCTTTACACCTAAATTCTTTATAAAAGTATTTTATATATAAAAATAATTATATATATATAAAATAGAATTTGAAAAGGTGGGTGGAGGTGTATTGGGTGTATTCCAAAGTTTATCTCATAGATTCATAGAAATAAAGAGAAATTAAAATAAATTGGAATAAATAAAGAGATGCCGCCCAAAACCGACGCACCGCCGAGACCGAAGAAGGTAATGACACCTGAGATGCTCGAGAAACTGGCCGCGGCGCGAGCCAAGGCTAACGAGGCTCGTGCTGCGATGAAAAGCGACAACGATGAATTAAAGCTGCAACTGTTACAACGGAAAATGGATCAAATTAATAAAACCAAGGCACCCAAGCCCGAGAAACTTCCCGAACCTGAGCCCGAGAAACTGCCCAAGCCGCCCGAGCAGCCCGAACCACAATGTGAATTAGCACCCGAGCAACCCGAAGAAATACATTGTAATGAAATGCCCGATCCTGAGCCTGTGAAAGCGCCGCAAATGAAAGCAAACAAAATTAAGAAAAAAAAGCCGGTGGTTATTGTTGAGAATTCCTCAGATTCTGAGTCATCCGATGACAATTCCAATGTGATTTACATCCGTAGGAAGTCAAAGGGTAAGAAGCCGCAACCTGTGACACCGGAGCCGCAGGAAGTTCCCCAGCCTCCTCGGCAACCGATTAATCCATTCTTTTCGTTTCATTCAATGTATCACGGCTCCCATCGGAACTTTCAGTGAATTACATACATATTAATTTATTTTTTACAAGTGCACACTGTCTTGCCGCTCGGGCACGGCTTCTTCATGAATTTAGTTTGGTTCTTGATTTTTTTGGGAACAGCGGTTACATTCAATGTCTTAGGCCTGGGGATTTTGGTCGATCGGATGACACTCGGAAACATAAGTTGTACAATTCAATTTAATGTAAAAGATACATAAAAAAATAAATTTATGTGTCTGTTACATTAAAGAATGCCAATCAATTATCGAGTTTCTGGAAATTCGGTGAATTCATTTAGAGAATTTAAGCCCCATTCTCGTACAATAATGAAGTGTCCGGCTACTCCGGCGCGTAAACGTGTACCAGGCTGTGCGCCGATTCCATTAAATAGTGATTCCGGTAACGGCGGTGGTCCAGGTCCAGGTCCAGGTCCAAGTCCAGGTCCAGGTCCAGGTCCAAGTCCTTCAGATTCTGTTACCTCCAGGGGACCGCCAAAAGGAATGCCATACAGAGCATTCAATGAAAAATTACTGAAGGACGTCAAGAATTTGACGCCCGAAGAATATTCCGAAGCAAAGTTAGTAAAATTAGCATACAAATGGAGAGAAAACTTTGACGCGGAGATGAATGATATCGAAAAGCACGAACCTAGTGGACCAGGTCTTGATTATGACGACCCTGTGAGTCTTGCGAATGCTAAGAAAGACGCAAAAGAACGTGCCACAATGAATGTGAATGAAAGTTTGAGTAATGACAATGACAATGAAATTTATGTAGACCTAGAACATACGAATCCAGACACAGGAGGGATCACATTTGTGAATAAAAAAAGTGGAGTTGCATATTTGACTCTGCACGGTAAACAGGCCGGATTGGTGAATAAATTTGGAGAAGGCCCACTGAACAGATCGGCAGGTGAAGTAAACGCATTAGACGACCGTTCTGTTCGAAGGACGGCCTTTAGTAATCCTTTTAAAAACGCCGACCACATTCCGGAACTGTATCCGGACCTCGAGCCACAAGCTGACAGTTTACTAAAAGATTTTGGTAAAGACAATGTGAAGGTCGTATCGTACTCAAATGGAGGAGCAAAGCATCTCTACCTGAACAGAACTAAAGACATTCCAGGAACGTCATTTGACCCTTTCTTGGGACCACGCCAAGCCCGTGACATTGCACGTGGAACAAAAGCACCCTTCAAATTAATCACAACTGATAACTTGTCAGTGAGTGATCCAGGCTTAGGTTTAGCACCAGGCCTCGGTGAGAACGTAAATGTTAAGTACGTGCCCCATGAACAAGGGGTGCTGAGTGAAACGTTCCCTAGAATTGACGACTACGTTATGCAAAACCACTCGCTGGAAGGACCTTACTCAGAGGACACGAAAAAGACTACTACCGGAGGACGTGGCATTCTAATTGATTCAGCGAAAGATACAGTCAAAGGAATGGCGACCGCCGCAGCGGCAGGACTCCTGACATCGGAATTAGACCCAGATGCAACAGGACAAACGAAGCTTCTTGAAACAGCCGGTACAAATGTGGCTCTAGATTCGGGCGCTGCTGGCGGCGTAGCCCTTATTACAGGCTCCTCAGCAGGAGCAGCTGCCGCAGCGGCAAGTGGGATTGCTGCCGAAGTAGCAGCACCAACTGTAGCCGCGTATGAAGCAGGTGACGCTGTGTACAACGCTATGAGCAAAGCCACAGAGAAATTTGAGAATCGACCTGCCGCTGGCGCATTAACCGGTAGTGTAACCGGAGCGACAGCCGTTGCTTCGGCAACCGCAACAAGTAAAGTCATTTCAACCGGCATCAATGCCATAAAAGCCGCACGAGCAGGTGAAGCCTTACAACAAGCAGCCAACGCAAGTGAAGGCGGCATGGAAATGGCTGAAATTGGTGGCGAAGCCGCTGAAGCCGCTGAAGCCGTTGAAGCCGTTGAAGCCGCTGCAACTGCCGTTGATGCTGGAGTAGAAATGGGTACACTTGCAGCTGTTGAAGGAAGCCTAGCGACAGCCACTGAAGTTACAGGTGCTGCGGCGGCTGTTCAAGGTGGCGTGGACCCTGTTGCAGATGTAGCCTTTCTTGGGGCTCTGGTAGCCACCGGACTTGCAGCAGGTGTTGGGGCTGTACTTGGTGCTTTCAATGAAGGGGAAAAGCAAAAGCGCGAAGCAGAGGAGAAACTGGGGTGGGAACAAGCGAAAGCAGACTCAAATTACAGAATTCAACAGCACAGATTACAGGTGGAAGAAACTAAGAAGCAAGACGCAATTACTGATCGTAAAGATTACATTAAATACATTCAGCACAAGGGAAGCAAATATCAAGACCAGGGGAAAGCGCAAGGTGATACTGTTCGCGAAGCCCTTGCAGTCTACGACGAAAACTTGAATCAACCGGGTTACAATCCTTACCGAGACCTCTACGCAGAGACTGCAGTTGAGAGGAACAAAATGAAAGCAATGAACTTGGAGTCCGAGGACCCAGCGCAGCTACTGAACTCTAAAAATTTTGAGTTATCCCAGTCCGCAACTTAATTGAAAAGATAAAAAATGAAAAATGTACATTAAATTAAATGTAATTAAATTACATTATGGAATGCCCTATTGAATGTCTCCGCGTTGCTTGCCCCGAGGACAGTTGGCTTCAGAAGCACGAATCTTTTGTGCTGACTCTAACAGCGAGTCTCTCTGCTCTGCTTGGTATGCTACTCAATTACTGTCTGAAGTCTCGGTGCACAACTATCCGCTTCTGCGGACTGAGTTGTGATCGTCAGGTGCTGCAGAATGTCGAAGGCGGTGTAAGGTCATCGGAAGTGTAAGTTCAATTAATACAATGTAATTCAATTTAATCATGAAAATTTAATGTAATGTTAACAATGAAGCCAATGAAGCCAATGAAGCCAATGAAGCCAATGTATTCGCAAACAAAAAAGCTAAACAAGTTCAAAACGAATCTGCCCAAAAAAGGCGCGTTTACCATAGAAACTGAGCCTGATTTCCCCAAGTTGCACACGCTGTGTATAGCCTCGGGGAAAAGGGGAGGTGGGAAGAGTATAGCCATATCCAACTTTATCAAGTCTTGTAAAGATAAGCACTACTATGACCGCGTCTTTTTAATTACCCCGACTTACTACAGCAATAAGCAAATCTGGGACATCGCAGACATACAGGAAGAGGACATTTATGA
>TARA_R110002050_G_scaffold110446_1_pt1 | contig 11511 bp, 7 predicted proteins | sample TARA_R110002050 | Tara Oceans TARA_R110002050 (sample SAMEA4396988) | marine metagenome | biome: Polar Biome; feature: [DCM] deep chlorophyll maximum layer (ENVO:01000326); material: water (ENVO:00002006), including particulate matter (ENVO:01000060) such as... | depth 25 m
TTTTCTGATATCTTCTCCGTATGGCCTTCATAGCTGCGCAATTCATAAATCCTGTCTTTATTTGGCCCACTCAAATCAGGAACACCATATTTTGGATTTTTCTCGAAGGCATTCAATAAAATTGATTCGATTCTATCGTAAGGAGGATTGGTATAGGGTGCATTTAGGTATTTGGCACCTGCTGATTGGAATTGTTGGTCCTTGGCAAGTTTGGAATCGATTTTAGAAAACTCCTTTTGAGAACTAAAGGGTATCAGCACATAAATTAACTTTTCATTGGGCTTTTTTCCCTCAGTTGAAGCAACAGGTTTGAATACCCCAATATGCTCAATTCCAGCCCTATGCATGGCCGGGAGGTATGCTTTTTCCAAGTAGGTATCAATAACATTTTCCTGCTCAGTGGAGGAAAAATGATAAATTTTTATTTGATAAAAGTCTCCTTTACCAGCAAAGGACAACCCAGTATTCAGCATTATAATGGCTAGCGCTGAAAATAACATTATGGTACTTTTCATAGTAATTTTTAATTAATTGAAATTGCTTGTCCGTAAGAATCCACTTAGGTTTCTCAGGATCAATGATTCAAGCCCTCATGGCAAATTTTTCTCAAGTTATCTAAAAAAACAGATAACCTGAAACTTCTAAACCTACAATTTAAAAAGCCAAAATGATCAAATTTTTAAGACCATAAAAATAATACTTACTGCTTTAACCTCAGCTTTGCCAATACCGGCAAGTGATCAGATGCATAATGCTCTTGAATAACCTCATGAAACAGCGTCTGGATTCCTAAACCAGATGAATACAAAATAAAATCAATGGCTTTACTGGGCTTGACCACAGGAAAGGTATTTGGGCAGCTCTGGGCACATGTTCGGTTATAGGTTTTGTCCAGATGGGCCATGGTCTTACTGTTTGCCTCCACATTAAAATCTCCCACCAATACCACAGGTAATGCTTCATTTTCAAAGTAACTTGTGATGGCCTTTGCCTGATCCAGTGCATTGTCATCACTTGTATAATCTAAATGCGTATTGCCAAACCTGATCTTTTTCCCTTCAGGGAATTCAACTGTAATAATGGAAAGTGTCCTTCTCTCTGTACCTGTTTCCTCGGGAAGATAAAGGGTTTCCATTTGTGATATTGGGTATTTAGATAAAATGGCCGTTCCAAAAGCGCCCCCTTTATAATCGATGCCCTTGGAAAAGTAAAACTCCATCCCGGTGAGCCTTGCCAATTCTTTCGCTTGATCCAGGTGCTTTCCAGATCTTTCATTGTTGACGTCAATTTCCTGCAAACCCACTACATCCGCCTTTGAATCAATTATAACTTTAGCAATCCCATCCACATCTATCAAACCTGGTTTACTAGCAGGGTTGCAATGATGCACATTGTAACTTAGTACTTTGAGCTCAAGTCCATCAACCCGTTCAGGTTGGTATTCGGAATCAACAATTTCGGAAGGCTCCTGGGCATTGGTGCAAGAAGTAAAAAGAAGGGTGAAAACTAAAAGAAAAAGGTAAGGTAATTTATTCATAAAATTGATGGTAAAAAGTTTATAGCCTGGGGTCGACCCAATTTCATTAAACCGCTATCGATAGGATTAGGAAAGACATTTTTAAAAGAAAGTCAAGTGAATCTCTAACGAAGAGGTACTGCCGAAACCTTCCCTGCCTCAACCTCTCCTAAGAGGGCTCGCAGTGACTATTTGGTTGGATTTAATGCGATCTAAAATAGCGTTCAAGTTTATAAGAAATTAATAATTAGTTGAAATTCAGCACCAAATCTGCTTCGAGCGGCAGATGATCTGACCAATGGATACTAGGAATATGGACCCTGTTTGCCTTTTCCAGGTTTTTCTTACTCGTCCAGATAAAATCAATTTTTTTGACAGGATTTATAGTGGGGAAAGTAAAGCCCAGATTTTCATCTGCCATTTTAAACTGTTGGGAAAGCAATTTCATTTCGTCCGTGCCTGGTAAAGCATTGAAATCACCAGTAAGAACAACTGGAACATCTTTCTTAAAAAAATCCAAAGTCTCAGCTGCCTGAATCATTCTTGTCGATTGGTCCAGGGCGTAATGAACCGTAACAAAATCAAGCTGCTGTCCATTTGGCAAGGAGATTCTTGCACCCAGCAATCCTAGTGACTTTTTTTCGCCATTTTTCATGGAAGTGATCTTTCCATTTTGTTGGCTATTTATGGGATATTTTGACAAGATTCCCAATCCATATGCCCCACCATCGTAGGCAAAATGTCTTAGGAAAACATAATACATTCCCGTAATCTCGGCCAAAACTTTCATTTGATCTACATTGCCTGAACGGTTGCACATACTGTCTACTTCCTGTAAACCGACCAAATCAGCATGACTGCGCTTGATGTATGCACCCATTTCCTCAAGTGTATTCACTTCATTTTTATCTGCCCCATGATGAATATTATAGGAAATTACTTTAAGAGCTTGTGCATGCAAAGCTTGCTCCTTTACCAGGAGCAAGCAAAAGGCGAATAATAAAATTTTATAATTCATGGGGCTATATAATTTACTTTTTCCCTTCGGTAGAAAGTATAAATTCAGTAGTTAAACCTGCATCAGGTGAAACCAGAACGTTTTCAACAGTTAAATTAATGCGTGTTTCCTCAGGATATTTCCATACCGCTTTCAAGATTACTTTTGTGGTATCATGGGGGCTAATTTTTACTTGTCCCAAAGGATACCCTTCAATATCGTATTCAGCTGTAATTGTAGTCTGAAAAGGAATATCACTATTATTAACGAAGTTAACAACCATCAGTGGTTCTGCTTTCCGTAATTTTCGCTCTACATATACATCTAAGGAAGCCTTGAATAAAGCTTCGGCTTCGAATTTTCTGGCGACAACATAGTCACCAAAATACAAGGCTGTTCGCTTAGCAAATAAGGCTTCTTCAACTCCTGCTGCTGATTTCTCTTTTGCAAAAACCAAGGTCATGGGTCGGTGGGTATCTTTATACCTTGGGTGATTGTCATAATGTTCGTCCGTATTACAAAGCATCGCCAAATCATGTTCCAAGGCCATCCTATGGGCTATCACATTGTAATTTCCGGAATTGACCACTTCCACTCCGGCCAAAATATCCCTGTCCAATAATTCCTGATGAAAAGCTGTAAACAATACGGTGTCCTTCTTGTCCCACCAGCTCCAGCTTGGGTGATTATATACCACAAAGGCATTCTGTTTTTGGGCAGCAAGAAATGGCCCCATCAATTGATCATGCGTAATGCTGTCCTTCATCACAAATTCAGCTTTTCCACTTTTCATGTAGGCGGTGGGTAAAATATTCGCATCCTCCAGAAACAATGCATTGTGATGGTAAGGGGCTACCCGTGGGGAAATTTCTACACCTCTGATGATGATCAAACCCTTATTGGCTGCCGCTTTTGATGCAATTTCATAGGATTGATTGTAATCTTTATCAATTAGATCGGGAAAGCCTTCGTAATCGATATGCTCGGTAAGTGAAATCACATCCAGGTCATCCCTTAGTGCCTCTTTGACCCGAAAGGTAGGCCATACATGTCCATCAGAAAAAACGGTATGCATATGGAAATCACCTTTAAGCGTATAAAACCCAGGAATATCAGGAACAGTTATTTTACTGTTTTGAGCGAAAGAAATACTGCTGATGACCATGGCCACCAGCAGTAAAATTTTAAATTTCTGTTGCATAATTAGTAATAAATCAATCCCAGCCTGGGTTTTGTTCAAGGTTTGGATTCAACAGAATGTCTGAATTGGAAATGGGATGAAGGTATTTCTTTTCAGAAAATTCTCTTTCTTCATCATCTCTCCAGATCAGGTGACCTTTGGTACTTTCAGAAAGTTGAGAAGCAGTTCCATCAATAATATAATAGATCACACCAGGGACTTTTGTCTCAGGAACCGTCTGCACGAAAGAAACATCAGGTGTTCCATTGCCATCCAAATCCATTAGCATATCTAATCCGGGAACATAGATTCCTTTCCATTGCATTTCCATTAATTCACCTTTTTTCCAACGAAGAAGATCATCATACCTAAACCCTTCGTAACAAAGCTCTATGCCCCTTTCCCTTCTAATTTCAAGTAAAAACTTGTCTGAAATATTAGGGAAGTAGGTGTTTTGGAGATAACTATCTGCAGTAGCCGGTACCACTGGATTAACGCCAGCTCTTTCCCGAAGCGTACCAATGGTTAGATACCATATGTTTTCATCAAATTCTCCTAGTTCGGCTTTTGCCTCTGCATAATTCAAGAGAACTTCTGCGTATCGGATCAGCGGAATAGAATTGTAAGCTTCTGAAATTCCGTCTAGTCTTTTGTCGTCAAGACTATGTTTCAATATATGATAACCAGTGAAAGTATAACCGAAATTTGGTGGGGCTGCACTCCCATCACTTCTGGTATAGCCAAGGGAACGGACAGTTTGTCCAAGTCGGGCATCTCTATCTTTCATTTCCTCAACAAATAAGAATTCATCATACCCTTGCTTGTCTGTAAAGCGACTGCCATCAGTCATCAGGTAGGTATTAATAAATTGCTTGTTCAAGCCCCAACGTGCTCCATAAGTAGCGCTATTAAACTTCCATGTGATATTGTGCCACCTTCGCAAGGCATTGTTGTAAACCACAGCAAACATTGTTTCTGTGTTGACTGGATTTTCGCTGGTAAAAAGCACCCTATAATCTGTAGCAGGAGTTCCATTATTATACAGCGAATACATGCCAGCATCCATTACTTTTTTTGCTGCATCTGCAGCTTCCGTCAAAAATACATTTGCGGTAGCGGCTAGCCCAGCTTCAGAATGGTATTTTCTGAACGTTCCTTCAAAAAGAGTGACCCTTGATTTGAAAGCCAAAGCAACTTGTCGGGTAACCATTGAGGAAGTATTGTCCTTAGTGTCCCTAATATGCTCCACTGCAAAATTTAAATCTTCCAATACATTGTTCATCACCATTTCACGAGAATCTCTTGGTTTGTAGAGTTCTTCCTGATCAGAAGTATCAAGCGTTTTTGTATACCAAGGCACATCTCCATACTGTTTCACTTTTTCAAAATAGAACCAGGCTCGAAAGAATCTTGCAATGCCTTCGTAATGGTCTCTGGCTTCCTGCGGAATGACTTCATTGTCAAAGTTTTCAAGAAAATAGTTGATATTTCTTAAATTTGTCCAGTTCCATGAACCTTCATCTACGGAAGAATACGTTCCTGAAATGAAAGTAGGAGATTGATTTTTAGAAGTAAAATCACCCATTTCATCACTCTGAACTACTGCCAACCCACTTGGAAGCATCCGTTGATAGAAGGAAGTGGTATATAACTCCAGGTCTTTTTCGGATTGGAAAAAGGTATTCGGCACCAATTTATCCACTGGCTCGGTTTCCAAAAAGTCTTCACAGGAACTGAGAGACAAGATGGAAAAGATGGCCATTGATAGTAATAGCAATGATTTTTTCATAATCAAATAGCGTCAATAATTAAAATGAAAGGTTCAAACCGAGGGTATAGGTTTTTAGCATAGGATAGGCATCTCCCTGTCCATGGCTATTGGTCATGCCTCCAGTGGGAGATTCGATAATTTCCGGATCAAAATTGTCCGTATGTTTGTAGAGTCCTGAAAATGTCAGAATATTCTGTCCACTTACGTAGACCATCGCTTTTTTCAGCCCCACCTTACTAATAAGCTGTGCTGGAATGGTATAATCGAGGGTCACGTTTTTCAATCTTAAATAACTGGCATCCTGTAAAAACCTTGTTTGAGGTGCACCAAGTGATCTGGTAGTACTCAATGCGGTATAGCCTCTGAATCTTGGGAAATAAGCTTCAGGGTTTTCTTCGGACCAGATGTCATTCATCATGATTTCAGGCTGGAAACCATAAGGACGGTTATAAGGGCCATAGAAAAGATCTGCTTCAGGAGCAAAGTACCAATCCCGCTTGCCTATACCCTGGAAGAATGCGGAAAGACCAAAGCCATTCCAATCGCCAGAAAGCGTGAAACCAAATTGGTATCTTGGCGCATTGTTTCCAATAACTCTTCGATCTCCGGGATCATCTACTGAGTTAGTACCTTGGTTTATAACTCCATCATTGTTCAGGTCAGCAAACTTTAAATCCCCTGGAAGCCATTGCCTGTTATTAGAGTTAATGATGTAACTCTGATCAGCGTGACTAGCAACATCCTCTGCTGAGGTGAACAACCCCATGGTTTCATATCCCCAGATTTCGCCAATACTGGAACCCTCATAATAGGTGCTTGAGATAAGTTTATTGGGATTATTAAACTTTGTGATTTTTGCTTTACTGTCCCATACTGAACCAGAAACACTATAACTGAAAGGTTTTGAAGCCAGGGAAAATTCATCTCTCCAAGCCATGGTGTATTCCCAACCTTTAGTAGACAAGTCAGCAAAATTTCCGTAAGGAACTGTTGCTCCGAAGACATTTGGCAAGGGCTCACCATAGGTGAACATATCCGTAGTCAATCGGTTGTACCAGTCAAAGCTCAAGGTGAATTTTCCACTGTACATGGAAGCGTCCAAACCTATGTCAAAGGTAGTGGCCTTTTCCCAGGTAAGCCCAGAAGGAATCGCTCCAGGTAAATAGGTATATCCTTTTTGAATGCCATCCAAAATCACACTTGTTTTAGCAACAGTCATAGTTTCCATATAGCGGTATGGCGCCACATTCCCATTGCCAAGTGTGCCATATGAGGAACGGATTTTCAGGTTGTCCAACCAACTTTTGGTAGTGCTCATAAAGCCTTCCTCGGAAAGATTCCAACCTGCAGAAACCGATGGGAAAAAGCCATACCGCTGGTCACTAGGGAATTTGGAGGAGCCATCATACCGACCATTGAATTCCAATAGGTATTTCTCATTAAAATGGTAATTGAGTCGGTAAAAAGCACCCATATACCTCCACTCACTTCCTCCACCACTAATGGTATAATTAAGGCCATCCATTAGGTTGAAATCTGGCTTGGTCTCTACCAATAAGCCATCTCGCTGAGCGTTTAAGTTTGACGCACGATTGCTTTCCACATTATAACCCAAAAGCAAGCTGAAGTCATGCACTTCGTTAAAACTCTTTTTTAACTCGGTTGTAATATTTGAGCCCCAATAGGTGTTTTCATCTGTCAACTCCCGCAGCAAACTTTGACCAAATCGTGCAGTCTGACCCGGTGCCGAACTGTAGTTTACAAAATTATTGAACCGAGAATCTTTATTAAAGGTCTTGGAAAAAGTGAAATTGGCTTTAAAAGTCAATAGGTCACCAAAAGGAGTGGCCGTAAGCGTAGGTGTATTTCTTACAAAGAATTTGCTCTGATCCGATTTACTGCTACCATCTACATAGGAAGCACCTATATAAGAACCGGATTGCGTAAATGTCCCGTCAGGGTTTTGCATTACCGCCATTGGAAATCCTTGAACTGCCAAATACCTCCAAATTCCAGCATCGCCATTGGCCAAAAGGGGATATTCATATTTGTATGTACTGAGGTCAAAGTTATTTTGAATCGTCAACCAATCAGTAAGCTTTACTTCTCCTTTTGCCCTTAGATTGTACTTGTCAAACCTGTCAGAAGAGTACCTAAAAATCCCGTCTTGGTGATAATAAAGGCCAGATATATAATAACTGGCTTTGTCAGTTGCCCCCGAAGCACTTATAGAAGCTTCTGTAGCAGGCATTTTATCCTTATGCAGGTAATCAAACCAATCGGTACTACCAAAATACTCATAGCGATTCAACTCTTCATTGAAAACCGTTTCTGGCAAATTTGGGTTATCGTTATGATTTTTCAGCTCTTCTAGGTATTCGAGTGAAAAAGGGAAAATACTGTTTACCGAGATAGGGTGGGTTTTGTAATCGTACCAACCAGTAAATGCCTCATCAAAGTTTTTGGCCCACTCATAACCATTTGTTACAAGGTTAGGAACTACTGTTCTCTGGTTTACAGAATGGCTGATTTTAACATCTACTCCAGAATGTCCTTTAACTGGGTTTTTGGTGGTAATCAAAACCACACCAAAAGCTGCTCTTGAACCATAAACAGCTGCAGAGGAGGCATCTTTCAAAACAGTCACACTTTCTACATCATTGGGATTGACCAAGTTTGGATCTCCTTCTACTCCATCGATCAACACCAAGGCATCACCACCTGCTCCAATGGATGTCGCACCACGAATATTGAATGAGGCTGATCGTGTTGGACTACCATCGACCATCTTGATATTCAGGTTGGGTAAAGCTCCTTGAAGCATCCTTGTCAAATTGGGTGAGGGTCTATTTTCAATGGCTTCTGAGCCAATCTGAGATACAGCCCCAGTCAGGTTTATTTTTTTCTGGGTGCCATATCCTACGATTACTACCTCTTCCAGCTCCTGAGGATTAAGGGTGAAAACAATGTTTTCTCTCACAATTGGTAGCACTTTAGAATCATAGCCTAAAGCCGATGCCTTGATTTCTTTGCCTAGCAAAGACTCATCAATCTCCATAAACCAATTTCCATCCAAATCAGCCATTGCCCCTTGGCTGGTTTCCGAGATATATACACTCGCACCTGTTATGGGTTCATGCGTCTCAGCGTCCAAGACCCTACCAGAGAGATTGATTTTCACTTCAACCATTTTCTGGGATTTCTTTAAAGTAGGTTTGACCGCTATGGATTCATTCACTTGTTTAAAACCAAGCTTTGCTTGAGCTGCCACCTCATAAAGTAATGTTTCAAGGTCTGAATTACCCGAAAGAGCAATTGCTTTGTTTTCAACCGCTTCAGGGTTAAAATGGAACCTAAACGTGGTTTGTTTTTCAACTAAATGAAAAAACGCAAGTACAGATGTCTTTCTGGACTGAATGGAAATTTGTGTCTCGTTTAGATGCTGCGCCTGAATGTTGTTGGCAATGGCCATTCCACTTAGGCAATTATTCAGCATTAACACAAGCATTAAGTACTTTGAGGTATCCCAAATGCTTTGTAGTAGTTTTTTTTTCATAATTTTGATAAATAATAAAAGGTTGAGACTGGGAGGTGTCCTATCGTCAAATTTGTACACCAACCCGACAGTAAAGTCATTCGATCTATTATCCGGTGGTATCATTTACCACCGGATTTTATTTTGCATGGTGTAGCGTATATTGTTACATAGGTATCATTTAGTTCGTAAGTTATGTTTAGTGCATAGCTGAGTGTTTCCAAAATTTGCTCCAGGCTTGCTTGGTTAAATTCTCCACTGTAATGACAGTTTTTTTTATTACCCACTATTTTAATGGGTATTTTATACCATTTTTTTAAAGTGCTTTGAATTTCCACTAATCCCGCATTTTCGAAAGTTATCATACCCTGACGCCAGTCGGGTAGCTTGCCCGTATCAAAAAATTGAATGTCACTTATTCCCTTCTCTTCCATCCAACTTATTCTTTCCCCTTTTACCAATGTAGCTGAATTTTCACGGGATTGCTGGTCAAAAAACATGACTCTTCCAAAATAAACAGACAATTCTATTTCATTTTCCTCATAGGATTTAAGGTTAAAAGAAGTACCTAAAACTACCGTGGAAAAAGTTCCAGTAGTGATTTGAAAAGGGAAATCAGGATTGCGCTTTACCTTAAAAAAGGCTTCACCAGTGAGTTTAACCTTACGATTTCGGGAAAAATCTTCCGCATACTGCAATTCAGACCCTGTACTCAACCAAATTTCGCTACCATCAGGTAGAAAAAAGGTGGAGACTTTACCTATGTCATTGGTATAAACCCCTGCTGCTAATTTGACTGGCAATTCCTCTTCAGAAAAGGGGTTTAACAAACCGTAAGAAGTAAAACATATCCCAAGGAAAATTGCGACCTTCCATAACCAATTCTTCAAAAATGGAAACTTTTTGTTCTCTAGGCGCCTTTCTACAGGATGTGTTTTTTCAAGGATGGTAATCCATGAATCGGATTTAATATCGCTAAGATTTTCAGGAATAACCGTCTGCTCATTAAGAGACTGGTACCAAAGATTTAATTCATCAACCTCTGTTTTGTTCTCTACTTCCCTATTGAAAAGCTTCCGTATTTGTTTTATTATTTTTTGTGAATTCATAAATGTGCTCTCTGTATATAAGAGCTTGAAATCACTTTTTCTATCTAGTCAAGATCCATTAATGAATGTTGAATAAAAAAATGAACATGGTAACAAATTGGTAATAGAATCAAACGATAATTAAGGAAAGGATTGCTACTAAAAGTAAATTGTTCTCAAGTTGTCCTTGAATTTTTGCATTCGCCTGGCTTAAATGATTTCGAACTGTGGATTCTGCCACATTATAGGTCTCTGCCAACTCTTTGACGGTTTTGTTTTCAAACCTGTTTTGAATAAAAATTTGTCTACTCCTTTGAGGCAAGGCATCGATTGTATCCATCAGGAAAGCATACAATTCATTAAATTCCATAATCTTAAAACCATCATTCCCATCAATAAAAACCTCATTAGGTACGGCGGTATCAAGTTCATCAAAAACAATTTTTTCCTGGTCGATCCACTTAAGGAATTGATATTTCAACATCGTAACCAGGTAGCTTTTTAGGTTATGAATTTGCTTGAGGCTTTTTCTATACTTCCAAAAGGCAATAAAAGTCTCTTGTGCCAGATCTTTCGCTAGGTCTTGGGATTTCGTTTTTTGAAGGGCTTGAAGAAAAAGCAATTCCCAATAGGCATCAAATAGCAGTTTAAAGGAAGCGTCATCATCCTCATTTTGTATTCTCTGAAGAAGCAGTTGTTCGTTTGGAATCGCTTTCATGCGCTAAGTATTTAAGGCAAAGTTAGCTTTAGCACGAGTGACCCAACTAGAATTGATGTTAAGGATTGATTATGATTTTAACTTTGTAATTAATCCAAAATAAGCAAGACATACAATGAAACGCTTAAAAAAGTTAAAAATCTGTTTGTTGCTATTTGGAAAATTTACCATAGCAGTACCGTACTAAAATTTTCAAATGATTTGATTTTCTTGCGCTTGCAACATTTCCAGATAGCGAAGGAAAATTCTGTTCCATAATACCAGTAAAAATAAGGGGCTTTATGACAATGGATCGAAAGAAAACTAAGAAGCATCTTAGCCTAATAATCAAACAATAATTTTTACTGGTTTTTTATCTTTATCAATAGCTACAAAAGTAAAGGTCCCGGAAATGGCTTTTTCCCTTCCTTCCTCATACATCCGTTCTACCCATACTTCTACTCTCACTTTAAGGCTGGTATTTCCTACATGGATTACCCTGCCAAAAAGCTCAATGATGGTTCCTGCAGGTATGGGTTGAGTGAAATCAATTTTATCGCTACTGATCGTTACCATTCTTTGCCTACTAAAGCGAGTAGCTGTAATAAAGGCCACTTCATCCATTAATTGCATGGCTTTACCTCCAAAAAGGGTATCATAGTGATTGGTAGTATTTGGGAAAACCGCTTTGAATATCCGGGTATCGGATTGCTTGATTTTATCTTCG